>Ga0206972_1040_pt2 | contig 31783 bp, 28 predicted proteins | sample Alteio_BWOrgHeat_86_FD_152925 | JGI IMG/M metagenome (GOLD analysis project Ga0206972, IMG submission 152925) | Enriched cells from forest soil in Barre Woods Harvard Forest LTER site, Petersham, Massachusetts, United States -... | ecosystem: Environmental > Terrestrial > Soil > Temperate forest >...
TAACATCACAGATGCAGGCCTTGCCCATCTAGCAACTCTGACATCTCTAAACTCCCTTGATCTAAGCTACTGTGGAAACATCACAGATACTGGCCTTGTCCATCTAGGAACTTTCACATCTCTAACCTCACTTAGTTTACACGCATGCCATAACATCACAGATGCTGGCCTTGCCCATCTAGGAACTCTCACATCTCTAACCTCACTTACTCTAAGCGGGCGCCAAAACATCACAGACGCTGGCCTTGTCCATCTATCAAAACTCACACTCTTAAGCTCACTTGATCTAAACGACTGCAGAGACATCACAGATGCTGGCCTTGTCCATCTATCAAAACTCACACTCTTAAGCTCACTTTATCTAAGCGGGTGCAATAAGATCACAGATGCTGGCCTTGTCCATCTATCAAAACTCACACTCTTAAGCTCACTTGATCTACCATCTTGCGATAACATCACAGATGCAGGCCTTGTTCATCTATCAAAACTCACACTCTTAAGCTCGCTTAATCTACAATCTTGCAGTAACATCACAGATGCAGGCCTTGCCCATCTAGCAACTCTGACATCTCTAAACTCCCTTGATCTAAGCTACTGTGGAAACATCACAGATACTGGCCTTGTCCATCTATCAAAACTCAAACTCTTAAGCTCGCTTAATCTAACATTTTGCAAGATCAGAGGTGATGGCTTTGCTCATCTGGCAACTCTTACACTCTTAAGCTCACTCGATTTAAGCATGTGCGATAACATCACAGATAGTGGCTTTGCCCATCTAGCAACTCTTATATCTCTAAGATCACTTGACCTAAGCGAAAGCCGTGCGATCACAAATGCTAGCCTTGTCCATCTATCAAAACTCACACTCTTAAGCTCACTTACTCTAGACGGGTGCAATAAGATCACAGATGCTGGCCTTGTCCATCTATCAAAACTCACACTCTTAACCTCACTTACTCTAAGCGAGTGCAAAAAAATCACAGGTGCAGGTCTTGCCCATCTATCAAAACTCACACTCTTAAGCTCACTTGATCTAACCGGGTGCAAAAAAATCACAGATGCTGGTCTTGCCCATCTGGCAACTCTTACACTCTTAAGCTCACTTGATCTAGGCGAGTGCAATAAGATCACAGATGCTGGTCTTGCCCATCTATCAAAACTCTCATCTCTAAGATCAGGCCCATTCAATAGGCAAGTGCGAAAAATAATTTAAATTTAGGAAGCTCTATCCCTAAAGGCCTCGAGCATTTTTTTGTTCTGGTTGCGGTTCTGGAATTTGCTGAAAAGAGGAGAGATCTTTAACTGTCACTTTTATGAGTTAGGGAACTTCCTCTAGAAGGCGCAATTTTTCATAGTGTTGCATGAGGTCGCGGAAATGCGCGGCATCTTCAAAACGCAATTCTTTGGCTGCACGACGCATTTCCACTTCATACTCTTTGACTTTTGTTTCCACTTCAGCAGCTGTCAAGTGAGAGGGTGTAGAAGGCTCTTCAGCCTGAAGTGTCTCTATGACCTCACCAAACGTTTCAGATAAGTTTTGGTTATGCTCACGCGTCGTAGAACGAGGAGTGATGTGATGCTTCTCATTGTAGGCTTGTTGAATGGCGCGTCTTTCTTGTGTGATAGCAAGGGTGCTAGTAATGGCCTTTGTCATTTTATCGGCATACATGATAACACGGCCTTTGACATTTCTCGCTGCTCGACCACATGTCTGGATAAGCGCTGTTTCGCTTCGCAAAAAACCCTCTTTGTCAGCATCGAGGATGCAGACCAATGAAACCTCGGGAATATCTAATCCTTCCCGTAGCAAATTAATCCCAACAAGAACATCAAAGAGCCCTTTGCGCAAGTCCGCGATGATTTGAATCCGTTCTAATGTGTCGATATCGGAATGCAGATACTTGGCTCGAATCCCAATTTCTGTTAGATACTTCGTAAAATCTTCCGAGAGCTTCTTCGTGAGAGTTGTAACTAAGATTCTGCCCCCTTTTTCAGCTTCTTGTCGAATTTGTTCCAGGCAATCATCTACTTGGTTAGTAACAGGCTTTACCTCAATGATGGGATCTAGCAATCCCGTTGGGCGAATGATCTGTTGAACAACATCGCCATGGGCTTCTTGAATTTCCCAAGATCCTGGAGTAGCTGAGACATAGATCACCTGATGAATTTTTTGATAGGTTTCCTCAAATTTAAGAGGTCTATTATCAAAAGCTGATGGCAATCTAAATCCAAATTCGACAAGGGCATTTTTACGCGACCGATCTCCATTGTACATGGCATGTAATTGAGGAAGTGTTTGATGAGACTCGTCGATGAACAGTAAAAAATCTTGGGGAAAATATTCAAGGAGGCAAGGAGGTGGCTGACCAGAAAGGCGACCGCTGAAATGACGCGAATAATTTTCGATTCCCTTGCAAAAACCTATCTCCTTGATCATCTCAAGATCATAGGCTGTTCGTTGTTGGATCCTCTGCATCTCAACATAACGCTTTTCGCTCTCATAAAAGCTTATTCTTTCTTTAAGCTCGGTTTTAATCGTTTCAATAGCCTCTGCACGAACAGACTCTGGTGTGACGTGGTGAGATCCGGGATAAATTACAACTTGTTTAAGTCGCTCAATGACTTTACCTGTTAGGGGATCGATTGAACTGATTCGCTCAATCTCATCGCCAAAAAATTCCAAACGATAAGCAATCTTCTCTTCGTAGGCTGGCATCACTTCCAGAACATCACCGCGAGCGCGAAATGTAGCGCGTATGAGATCGTAGTCATTGCGTTTGTAGTGCATTTCGACGAGATGGATCAACATGTCATCGCGCCGACAGGTCTGGCCGACAGCCGCAGTGAGGAGCATTTGACTGTAATACTCAGGTAATCCTAAGCCATAGATACAGGAGACCGAGGAAACGATGATCACATCTTCTCGTTCGAGAAGAGATCGCGTAGCACTCAATCTCATCCTGTCTATTTGATCGTTAATCGCAAGGTCCTTTTCAATGTAAGTATCAGTTCGAGCAATGTAGGCTTCGGGTTGATAGTAATCATAGTAGGAAACGAAGTACTCGACTGCATTGTCGGGAAAAAATTGCTTAAATTCCTGATACAACTGAGCTGCAAGCGTTTTATTGTGAGCAATGATGAGAGCTGGCCGTTGGACTTGAGCAATGACATTGGCCATTGTGAATGTCTTTCCGGAACCAGTAATGCCCAACAAAACCTGTGTTTTTTTGTGCGAATTCACTCCTTGCACAAGCCTCTCAATTGCTTCAGGCTGATCCCCACATGGTTTAAAATCTGTTGAGAGGCGAAACATAACCTATGAAACTTGGGGTATATAAGAGGCGCCGAACATGTTGGAAAGCTGAAGAAACAACACGACAAGAGCAAAAGCAAAGATGGCCACAAGGGTCGCTTTTCCTCCAGGGACTTGATATGTTGTCCCACTACCTCTTCTCTGTCTGCCTATCCATACCATTCCCACTGGCAATAAACCGAATAGAATCATGGCACAAATACCTCCTGCAAAGTTCAAAGCTTTGAAGAAAAGTTGGGGATAAATCAAGGCGAGGATCAAAGGTGGAACTAAAGCTACTAAACACAACCCTAAGTTCTCTTGTTTTTTGTAAGAAATTTTAAATCCGTCTGAAAGGAAGTGAACCAAGCTGAGGGCTTGAGCTAAAAACGAAGTCAAAATGGCAAAAAATGCTAATCCTTGGGCAAAGACGCGGATGGAGGAAGAGCCGCTAATCATCGCAATGGCTTGAGAGGCTTCCCGATCTAATTTTAAACTCGCAGCAAGCCCATTAGGCCCACCAAACGGGACAATCCCTAACACGAGAATTTCCCACAACAAGTAGATCGCAAACGTAAATAAACTGCCTCCAATAATCGTTAACCTAACGCGCTTAATATCTCCGTTGAGATAAGACACCAAACTTGGAATCATATTGTGAAATCCAAAAGCGATCACGAGCAAGGGAAGAGATAGAATAGAATACTTGGGATCAGTTCTTGTGAGTAAGTAAGGTTGAACGTACTGAACGCCTACTAAGATGAGTAAAAGAAAAAATCCAATTTTACCAATCATCAATCCGCGGTTGCACATGTCTACACGGCGCGTTCCTAAATAGACCACCCATCCAAATAGAATGACAAAAAACAGCGAGCCGAGCCAAGGTGCTGCATTCACACCTAGCATCGTCTTAAAAAAGGTTGAAGTTAAACTGCCGATCCCTGAGATGTACGCAACGAGAAGTGCGTAAAAAAGAAAGAGATAGGTGAACCAACAGAGCGCTTTCCCCCCTTTGCCTAGCGTATCGCCCACCATAGTGATCAAATTCACCTTGTGATTGAACCAACCGTTGACCTCGACAAGTAAAAGAGCGGTCGTCGTCATGAACAGCCACGCAACAACAAACATGAACAGAGAAGGAAAAAAACCTGCTACCCCCGAAATTACAGGAAGACCGAGCATTCCAGCTCCTATGCAACTCCCCGCAATCAGGAGAGTTCCACCCACGACGCTGCCCTTTTCTTGTGCCATGTCAACTCCTTGCCATTTTTTTTTCTACGGTGCGAATCTCTTGACCAAGACGCCCCAATTCATAGCCTTCATAATCGACGAACTTGAAAAATCGCTCAAATGAAGGCACCACTTTAGATACTTGTTTTGCCATTTCTTGGGCAATGAAACGATACGTAGGATGTCCTGCAGAAGCAGATCTCAACTCACACAGCCATTGCAACGCGCGCAGATTCACATGGAAATACCAGTGCATGTTGTAGGCCATCGGAACAATGTACTGCGCCTCTTCTGGTAACTCCTCAGCGATCTTCTCATAGATTTTCTTTGCTTCATCCATCGCGTCGCGGTAGGGTTTTTCCAGCTCGGTGCCTACAATTTCATGTGGAGTAAAGTATCCAAAATTACACGTCAATAACTGACGATCTTGAGTGAGCATGCGATGGCGGTGCAGATCGCGGTAGATGCCAAAATCAGCGACAATTTCGAAAGTGAATGTCGCATGCTCCAAAGCTCTCGGAGATTTGTGTCGGCGGTTCTCTCTAAAATTACAAGCTGAATCCAAAATCCGATTGAGATCTTCTTCGGGAAGAGCCTGACAATGTTCTTGCAATTCAAGCAACCCAGCATCGCAGTATTCAAACAGCAAGGCTGCAGCCACTCGATGAGGACTTTTTGCGTCGTAGTTAATGAGTCGAACACCCCCATGTTGCATTTTCTCCAGCGTATCAGTATGTCGATCTGTCAACACTTTCAGATCATTGGCCATCTGTTCGCGGAAATTAGAGAAAGTGCGTTGGTACTTATGATTAGGGTCAGCTCGTCGAACAAAGGAGGGGACCACTTTTGTAAGCTCTTGAAATGATTTTCTACCCACATCTTGCATTTCTGCTAAATTGTGACAATTGAGCTTTTGAAGCAGTCCTTCAAAAAAGCGTCCGTTTCCATACATCCCCATGTTTGTCAGCGCACTCGCGGGCAATAAGCCGCGCAAACAGTCTAACACCTTGGCGCGCAACGCCGCTGTATAAGCGACCTTCGAAATATCGTGTTCCTTCGGAAATTTCCTTTCGATGATCTCTGTTAAAGGAGGGATTAACGCTGAATAGGTTTCAAAGAGATGATTACATGTTTTTAAATAAGGATCTTTAAATGCTGAGGTCATTAAAATCGGTTCGCGATAAAATAAAAATTCTCCATCCACTTTTTGATCGAAGTAAATGTAGCGCGTCGATTTTTCTAAGGGAGAGCCTCCTATGCGGCTGTCCTCAATGATTTTAGCAGCGATCATCGAGACATTTTCTAAAGCCAAATGAGCGCCGCCTAATTCTCCGATCGAATCATCGCCGTAACCATCTAAGATTCTATCGTAAAAATTTTGAGCTTTCTTGATGGCCACAACTTGATCTTCGAGCTCATGCTCTTCCTTATCACCACCTACATGAATCCCGACAATTGCCTGGAAGGCTGTTTCTTCATTGAGGATAAAATCCTTGAGCAAGAGCGAGCGCAACCCTAGACTAGATCGGGAATATCTCGAGAACAGAGCCCCCTTAATCACTTCGGGCAAATTGCGCAAAACGAAAATATTGCTAGATGTATTGGTCACATACCGATTGAGAATCTTCAGTTGACTCTCTGTGAACTCTTCATAGCCTTCAATCATCCCATGACACCAGGTTGAGAACAAATGTTCTTTTTATTAATGACAAAAAATTGAAAAGAACTCTTACTTGATAAGGTTGTCATATTCTGTGTGATCAATCAAGAGAAAACTCGAGACAGGAAGAAAAGATGCTGATTAAACGCCCTCGCCGTAACCGGAAAACCTCTGCCATCCGATCCCTTGTGGAAGAAACGATCTTGCGCCCAGAAGATTTCGTCGCTCCTTTTTTTGTCCTTCCCGGTACAAATCGCAAAGAGGAGATCTCCACTCTTCCCGGCATCCATCGCCTCTCTATAGATCTGATCCTTCAAGAAGCCGAACATCTCCACAAGCAACGGATCCCAGCCATAGCGCTTTTCCCCGTCATCCCCACCTCCGAAAAAAATCCCCATGGCACCTTAGCGCTCGACCCTCAAGGAATTATTCCCCGCGCCATCTCAGAAATCAAGCGCACCATCCCTAGTCTATGCATCATCACTGACATCGCCTTAGACCCTTTTACTTCGCATGGACATGATGGCGTCATCGACGAACGAGGAGAAGTGATGAATGATGAAACAGTGTCTCTTCTCGCCAAGATGGCTCTTCTCCATGCCCAAGCAGGAGCTGATATCATTGCCCCCAGCGACATGATGGATGGTCGCGTCGGCGCTATTCGTACCGTACTGGATCAACACCTTTTTCATCATGTGGGGATTCTCGCTTATGCTGCAAAATACGCATCCTCGCTCTACAGCCCCTTCCGCGATGCTTTAGGATCACAGCTTTCGACAGGGAACAAAAAAGGCTATCAGCTCAATCCCGCCAATATCCGAGAAGCACTTTTGGAGGCTCACCTAGATGAAGAAGAAGGTGCGGACATGCTCATGATCAAGCCTGCTTTATTTTATCTGGATGTAATCGCTAAACTTCGAGAGAAAACCCAATTACCCATCTGCGCTTATCACGTCAGTGGAGAATATGCGATGGTCATGGCAGCTCACGAACGAGGGATGCTTCATGCACCCCATGTCTTTCACGAAGCGCTCTTGAGCATCAAACGAGCCGGCGCGGATTTTATTTTCACCTATGCGCTCCACCAGGTGCTTCCTTTGTTGAATAAAATTTAACGCAAAGCGGTCTAATCTTTAGTTTTAGCGCTCATCTTTTGAACTTCTAAAGCGACCGTTTTCTTCTTCTTTTTTTTAGTTTTAGCGCTCATCTTTTGAACTTCTAAAGCGACCGTTTCTGCTTCCTTTGCAGGATCCTTGATTTGGATGGGTTTATGTGAGCAGGCTGACAGTTGCTCTTTCAGAATATCTAAATGGGCTCTGCCAACGTAAATAAATAAAGAGTAATCCTTTAAATTCACTCCTTCTTTTTTTCCCAGCAATTGCAATTTAGAGACAACTTTTCTGGCCATAAAAGTCGAACGATGAAAACCATTGAGAATGTTGAAGAGATTTTCATTTAATTCTTTATTAATCTTAATAAATCTTTCTTCCTTGCTTAGACCTTTATATTTTTGTAAAGAATAAAACATATCAAATAGCAGATTCACATTAAATGGAGATTTTTCTTTAAGTTTTTTGGAAATAGCGGTTGTTTTTGCTACCGCTGCATATTCCGCAATGAACAAAAGAATACTCATATCCATGACAGGGAAAGTAGCATAGTGTTCAAAAGTAGCATAGTGTTTAGTTTGTTCTTTAACGCTAATTTCAAAGTAATCTTCTCTTGTCGATAAGGGAAATTTTGGCAATTCTTCATCCAGTAATCGGAAAAAAAGCTGCAACTCTTTTAAGAAAATTGTTTGTTTAGGATTTGTTGGCCGGTGGTAATCTTCCCACGGAATCGCTTTATTTAGCCCAAGTTTATGGGGATTATAAGTTTTAAAATTCTCATTTAAGACAATTTTTTTAAAATAAGGCTCTTGATACAGAAATTTGATAAGGTGATAGTACTCTGCTAAGAGATCGTCGAAATGTTTTTTTTTATTGCTAGGAGACTCCGAAGTTAAAAATTTATAATAGGGTTCTCTTGACTTGAAAATCCTCAATACTAATTCAACAACGGAGTTCAAAGATGTCTCGTGATCGCTGGAAAACTCTTCAAGAGAATAACAATGATCTTGTGGTCGTTCAAAAACAGAACCACCCTCTAAAAAGGTAATTCTCTTTGGCTTTACAGAAAGTAACTGTAGGTGCTGATACAATACCTGGTCCTGAGAATGATCCTTAGATGCAAAAATTGTAATGCTATCAACGAGACACCCCAAAGCTCTTTGGGGAGTTTGTCCTCCAGAAATAACAGACTGCCATTTTTTGCAAACACAAGGAATGACCCGCGCGTCTTCTGGGGAAAGAAATGCACTCATTTTCCTTACTATTGTGTGGTCAAGTGTAGACCAGGATGAAGAGCTAGGCTTTAGCGGCGTTGGTGCCGGTTGTTGGGGGGGGGATAGATTTAAAGGCGCTAAATTTAGGGACATAATATTTCTCCACAGTTAATTTGATTTTTTATTATTTTATTTTATCAATATTTGTATTTTTTATAAAGTGTTTTAATTTTTAATGTATGTTTGCTTGCGTGTTTAAAGTTGAATGTAAATATTTTAATTGAATGCGGTCACATTTTGGCCGTATTTTATCAAATTGGGCTAAATACGGCCATTTTGGCCGTATAATGGCCGTATTTAGGTTAGAATGAGCTTTATTAGGGGAAATATGAGCCTTCGACATAATAAATTATTGATATTAAGGCATTTGGGCTTAGAGGCAGAACCCCTCAGCTTACCTGACTTGTTGACAAAACTGGGAGACAGTTTTAAGGAGCGTTCTGTAAGGCGATGGTTAGACTTATTGATTCGTGAGGGGTCGGTTAAGAAAATCGGCCAAAAAGAGAGGAACTAAATACAGTGCAGTCGGACGTTCATTTGAAGTCAGCACTGAAATTAGCAGTTGCTTTAGTTCAGCAAGCTTAGATGCGATCAAGGTAGTAAAAAAGCCTTTATTCGAGAAACCTCCTGTCACCTACGCTGAAGAATGGTTCGACAGTTACCAACCGAATTCCGATTATTATCTTCGACCTGAGTTAAGAAGGCAATTATTTGAATCAGGGAAACGCGCTAACAGTCAAGATCCTGCAGGTACATATGCCTATCAGATTTTTAACAGATTAATCATCGATTTATCCTACAATTCCTCTCGCTTGGAAGGTAATACCTATTCTCTTCTTGATACGGAGCGCCTTGTGTTGCATGGTGACGCAGCAATGGGAAAACTTGATGAAGAGAAAGTGATGATCCTCAACCACAAAGACGCCATTAAACATCTTGTCAGTAGCTCTCGAACACTCGAGCTCAACAGCAACATGATCCGCACTCTACATTACTTATTATCGGATGGCCTTGTTGAGTCTTCAGAAGCAGGTAATGTACGAAGACACGGTGTGCGTATTGGAGGATCGACCTATCTCCCCTATGAAGATCCCAAAAAATTAGAACTGCAGCTTGAGAAAATTGCAGAAAAAGCCGCACTCATCAACGATCCGTTCGAGCAAAGTATTTTTTTGCTAATTCACTTGAGTTATTTACAAGCATTTATCGATGTGAATAAACGAACAACTCGCCTTGCAGCAAATATTCCTTTGATCAAGGGGAATCTCGTTCCCTTAGCTTTTAACGACATCAAAGTCGAAGACTACATGTCAGCAATGATCGCTATCTACGAGCTGCAAAATATTGAACCTCTAATCGATCTTTACTTCTATTCCTATATGCGGACCTGTGCTGCCTATGATTCTACTTTAAGAGCGATGGGATTTGATGAAGTGCGCGTCCGTTATCGACAAGAAAGAAGAGCATTGATCAGAGAAATCATTCTGCAAGAAATCGTAGGAACTGCCTTAGAAGCATATGTGTCGGAAGAAGCGAATAAGTTAGTTCCCATGATTGCTCGTGAAGACTTCATCCAAGATGTTAAGGAAGATCTCGAGGAGCTGGATGAAAGCAGATTGGGCGGCTTAGGAGTAACCAATGATCAATTAAATAGTGGAATCAAAAAATTAAAAACACTCATCTTCAGATGTAAGAAAAGTCCATCATTGGAAGTTGTATCTGCTTTCTTCTAAGGTCCAATAAAGAGGCTTGCCAGTAGCAGCTCGCGCACCGACATCGCGCAACCAAGCAGCCATCACGTAGCCGATGTAATTACGACTGCTTTGTTTTAAGAAAATGTCTAGTGGGATGATGAACGAAAAGCCCTTATCGTAATACGTTTTATCATTGACCACATCGTGTCCATTTGTCCACGTGAACCACAAAGAAAACCGCACACCGCTTTTGAAGTAACGCCCCACTTCCGTTCTTACCCCTTTATCTTTAGCCAAAAATTGACCAGCGCTTATCAGCACATCCATATTGAGAGGCTTAAAATCATAGTAGAGATCTAAAAAGTATTGAATGCCGATGAAATGTACATATCTTCTGATATCATGTTTGTATTCGCTTACCTTGTCCGTAAAACCCAATCCGTGATACTTCCGCTTCCACACAGTAGCATAAGAAAGTCCAATCGCTAAATGGGATTCAACGGGATAATAAAGCAACTCGGTTGCAACTCCGCCATAAGCAGGTTCAAAGTAGCCAGCTGCTAACCGATGGTACCATCCCTTTCCAATATTCCATCCCTTTTGCAAGTAGGCTTGCTCCATCGAGAAAGAATTCGTCTGAAAGTAGCGAAGAGTATCCGTGCGAACGTTGGGCAATTTGGAAGGATTAATTCGATCTACAACCCCAATGTTATTAGCACTTGAACTGATCGCATAACTTCCCTGCAGCTTATAGTAGAGTTGGTTGAAAAAATACCCTTCCTGTGAAGCTACGGCACTTAAGTTGTATTTAAATTTACCCTTAGTACTCCCAAAAAAAGTCAAAACACGAGGTCTGACCGTAAATGTCCAAATCGGCTTATGTCGATCAAATATTTTTGCGATATCATAAGAGTACGGCTCGCTGAGCACCTCTCGCATCGGCGCTAATGTTTCTAATTCAAAGTCGCTAATACACCCATGTTTCCAACGTTGGAGATCTTCATAGCGAAAGCGATAGGATTGAGTAGGCACAGCATCAGCTTCGACGATCACAACTAAGGTGGTGACATCGGAAGGAGTAAGCGCCGCCAAGACATGTTGGATCCGATCGCGGACGATTCTCTCTTCCCGGTAGCGATTATTGACAATCTTTAACCAGAGCTCCTTTTTGCCGCAGCAATCATAAGTAAAGAACGCGCGGTACAAATCTAGTCCTTGATCGCTTAAAGCAAAGGCCATCTCCTGAGCTAAATCGTGCTCTGTGCGCAATCGCCCGACAGGCTCATTATCAACAGGGGATTGATACGTGGAAGGATCATCGAGCTTGGGAAATATTCCATCTGTTGATCCAAGCGGATATTTGAGAGCAGCGGAAGCTGCGATATTTGTTCCCCGAATGCTACTAACAGATAGTTGGAGTGCATTCCATCCCACAAAAGAAACTCCAGCATTAATCCGACTTTTAACCGTTCTTCCAGTGGGATGCTCATGAGGGTGTTGCTTGTAATCGATGGCGTCATACTCCGCCAGCATGGAAAGATCTTTAAAAAAAGGCACTCCGGTTTTGCGCCAAGGTGTCCATGCTGCGCCACCAAAAAAACCTTTGATTCTACCTCTTCCCCACCCAAAAGAAGCTTCAAAATTAAAAGGCAAAAACTGTTTGGTCATCACGATGTACTGAGAACTAAAGCGCTTGGTTCCAATGAAGTCATCGGCACCAACCACAATCGTCGGCAGCATGGGAAATCCATCTTGAGGAATCAACACGCCGATCTTTGCATTGCCGATCCGCTCCGCATCATCACCAAATCCTTCATCTCCAAAATTGTGTTCCGTCACCCCGTTATAAATCCGGTAATTCGCAGAAAGCTCCACGCGATCTAGAACTTGAAAATTAACACCATAGATCGAATAAGGGGGAACATAGGCAAAGCCGCCGGCAATCACTCCTGTGTGAGGCATGCGGCCAGAAGGCATCGAAAAGTAACCGCCCATCATCGAGTAATTGTAAATAAAGGGAAGCTCGTCGTGGATCGCCTGATTGATGCATTTCACAAGCTCTAAATTCTCAAACAAATCATTTCTCTCCATGGAACAGCACCACATCTCTTGCTCATCGGGCATCATCTCCGTGGCAAATGCAGCAGAAAAACAACAGAAAGAAAAGACTAGTTGATTTAACTTCACTGGTTGAGAACGGTTGAGAGTAAGGGACGAAATTATAGAGAAAATTTCTTTTTGACAACGTCTTAATTTATCAACGCGCTCTAATTAAGGGTTTTAATTGAAGATAATTTGATAGGCTCTTATACTCCATAGGATTCGAGGTCGTGCTGGGACTTAATTTTTAAAATCCCTCGAGAAATCTGCGTAGAGACTGTCTCTAATAAACCAGCACCTTGCTTTATGGGATCAATATGCCTGCTTGCTACACTCAATCAAATCAAGGGTTTCAAATGAGTTATCTAAAAGATTTTCAAACCCATATTTCCAATCATGACTATTCGGGCTTTTTGCGCCTCTGGGAGGAATATTGTGCGGGAGATGATGTCGATCCAGCTGAATTGAAAGACATTCTAAGAGCCGTGAAAACCTCAGCTGATGTCGCAGAACCTTTTGGCCGCCACGTTGAAAAAATTCTTCCTCTTTGGAAATTATTACCTCCTTCCCCTCTTGCAGATGAGGTTTTAAAACTCATCCTTGATATTCAAACTTCGAATAGCCAAGCCCTCGCAGATCTCGCCCTCTCCTATTTAGAAAAAAAATTTGGCGAAGATAAAAATTTTCAAGAAAAATTGCGACTCGTAGGGTTGCGCAGTAGAGATAAATTTCAAGGGGCCATTAGCAATCTTGAATTACTATCTCACATCAATAAAGGTAAATTTGTTTTTCATACCGGAGGATGGGGCGTTGGAGAAATTGTCGAGTTTTCTCTCTTGCGCGAACAGCTCAGCATCGAATTTGATTATGTTCCTGGAAAGAAAGATATCTCCTTTGCCACAGCCTTTAAAACCCTCATTCCCATACCAGATGATCATTTCCTCGCCCTGCGATTTGGCAGTCCCGATCTGTTGGAGAAAAAAGCAAGAGAAGCTCCGGTTGAGGTCATCCGCATGTTACTGCGCGATTTAGGCCCAAAAACTGCAGCCGAAATCAAAGACGAACTAAGCGATCTCGTTATCCCTGCTAGCGAATGGAGCAAGTGGTGGCAAAACACTCGGGCCAAGATCAAAAAGGACACGATGATCCAAACCCCTGATGACATCCGCGAGCCTTTCCGTATATTGACAAGTGAAGTATCTCATGAAGAGCGCTTTCAACAGGTATTAGAAAATAAACCAGATGCCAATACGCTCATCCAGATGGTCTATTCCTTCATGAGAGATTTCCCTGAGACTCTCAAGAACAGCGAATTTAAGAATACTCTGACAAAGAAATTAACCGAGATGCTTTCTTTTCAGGAGATCCACCGCGCCCAAGAATTGCAGATTCATTTCTTTCTTCAGGATTTAAAAGGAATGAAAGACTATCCTCCTATTGCTGAGCTAATCGCGCAATACGATATCGTAGATGATCTGCTCAATAGCATCGAGATCGTGACCTTCAAAAAGCGTCTTCTCATGGAAGTGCGCAAACACAAAGCGGAATGGAAGCAGATCTTCCTCAATCTGTTCTTCAAAGTAGAAGATGCTCCCCTGCGCGATTATATCATGACAGAACTAGCCGCTGCCAAAGCAGATGATGAGCTGAAGAAAAAAATCGAAGAGCTCTACACGTATCCCTACCGTTACCCTGAAGCTTTTCTCTGGTATTTCCAGAAAATTAACTCTCAAAAGGGAATTCCTTTATCAGATAAAGCTGGAAAAATTCGGTTTTTCGAAGGGTTACTGATCTTGCTTAGCCACATTGAAAATGACACTTCTTACCGAGAGCTGGTCAAAAAAATTCACGGGATTATCACGGCAGGACGCTTTGCGATCGTCAGACAGATGATGCAAGAAGCGAGCTTGGAAGAGATTAAAGAATTCCTTCTGCTCGCGACAAAGTGCCACACATTTAGCGATCACGATCAGAAAATTTTCTACTCTTTAGCCGAAGTTGTACACCCTTCTTTAACTAAGATGCGTAAAAAGCCAGATGCAGCTTCACCAGAATCAACCGTGATCTGGACAACCGCCGAAGGATACCATTCTCTCAAACAGAGAATCGAACAGATTGCCACCGTCGAAACCGTCGACAATGCCAAAGAAATTGAAATTGCTCGTTCGCACGGTGACTTGAGAGAAAATGCTGAATTCAAAGCGGCATTGGAGAGAAGAGAGCATCTTCAATCAGAGCTGAAAACCCTTTCTGAACAACTCAATCGCGCTCGTGTCCTAACTCACGATGATATCGCCAAAGATGTCGTAGGAGTTGGCTCTATCATCGATTGCAAGAGCTCCAAAGGAGAAACAGTCTCTTATACTCTCCTAGGACCTTGGGATGCGAACCCTGATAAAAACATCCTTTCCTTCCAGTCAAAGCTAGCTCAACAACTGAATGGACTTAAAGTGGGGGATACATTTCCTCATCAGGGAGAAAAATACACGATCACTGCAATCCGCAGCTTTCTGTAGTAGATAGAGGGAATTGCAAACTAATAAAACAAATGGATTTTTTGGAAGCTTTTTTAAACAAAGTCTAAAATGGACCCGAAAACCCTTTTTTGTTCTGTCAGCTTTGCCATATATTGCACCACACTTAAAATAAAACCCTTGTATTTTGAGGCAATGACAAACTGGAGTTTAGACTAATTTTGCGCAGAAGCGGCGCAAAATTAGTCTAAATCAAAAAAGATTCTCCTGTGGGAAATCGGCTGAATATGAGCAACTAAAGAAGTTTTGGCGAATTATCTCAGGGTTCGAGTTTTTTGAGTATTTTCCCCAACCCTCGAATAAATCGGACAACATGGATACTGAACAGACAGAGTGCATGATAGTTTTGTGGAGACAAGAAACATGATTAATGGGATAGGAATGATACGCTTGATAAATAATTTTCGCCGCAGAGCGGCGTGCGGCTCCGCCGCATTTTCTTCTTCCATCATGCGTATCATGCCTATCCCATTAATCATGTTTTTTTTGCTTAAAGTAATAACCTTCTGGTCAATGAGTTATGCTAAGTTAACAGCAACAGAAGCCATCATAGAGAGCAAACCAAGATTTTAACTGATTTTGCGCCGATTCGGCGCGAAATTAGTCCAAACTCCAGGACAAAGCATGAACGAAATAGAGTGCTTTTTTGGCCTAAAAAATGTTTTTAAAATTTAGTCCCCAAAAATGCACTCTTTTTCGTTCGGGTTGTGCAATTCCCTCGATAAATTAGCCTTGATCCAGTATCTTGGCTTAATGAGTGCTAGACAATTGCCTAGCCACCTAATCTGAGAGATTGTCGCGCCGATGGACTTAGTCATAGCCAGCAAGAACATTCATAAAATCCGTGAATTCCGCGCTATGCTCAAATCGTTTCGTCAGTTCGATCTTCTCAGCCTTCTCGATTTTCCCAGCTACATCCAACCTGAAGAAACCGGACAGACATTCAAAGAAAATGCCATTTTAAAAGCTGAGCATGCAGCTCATGCTCTCCATAAATTTGTCATTGCTGATGATTCTGGCCTTGTTGTTCCCGCCTTGAAGGGCGCCCCAGGAGTTCTATCTCGTCGCTATGCCGGGGAGAACGCCACCGACAAGGAGAATAGGGTCAAGCTCATCAAGGCCATGCACAATCTCGAAGAAACTTCTCGCCAAGGTTATTACGAATGTTGGATTGCTCTCTCTTCTCCAGAAGGAATCATTAAATGTGTCAAAGGGGTATCTGAAGGAATGATCCTCGATCATGAACGCGGCAGCTTAGGTTTTGGCTACGATCCTCTGTTCATCAAACACGAGTATGGCAAAACTTTTGCCGAGCTGGAAGAAGATGTGAAAAACAGAATTTCCCATCGAAGAAAAGCTCTCGATAAACTCATTCCTGCTTTGGAATCTCTCGTCGATCCATGCAATATTTAGTCGACGGATACAACCTCCTTTTCCGTTTGTCTAAAAGTCATTTAGCACTCCAAGAAAAGCGGATCCACCTAATCAGCACGCTCAATGACGCCATCGAACAAGCCTCTTTTGATGTAACTTTAGTATTCGATGGAGCCGATGATTCCATCCCTTATCCCATGCGCCGACACTTTGATGCCATCTCCCTTTACTACACCACAAGAGGACTCACCGCTGATGATTTCATTCTCCACACGATCAAAGCAGCTCAACACCCTCAACACTATACTGTGGTGACCAACGATAGAGATCTCGCCATCAGCTGCAAAGTGCACGGCGCAAAAACCCTCTCTTTAGAATCATTCCTAGCGTTTCTGATCAAGAAAAAAGCTAAGCGCATACGTCCTATTGAAAGAAGTTTTAAAGAATCCGAGCGAGAAATAGCGAGATTACTGGAAATCTTTGAAAAAAGATCTCATGATGATTTAGAATTGTTTTAGATTTTTTATCAGAGATTTTTATGAACCTTTTCTGCAACCGCTTCCTTAGACCTCTTATCCTACTTACTTTTCTTAGCTGCATTTCGTTGGGAATCCCTTGCGAGGCTAAGAAAAAACATCGTCATAAAAAGGTGCCATCTTATCACAGCCTACAAGATTTTAAGGGATTAGATCCTTATGTTGATCAGCCACTTTGGATGAAGCAACAAATTGCAAGTGATTTGGAAGGATTAAAACCAGCCGACATCTCTTCAACCACATACGATCAATTTCTTAAGAGTTATGCAGAAGCCGGTCATCACTTGTTGCTTGTAAGATATGTGATTAAGAAACAAGTGCTTTCTATCCACTCTCTTTTATCTCCTGAAGAAGAACGAATGGACGGCGTTTCCACGCGGTTGGATTGGATGAACAAAGCGATGGAACAATTGACAAAAACAACTCTTTTGCCAGATGTCGATTTTATTGTTTCGCTTCACGATTCATTAGACATTAATCTCCCTGTGCCAATCTTTGTATTTGCCAAGAATCCCAAGATTTCCCCCAGCAATATCCTTATACCAGACTTTGAAGCGCTTCGTGGGCACGAGGTTTCTCTTTATGACCAAGCAAATAAAATCTATCCTTGGTCGAAAAAAAATAACCTCTGCTTCTTTCGAGGCTCTTTAACCGGACCCTCAGAGGCTCTTCAAGGTAATTTTCTAGAAATCCCTAGAGTAAAAGCTGTAACTTTCTCACACCGCTATCCTAACTTGATCGACGCAAGAATCACGTGTGGCCATTGTAAGGAGCAGAAAGCCAAGTATCCTGATTATTTTGGGTCTAGCGTTACGCTTGTTGGCCATTGGCCTTACAAGTATCAGCTTCTTGTCGATGGAAATTCTTGTGCCTATTCTCGCGCCTATTGGCAACTATTTTCTAATTGCGTCATCATCAAACAAATTTCCGACAACATCCAATGGTATTACGGTGCGCTCAAGCCCTTTGAACATTACATTCCAGTGAATAATGACCTAAGCGACCTCATTCAGAAGATGCAATGGGCACATGAACATGATGAAGAGTCACAACAAATCAGTCAACGCGCGCAAACTTTTGCTAAAGAAAATTTAACTCACTACAGAGTCATGCAGTACCTACATCAAGTTCTTGTAGAGTATGCCAACATTCAATCCTCCCAATAAATAGGGCACTTTCATGTTCAAAGCGATTTTTTTTCTGATGGCACTAGTAGGCGCTGTAAATGCATGCGCCAACACTTCACAACATGGTCCCTTTTACGAGTTCGATCACACCTATCTAGATCCCACCAAAGAATCGTTCTATTTCCAAGCGGATGATGGAATGTTTCAACAAGGGTCCTTATGGGCATCCTCTTTTCGGCCTGAACACACAGTGACAACTCCCTACCTCAATGAAGATATCGACACATGGGAAGGCACCACCATTATTTTAGCGGATTTCGGTACGAGTTTCCTTACACACTATTTCCACTTTTTAGAACATCTTCTAGGATTCTGGGAATTTGGAGGCTGTGCAAACAGAGAACTTGTCACCCACATCCTCTACTGTTCCTCTGAGCACAAAGATGTAGATTACAATTGGAAAGGCGTAAATGCGATCAGCGAAAAAATTCTACAAGCTCTTTTTCCTCATGCTAAGGTCCAAACCTTGAAACAAGTTAAAGACTCAACGACCAAGCCGATTTACATTCCCCAACTTATTTTTTCGTCTCGAATTGTTTCTCTTCATGAGCCAGAAGCGCGCAGGCTCAATAAAATGTTAGGATCAGTCTGGGATCAAATCAGTGTGGAAAAAATGGAAGAACTCAAAAAAATTCTTTTTTCATTCTATAATATTCCAGTGAAAGATCCTGATTCTCAATTGAGAATCACTTATCTCAAACGCCCCTCCCCTAGAAAATTGACATCCAGAAAAGAACATGGCCTTCTTGGCGCGATTGATCGATTAGACGGGAATCTTACGATTACAGATCTCGCTTTAATCCCTTATGAAGAACAATTGAAGATCATCGCTAATACGGACATTTTAATCTCCGTCCATGGAAATGGGCTGAGCCATATTCCCTTTTTGCCAGATCATGCTACTGTCATTGAAATTTTCCCCAAGGATTCTTACATGTGGGATTATTGCATGTTCTCCAGGATCAGCCGCGTTGATTATTGGGGAACCTATGGAATCGATCGCTGGGTTACAGAAGACATCGCATTTACATTTTCACCTTTTGGAAATGTTTTTAAAGAAGTCAAGGAATGCGACTCTCCTGAGATTCTGCACATTGTGAAACAAAAAATCGATAAATTCAGTAGTTCAAGAGATCAGTTTTTACGTAGGACGGCAATATAAATCCCGTTCCACCATTGTTCCCGATCTCCATTAAACCTCGCAGGCAATTCGGCTGAGTAAAGAATCTCGTAATCTAGTTTACGTAAGGCTTCAAAAGTGCCCGCTCTGACAGGATCCCAGTTCCAGTCATCAACGACAAAAATGAACACGTCATCCAGAATTTTGTCATAATAAGTTAATGCCAGTTCCTGCGATAAGGTAGAATGGTGACCATCGTAGAAATAGACGTTTATAGGATCTTGGGAGAGTTTGTTGATATTGATCTTAAAGGCATCAGCTGAATAGTACTGCTTCTTATTTTTGCTTAAGTAGCTCTTGCAATTCTCAAGAAATTCTCTTTGTGGACCACCAAATTCTGACCAATTATCGATTGCAATCGCATTCGTAATCGACTCATCGTTACCAAAAAGAGCCGAAACCCAAGTCGAGCCTTTCCAGCACCCAATTTCTAAGTAGTTGGCTCCTGGTAAAGAGCATAAATTATTGAGAAGGTGTCTCACTTTGTGACTGGACATACCATCAATAGCTAACACTTCAGGTATTAGCTTCGATACCTGACCATCAGCTAGTTTGATACTAGTTTTCACATGATCCATTAGCAAGCTTTCTTTGTCGTGTGAAACGACAGGGAATGCTTGAAACAAGATTGCCGTTAAGAAGAAGATCAGATAGTACATCTTTATTTTTTTTATCATGCCTATCATGTCAATCCTATCCATCATGTTTTTTGGAAAACTTTCACCAAATGAGAGGCTCATTCGCTTTGGGTTTAAAGAACATGATAAACAAGATACGCACGATACGCACGATAAAAAACAATCGAAAGTTATGCGTAAAAGTATGCCTGCGTCTTCGCGTTGATTTCCCGTCATTCTAAGTCAAGATGGAAAAGTTTTGATAAAATATCTCAGGAGAATGAAAACTCTGCTCGATGTGAACGGTAAAATGAGTGTAGAGCTGAGAGATAAATTGCTGGAGAGTTTCCTTATCTCCTTGAGCGATGATTTCAACAGTTCCATCTGGTAAATTGCGCACTGTACCCATGAGCGTTAAGTGATCGGCAAGGCGTTTTGCCGTGGCGCGAAATCCAACTCCTTGCACGCGTCCATGAGCGACAGCTCTCAACTCGATCAGCATTCTGCCTCACAGGTGGCGAGCTCAGAAGGAATGGGCTCGGAAAAGTTGGTCTCATGCCATCGAAACTCTTGGATGAGAGAGCAAATTTCTACGATCGATTGCGCGCGATTCAACGTCTCGCGAAGAGCTTTAGTTCCTCTTCCTTTTTTGAGATACCAGCATCCAACACGACGCATGTCGACGACTACTTGCCTTTCGGGTAGATAGGATACCATATGATCTAAGTGCTCTAGCATCGCATCTCGGTAATCTATGGGAGAACGAGGGAAAGGGGGCAATCCGGAAAGATGGCGATAGATGTCTTCAATGATCCACGGTTGTCCCATGGTCCCACGTGCGATCAACACGCCATCACATCCGGTATAGGCAAACATGTTTTCCACACTAGCCGCGTCCGTTAAGTCTCCATTGCCAATCACATGAATCTTTTTAGCCACTTGCTTACAGTCGCGGATGTGATCCCAATTGGCTGGACCTTTGTAAGCTTGCGCGCGCGTTCTTCCATGAATGCAAATCGATTGAGCTCCAGCGGCTTCAGCGATTTGGGTGATCTCTTGTGCATTGATATGTTGAGAATCCCAACCCGCACGGATCTTGATCGTCACAGGAATCTTGACTGCTGCGACCATGTTGCAGATGATCTCACCAATGAGCTCGGGATTTTTAAGAAGTCCAGAACCACTGCCATCTTTGGTCACTTTATCAACGGGACACCCGCAATTGAGATCGACGAGATCAAACCCGAGATCTTCTACGATTTTCGCGCACGGGCCCGCCATGTGAGCTTTGCTACCACATAGTTGAGCTCCGATGGGATGCATCCCTTGTTCATAATCGAGAAGGCGATAGGTGTTCGGATCATTTCGGATCAAAGCGTCCATTTTAACCATCTCGCAGAAGACCAACCCAGGTTGATAGCGCGTGGTCATGCGGCGAAAAGCGAGATCGGAACAGCCCGCTAGCGGTGCGCAAAAAATATTAGAAGGAAGAGATAAATCCCCTAGTTGAAATCGCCTCTTTAACCAAGACATTAGACCTCTTTCGAATCATTTCAAGATGTAAACTAGGATCATCTCAGAAATTTGGAGTCCGAAAAAGGCCAGCAAAGGACTTAAATCTAACATCCCACCTATCGGAGGGACGATACGACGAAAGATGTTGAGATAAGGATCGGTATAAAAACTCAAAAATCTCATGATAGTGTGTCGAGAAAAAGAGGGGAACCAAGAGCCCACTATTCTCACCATCAACATGAAGGTGTAGAGTCCAAATGCCCAGTGTATAATCTTAATTAGAATCATAGTAGTTCAGCGCTTAACATTGTGCACTATTTTAACTGGAGCATCGGACAAAGGCAACCGGTTTTTTTTCAATTTATTTCTTGGCATTCACAACTCCTGTTAGTAAATGAAGGGGTAAGGTACAATCTCGCAAAAAAAACCACAGAAAAGCTATGGCCTCTTGGCGCAACATTTGGCATTTCTTATTCCTTCCCTCGGGAAACTCGGCATTAGGCATTTCGTGTAGCGATGGGGGCTTTCAAACAGCTCTTGTTGCCAAAGTTAAAGGGCAATTGAGTTTTCTTGGTTGCACGTCACACGAGCGCCCCTCTTTTCATCCCCGAATCGCTTCAGGTCTTGAGGAACAAGACGTTGTTTACCGCTCGATCATGCTCCCCGTCAAAGGTGAGCGCCATGTACTTGCCGCTCTTCCTTTTCAACTAGAAGCTCTATTACCTTTTCCGATGGAGTCGGCACTTGTTTGCCCTTTTCCTAATCCGGTTTCCCCTCATGCGACGAACGTCTCACTTTTTGCAACCTCTTCCGAAAAACTACAAGCCCATTTGGACAACTTAGCTGCTTCTGAAATTTATCCTGATGCTGTCTCCTGTACGCCATCTGCACTATTTCGCATCGCAAAGTGGGTATGTCCCAACGAAAACCATCTTCTCGTTTTTCACATGGGTGAACATAAAACGAGTTGTGTCGTTATTCAGTCAGGTCGAATCACGTTGTTCCAATTGATCAAGATAGGAAAAGCCAAGTGGATTAAATATTTAGAGAACCTCTATCCAGAAAAAGCAAAACAGGAACTAGACGCTCTCTTAGCAGAAGGATCTCGCGAACTTTTTGAGCCACTTCACACGGCATTGCGTCATGAGCTAGAAAGGTTATCTACGTATATTCACAACAAAATCAACATTGCTCATGACACTCCTTGGATTCTTTTAGGACAATTGCCTTATCCACTTGACGAACTATGGAGCGAACAATTTTCCATGCAGCAATTGTTGCCTCAGTTGCCAAAAGATTTATCCCTTGCCCAATTAAACTCCCACTGTATCCCTCTAGGATATGCCATTGAAGCACTAGCTACCGATAAGAAATCTGTACAGTTCTGTCAACAGAGATTCACTCCTTCTCATCGACGCACTCAACTGAAGAGAAGGGCGTTGACCTATGTCACCTGTTGCCTTGTTCTCAGCGTCATTTTAGGCCTTGGAAATTCTGTGCTCTTGCACAAGAAAAAAGCGACTCTTTCCGAGCGCTTTCTCTCTTATCTTCCCTCGTTGCAAGAAAACTATCGCACCTTGTCGCAAGAAGAAATGGAAAGTGAGCTGTTCAAGTGGGAACAATCTCTGCTCAAGCAAAAAAACTCGTTCTCTTACTTTCTCACCACACCGAAAGTGAGCGAAGTATTAGCCTGGCTGAGCACCCATCCCTCTTTAATCGATGCGCAAGGAGGAATCAAAGAAGGAATTGATATTAAGGCCGTCCATTACCAACTGACGAAGTACCCTACACTAGAAGATCCTTCTGCTTTGCACCAAGCGCAAGTCGAGATCGAATTCACCTCCACCACACCTCGTTTAGCAAGAGAGTTTCACGAAACTCTTTTAAAAGGAGACAGGATCGTCAATCCTAAAAAGGAGATGAAATGGAATGCTCATGGCAATGGCTATTCCATTCAATTTGAACTTAACAAAGTATCTTCCTCATGAAAAAGACGCTGAGCTTATCTCCTTTTTTTAGCTACTGGTTGATTGTCTGTCTTGCTCCTTTGCCCATTGTATACTTTGTCATCAGTGGCTATTTGCAGAGGAGTACATGGAATGCACTGGAAGAAAGGATGGAGAGCATCCACGCCAAAAATGTCCATTATGAAGAGATCCAAAAAAAACAGCATTCCGTCATCCACTCTCTTTCTCAGTCTGATCCTACCTACATTGAAAAAAGCCTCGAATCGCTGACTTTTTTAGAGCCTGAAATGAAAAAAATGGAAACACTCGTCTCAGATAATGCCGTGGATGAATCCTCTCATCGCCGTCTGCAATTTTTAAAAAGCGGTGCGAATAAATTGCTGTTCACCGAAGAGAAAATTCGCTCAAAAGAAAAGATTCGCGAGGTGATGGAAAGACAACAACGCCCTGTAGAAATGGACGATGAGGATCTCAAACGACTCCTTTGCCTCGTCGAAGGGATCACCATCTGGCCTTATGGACCCAAAGAAGGGCGGCCGCAATTAATCATTCAAGATTTTCAACTACATAAGAAACATCTGCCTTCTAACGACCATGTCTTTGTCGTTCAGATGCAGCTGCTAAAAAGAGAAAGCAATGACAAGTAAACATCTCCTATTCCTTCTTCCCTTACTCCTCCTCTGTGGATGTGGCTCGCGAACTCCACAAGATCGCAGCACTATCATTAACAGCATGCAACTCATCGATCGCAATGGTTTTGCAGAGACCATTAGCAGTAAAGACAGGATCAAGATCTACCAAGAAGTCGATTTTTTAACTCCACAACCGTATCAAAAGGTCTTACGCGTTTATGGTCGCAACCTCGCAGGGCAGAGCACTGCAAAGGTCACTAGCTACCACGACAACGGTCAACTCTGGCAGTACTTGGAAGTGGTTGACGGTCGAGCGCACGGATTCTACCGAGAGTGGTTCCCCAATGGCCAGATGAAAATCGAAACGACGATCATCGAAGGACTCGCCGATATTCATGAGCTAGCTGAAAAGAGTTGGGTGTTTGATGGTTCAAGCCGCGTGTGGGACGAACGTGGCCATCTCACCGCTGAGATTTTTTATGAAAAAGGTGTTCTCCATACACCTTCTCTGTACTACCATCAGAATGGAATGCTCCAAAAAATCATTCCTTATCAACACGGCAACATCGATGGAGACATCCTTGTTTTTGATGATCAAGGCAATCTATTAGAGCGGATTCCTTACATCAAAGGTGTGATGAACGGAAAAGCCGTGAGCTATTGGGAAAAGGATCACCTGCTTTCCAGTGAGAACTATCAAGAGGGATTGCTTCTCGAAGCTGAATACTACGACGTGAAGGGGAAAAGCGTCGCATCGATTGAAAAAGGCAAAGGACAGCAAGCTCTTTTCAAAGACGACCTACTTCACACTTTAATTTCCTATCATGAAGGGATTCCCGAAGGTCTTGTGTCGTTCTTTCGTCCAGATCAGTCCCTCAAAACCACCTATCATCTGAAAGAGGGGAAAAAAGAAGGGGAAGAGATTGAGTATTACCCATCGGGTAAACCTAAACTATCTATCCATTGGCACGAAGGCGTAATCCAAGGTGTTGTCAAAACCTGGTATGCCAACGGCGTCATAGAAAGTCAGAGGGAGATTAATAATAACAAAAAACAGGGACTCTCTTTTGCATGGTATCAAAATGGCGATGTGATGTTGATGGAAGAATACGACAACAATTTACTCATCAAAGCTTCCTACTTTAAAAAAGGGGATAAAACCCCTGTTTCTAAAATTGATGCAGGAAAGGGAACTGCCACTTTGCATACAGGTGAAGGGGTCTTTCTCAAAAAAATTTCCTATGAAAAAGGCCACCCCAAACTCTCTGATGATCCACTGCGTTGAAACAAAAAAAAATATACGAGAAGAGCTGCGAGCTAGACTCCTCTCCCTTTCCTCTGCAAGAAGAGAAAACGCATGCCTTGCATTGAAGCAAGAGCTCTATCCCTTGCTAGCATCGTATTCTTACGTTCTTTCCTTTTCAAGCTTGCCCCATGAAATTGACACCTCACTACTTAATGCTCAGCTAGCTCTTGAGAAAAGACTTGTTCTGCCGAAAGTAGAAGGGGAACATTTACATTTGTATCAAGTCGAACGACTCGACCAACTTGCTGTTTCCTCTTACAATATCTTAGAGCCTATCCCAACGCTCGCTCAACAAGTGAACTTAGCAGACATTTCTTGTGTGTTGGTTCCAGCACTTGGATTTGATAAGCACAACCATCGCGTGGGATACGGAAAAGGGTATTACGATCGACTCATTGCGTCTGGAAGAAGGACCTCACAAGCGCTCACGTGCATCGGTCTTGGGTTTCAAGAATTGCACTGGCCTACTGATTTTCCGAGCGAACCTTATGACCAACGCTTAGATAGCTTATTTCTAAGGTGAAGCGTTTTCAGGTGATGGGTTGATATTGTGTTCCCCAGGAGTAGTGGGGTATTTATTTTTTTTAGGTGGATTGCATTGCCTGGCACCAGCACATCCTTGCGATAAGACAACGGCCCCAGTTGATACAGTGTCGCACAGTCCATAATCTTTTCCATCCATGCAGTACCACAATACAGAATAGGGCGTCTTAGAACGGTATCCCGATTCCATTTGCGCATTAGGCCCCCTTGATTGTCCTACTGAGCCATAACTGTCTTGCCATGAGATGCTGTTTTGAGCAGGCACGACAACCTCTCCCAAATAAGAGCCATCTGAACCGCGAATCACCGCGCGTAAATCGTAAGAACTATTGTTGATCAAACGCACAGACCCTGCATGTAATAAAGTGCACATCATGCTTAAGGCAACGTAGAATAAAAAGCGCATGATCTCCTCATGGGGTTAGACCTCTTTTGAAATTAGGGTTCTGTCGATTTTCGGGTTCTTTTGAGCCGAGTTTCGATTCCTGTTGCGGGGATTGTATCACACCATACTATACTACGCCCGCTTAGTTTTTACGAAAGAGGTCTATTGCGATGGTGTAATGTTGATCGATTCATCAACTGGATTATCTGGACATTGTTGGTCCCCTTGACAGCTCATCGACAACACGACAGATCCAGGCATCACATTGTCACATGTGCCAAACAATTGTCCTGCCATGCAGTACCAATTCACCGTATAGGAAACATTCCCACTAGATTGGTTTGTTTCCAAGCCAAAATCATCAGAGGAATCCGACCAGGTCATCGCATCGCGAGGATTCAAAACAATCTCGCTTAGTACTTTTCCATCAGCAGAAAGGATCACAGCTTGTAACCTATTGTCTGAGTTGTTGAAAAGGTTAATCGAATTAGTCCATCCCACTATCTGACAACAAAATAAGAATAGGCTAAAGAAAAAAATCCCCTGCTTTCTCATTATTTTTCTCCTTGTACAATGACCTGTGAATGATTCCCACCTTTATATGCCCACTTAAAATCAACTGATCCCATGGAAGATAGAACAACATCGTGAAGTTGTGGATCCTGTAAATAAAGCATGGTGTAATAAAAGATGGGCAAAATAGGCATTTCTTCGATCAGCAACTGCTCGCTCATTTTCAACAGATTTAAACGCTCGTTGGCATGAATCACCATAGAGGATTGACTCAACAGTTCAGCATAACGCGCATTTTCCCATTGCGTGTTGTTGGAACCTGATCGCTTGTATTTAAAGACCTCGAGAAAATTGATCGGATCGTTGAAATCGGCAACCCACGAACTAGAAGCTAATTGATAATCGAGTTTTGACATCCGATCAAAGTACACGCTTCTTTCAATTCCTTCTAACTTCACGCGGATTCCCAGAGCTTGGAACCATTGTTGTTCTAAAGCTTGAGCAATCAAGTGATTGCGCTCATTGGACGAATAGATCAACGTGAATTGAGGAAATTTCTCTCTTGTCATATGCAGATCGGATAGTGCTTGGGTGAATAATTTTTTAGCTTCCTCCACAGCGCCATCTTGAAAATAGGGAGCTTGCTGCAAGCCAAAAGACAGGGGAACAAGTCCACAAGCAGGAATTTGATTGCCTTGTGTCACATGGTCAACAATCGCTTGTCGATTGATCGCAAGAGCAAGTGCTTTTCGTATAGAAGGATGTTGCAAAGGGCCGTGTTCTGTATTAACGCGAATGAAATAGGTTCCCAACAACTCTTTTGTCTTAAAACTTTTATCATTTTTGAAAGCGTGAATCGCTTCAACAGGCAAGGTCGATAAAGGAGATCCAGCCCAGTCGAGTTCTTTTTTTTCATACATTTTCAATTCGGCATCATCGCTAACCATGGTCAACTCAATGACAGTGAGTTGCACACTAGCAGCGTCCCAATAAAGAGGATTTTTTTTCACTGTGATCACATCGTGATGTTTCCATTCAGCAAGCTGAAAAGGCCCATTGCTTACAAATGTCGCCGGAGAGTCTGCCCATTGGGAATTTTTTTGATCGGTTGTCTCATGTACAGGGAAAAAAATCGGCAGAGCGACTAACTCGAGAAAGTAAGGGACAGCGTATTCTAGCTCAACTTCTAACGTCTTGTCATTGACTATCCGTACACCCAACTCATCTAGGCTCACTTTGCCTTCCTTTACGGCCTTAGCGTTTTTAATCACATAGAGTTGAAAAGCGGCATCTGCTGGAAATTTGGGATCCAAGACTTTTTTCCAAGCGTGAACAAAATCGCGCGCTGTGACCGGATCGCCATTACTCCACTTGCATTCTCTGAGATGAAAAGTGTATTTCTTAACATCGGAGGAAATCGTCACGCTACTTGCCAAGGCAAGTTCCGCTTTTTCTTGCTTTCCAATGCGCGTTAATCCGTCGAACAACATTCTAGCGACAGACATACTGTTTAGATCCCTTGCTTTGCGAGGATCCAAAGTGTTGGGTTCATCACAAATATTAAGCTTTACAATCGTTTGCGAATGCTTCGGTTCTTTAGGAGAACTGCAACTGGTAAAAATAGCCAGTGCATAGATGGCGATCAAAGCTAAGCGCATGAGAGTCTCACTCCGTATATAAAATAGTTATAACTTTAAAAGGTTTAATAAGACAAAATTTTTCATCATTCTGGAAAATTTTATTGGAAACCTTTATACCATTTAAACTGATTTATGACGATCAAAGTCGAGAGGATATATCATGCCACAATTTGCGTTAACACACTTGCCTACGCCAGTTTTGAACGTCCCTTCTTTTCAAAATTGTTTCGGAGGATCTTCTTTACCCCTCGACTCTCAACAACTCTTGCGTCAAGTGGAAACAATCTTACTTCCGCAATCCAAAGTAGAGCTTCTTGATAAAATGCCCGAACCTGCAGTTTGGCATATTCATACCAAAGAGTATACTTCTTCAGAACCTCTTTATGTCGATGAGCGATTTCTCACACTAGTAGATCTTGAAGTTACAGATCGTCCTCACACTCTTCCTTCTGTACCTGCCATTTTAAAATCGCTTAAATCTCAACTCGGCGCAGAATACGTATGGGGAGGGAACTGGCCAGAAGGAATTCCTCAGCTACTAGAATGGTATACTCCCTCCATCAAAGATATAACACTGCGCAACACATGGCAACTCAAAGGTGTGGACTGCTCTGGCCTAATCTACTACGCATCTCAAGGTTACACTCCGCGCAATACATCATCATTAGTTCATTTTGGCCATCATGTTCCCATCGAGGGAAAAGAAATCGATGCCATCGTTGAAGAAATGGAAGAACTTGACTTGATTGTATGGGCAGGCCACGTCATCTGCGTTCTCGATCCAGAAACAGCCATCGAAAGTAAGGCCGGCTCAGGAGTGATCGCCACCTCTCTCAAACAGCGCCTTTCCCAAGTCATGCAAGATCGCCGCCCCCTAGACCATTACCACCCCATCAAACCCTCTTTTGTCATCCGCCGTTGGCATCCAGACCTTACAGAATAAGTTTCTTCTACCACAGAGAGAAGGAGAGCACAGAGAATGATTGAGTTATAGTCCCTCTCTGTGCTCTCCTTCTCTCTGTGGTAGAAGAAACTTATTCATCCCACTTTCATACTGTTCAGAAATAATTTTTGCGACTAAGGCAGTCCATCCCGTTTGATGGGCTGCACCTAATCCTTTGCCTGTATCAGGATTGAAGTACTCGTAAAAGACAATATGCTCGCTCCAGTGAGGATCATCTTTAAATCGAAAATTTGGACCGAAAAAGGGGCGCTGTCCCGTCGTGGAGTCTTTGCAAAAAATGGCGATGATGCGTTGGGCAAACGAGCGAGCCATGTGTTCTAAATCTTCAGCTTTTTCCCCATCGACTGTAATTTGTAATCCCTTGCCAACCCCTTGAGCAATTTTTTTGAGCGTGTCGATTAACAAGTAATTCACAGGAATCCATACGGGTCCTCGCCAATTAGAATTTCCGCCTTTAATCCTCTCTAAAGACTCGTCAGGTTCATAGCCCACGCGGCGCTCTTCAAAGATAAAGGGATTTTCATGATGGTATTTAGAGAGACTGCGCAAGCCATAAGGAGCGCGAAATTCTGCTGGATCCCAGATATAGCGTAATACGCTGCGAAGGTGCCTTTCATCCATTAAGGTGAGAACATACCCGCTGCTCTCTTTTCTCTTCATCGGGATGATGCAACTGTTGATGAGATCGCTTCGATTTTTGAGAAACCATTGGAAGTTCTGGTTAAACTCTGGATAGGCTTTCAGCTCTTCTTCATTGATGAGCTCAGTTGCATAAAGAGGGATGATTCCTACGAGAGATCTCAAGCGAAATTTAGCGAATTTCCCATTCGGATAGGTCAAGACGTCATAGAAAAAGCCATCCTTTTCACTCCATAATTCATAATCTTGGTGTCCCACTTTTTTCATGGCGTGAGCGATGTAGACGTAATGCTCAAAAAACTTGGTGGCTAGCGATTCATAAGTCTTATTTTCTTTGGCAAGCTCAAGGGCCATTCTCATCAAGTTCAGACAAAAAAGAGCCATCCATCCCGTGCCATCGGATTGTTGGAGTTTTATTCCACCTTGCATCCTTTCAGAGCGCTCGAGAACGCTGATGTTGTCCATGCCTAAAAAGCCGCCTTCAAAGACGTTATTTCCAGAGCTGTCGACTTTGTTGACCCACCAGGAAAAATTCATCAATAACTTATGAAAACACCGCTCAACAAAGTTTCGATCTCCTTTTCCTGTGGCTTCTTTTTCCATTTCATAAAGTTTTAAGACAGCCCATCCTTGAATGGGGGGATTGGTATCGGAAAATTCCCATTCATACGCGGGAATTTGTCCGTTGGGATGCTGAAATTGATCAAACAGCAGTAACCATAATTGCTCTTTGGCAAAATCCATGTCGATCATGCCCAGCACAATGCAATGAAAGGCATGGTCCCAAGCGGCAAACCAAGGATACTCCCATTTATCGGGCATGCTCAAGATGCGCATGGAATTTAAATGCTCCCAATGGAAATTGCGGATCTTTTGTCGCGAAGCAGGAGGCGGCATCAAAGGATTATCTCCATTCAGCCATAAGCTCACATCGAAAAGATAAATTTGTTTGGTCCACATCATCCCAGCCAAGGCTTGTCTCTGAATCATCTTTTCTTCGGAGGTGGCTTGCGATGGATGGATCGTCGCATAAAATTCGTCCGCTTCCTTTTTTCTAAGGGCAATCGTCGCTTCGACATCTTTGAGTGGATCATGATGAGGGGTATTTGTCAGCCGCAAATGCACTACAACAGACTGCTTAGGAGGAATCGACTCAAACACATAATGTAAACAACCCTTTGTGCCGATTCCTTGAGGATTAATGGATGGCTCTTGATGGATCACATGACGATGGAATCCATCTTTTCTATATGTTCCTGAAGTTTCATTGTCGGTAAAAAGAACTTTTCCACCCTGTGGTCCATACAAATACCTTTTCCCCAATCGGTATTCGAACCCCAAATTGCCAGGCGGCTCCATCGAAGCTTCGTCCGCCACTAAACAAACATGCGAAGATTCTGAAGAGATGCGAGGAGTTGGCAGCTTTTCAGGACCCCATGACCATTGATTGCGAAAGAAGAGTTGGGGAAGTACATGCAAACTCGCAGCCTCACTACCCCGGTTAAACACTTCAATTTTAATGCACAGGTCTTCGTTAGTTGCTTTGGCGTACTCGATAAAAATATCAAAGTACTTACTCTCATCAAAAATTCCCGTGTCAATCAACTCATATTCAGAATCCAGCGTGCTGCGCCGCGCATTTTCCTCTTTCAGCTTTCGGTAGGGAAATTCACCCTGAGGGTACTTGTAGAGATATTTCATGTAAGAGTGGGTGGGCGTACCATCGAGATAATAGTAGTACTCTTTAACATCTTCCCCGTGATTTCCTTCTTGGGAGCTGAGACCGTAAAGACGCTCTTTTAAGATCGGGTCGCGCGTATTCCAAAATGCGGGAGAAAAAATCAGAATCTGATAGCGATCGCACCACCCAGCAATCCCATCTTCACCCCATC
>Ga0206972_1041_pt2 | contig 31521 bp, 23 predicted proteins | sample Alteio_BWOrgHeat_86_FD_152925 | JGI IMG/M metagenome (GOLD analysis project Ga0206972, IMG submission 152925) | Enriched cells from forest soil in Barre Woods Harvard Forest LTER site, Petersham, Massachusetts, United States -... | ecosystem: Environmental > Terrestrial > Soil > Temperate forest >...
TCTTTGGAGAAACACTTTCCAAAAAAACAGTTAACAAGCGCATTATTTTGCCTTGCTGTCTTATTGTATTTTTATTTTTTAAAATCCCGATTAATTAGTTATTGCTCTTTTGATACCACATTATCACGTTCATCGGCATGCTTTTGATCGCGTTTTGCGCGGCAAACACATTGAGATGTACGGGCGATTTCAATAAAGTTTTACCTGCATACTCCCTACCATCAATCTGATAGCGATAATGTCCTTGCAGTCCATAAGAAGAGGATAAGGGTTTAATTTCCCAAGAGCTTATCTGCGCAGAACCACGAGTTGTCAACTTGCAATATTTCCATAATTCTGGAGCCAAAAGCACGATAAACCACAGAACAAGTGAAGCAGTAACAGCTAAAAGAATTTTCCAAAGAATTAGTATACGGCTCATCAATGGTAGGATGCATTTCAATTTTTGACGAATTATCCTCGGTTTGCTATATTATTTTCTATCTCAAAGAGGCGCATCTCAACCTATTGAAATTAGGCGCGCACTCAGCGGCGCTAAACCTTAAGGAAATTTATGGCAGATAAAAAAGAAGAAAACAAAAAAGTTAAAAGACCAACAGCGCTCAAACGCAATATACAAAGTCTAAAACGCAAAGGCAACAACCGCTCTTTTAAAGCAAGCGTATCAACAGCTATCCGCAACTACAAAGACTCCCTTGCTAAAAAAGATGAAGCTGATGTGAAAGTGAGATTGAACGAAGTGTTTAGCCTTATGGACAGAGGCGTTAAAAAGAACATCTTCAAGCTCAATAAAGCTAGCCGCGTCAAAGCGCAAATGCAAACCTTAGCATCTGCTAAGTAATCTATTTCGTTGTGCAGGCACTCAACCTGCACATCATCCCTTCTTCCGTGAAAAAATCTGATGTGTTGTGATGGTTTGCTGAGGCAAATCTGCCTATGATTTAACTTATGACACAAAATGCACCAAAAATGGTACATATGTATATTAACAAAGACCCAGAAAACTCCTTGGGAAGATATTGAAATTGCAAAGAAGCGAGCAAAAAATTACGAAACAACAGAGAGAAAAGCCCATGGCAAATAAACATAGAGGATCCAGTTTTGATGACTTCCTCAAAGAAGATGGAATCTTTGAAGAATGCAACACAGAGGCCGTGAAAAGAGTCCTCTCTTTTCAATTTGAGAAAGAGCTCAAAAAACAGAAGATGACAAAGTCTCAATTTGCAAAAAAAATGAAAACTAGCCGCACAGCAGTAGACAGACTTCTCGACCCCAAGAAATCTTGCAGCCTAAAATCTCTTGTTATGGCAACGTCTGCCCTCGGAAAAACCTTAGAAATTCGGTTTGTCTAATCCAACACAGCGTTGATCGTTAAACACTCACCTTACTGCTTTCTTATCACCGGTGTTGGTGGAATAGTTGGCGAGGAGTGCGCAGATCTCATCTTCTAGCTGCGCTTTGAATGCCTCTTGCTTTTGGGTGAATCCATTGATCATGATGGAAAAGGCGAGCACTTCTCCCTCTTTTGTCGTCACATACCCGCAAATGGTGGAAATGCCCGTCATGCTGCCTGTTTTAGCACGGACCTTTCCTTTAATCGAGGGAGATATCATACGTAAAGCCAAGCTGCCGTCAACACCGGAGATGGGCAAGGAGGCACAGAATTCAGAAGAGTAGAGGAACTGCTTATTCATGTACTGCAGAGCTTGCACAATATGATAGGGTGCGATGAGATTGTAGCGCGATAAGCCGCTGCCGTCCATGATCACTGTGCGCTCGACATCGATGCTGATTTGCTTGGTTAGAAATTCGCGTACGGCGCGTGTGCCTTTACTCCAGGTCCCCGGTGCTCCAAAGCTGACTTGCCCTATTTTTTTAAAGAGCATGTCTGCTGCTAAATTGTCCGATGTTTTCATCATGTGCTCGACAATTAGCGAGAGTGGACGCGATGAATGGGAGGCTAATTCTGTGGCGCGCTCAGGTGCTTTTTTTACAATGATCTGACCCGAAACTGTGATTCCATGACTAGAGAGGATATCTCTCAATACGAAAGCGGCATACATGTGAGGCACTTCAACGGGGATGGAGATCTGATAGGGTTTTGCATGAGCTGGGATTTCTCCTTTGATCTCGATCACATTCTCTTTAGTCATCCACCTTCTTTCCACTTTGAGTGTGTGCTCATCAACTGAGGTCAACGCTTTATTCTGGACGATCACATAATCTGTTTTTGGATTGAGGTAGATTAGAGGGGGTTTGCCAAAATCTTTGTTGGGTTTGACCCAGATGTCCACGCAGCTGTGATTAATGGTCAGTGCATCTAAAGGGGAGTTCCAAAATTCAGCCCCTTCATCCCACATCCAGCCGGGTCCTTGAGCAATCTCATCAAAGTCGCTGATATCGATACATAAGTTACCATCTACTGTTTGCACGCCTTGCAGCTTAAGTTGAAAGGCTAGATCTTCTAGCGAGCGTACCGTGAGTTCGGGATCTCCAGACCCCTTGACATAGAGATTGCCTTTGAGTAGATGGTCATCAATCGCTCCATCGCTAAGCAACTTAGTGTTAAAACGGTACTCCACTCCCAAAACGTGTAACGCTGTCGCTGCGGTGATGATTTTAAGAGTGCTCGCAGGGACAAAGAGTTGTTGAGAGTTCTTTTGAAACAACCTCTGATCGTTATCGAGCGATACGACATCTACTCCCACATGGACATTGGGATCTACTGTTTGGATCACTTTTTCAATGTGATGCTGTAGCAAGACGGCACTGTCTTTGGTCCACCGCGATTTTTCAGGGTCTTTGCTCTTGAATGAGCATAGCAAGGCCAATCCAACAACAACTATCATGCCTTTTTTCATCGCTATACATCCTCACGTAGGTTTTGTTCCGCATTTCTTAGTCTTACAGGGAGACCAGATATCTTTCTAGCGCTGTTTTGCAAGACTTGCCGTATCGTATCTAACGAGCCTGCTAAAGTCACGCGATGGCGCGCGCGTGTGACAGCAGTATAGAGCACCTCTCGACCAAAGACCTCTGCCCCCGGAGGAATCAGAATGAACACCTCATCATATTCACTACCTTGCGCTTTATGCACTGACAGGCAATACCCATATTCATAGGCAGGCAGCGCTAAGGCTGGTAGCCGGCGGTAGGATTCCTTGCTATGCCGATCTGGGAAAAGAGCGTAATCTTCAGGGCTTAAGTGGAAAAGCGACACTGAAGTGCTCATGCGTCGGACTAATAGCCCCGCATCTCCATTGCACAATTCTAGCGAGGGATCATTGCGTGTCACTAAGATGGGAGCGACCCACCAAGTAGATGTCAGGGCAGCTTCAAAACTCTGTTCCAATAAATGGCGGTTAAGAGCATCCACTCCATAGGCTCCTTGGCGCATACAAGAAAGAAACCGAAAGGATTCTAGCTGGCGCATGAGCTCATGAGGATCAGGCTCATGATCAAACGAGCCCTTCATGCGGGGATCTTGTAAGTGTAGTTCGGAACAACTAACCGTTTCGGATGGTTGTGCTAAGATGGCGAGCACTTCGTTGACCTCACCTGCGCGGATGTGGGCTGAAAGGGTTAGGATCTCTCGTCGATCCGAGCGCACACACTCTGTCAATTCAGTCATGGGGAGAGAGGCGGATAAAAGGTCAGCGAAAACAGATCCTGCATCCACAGAGGGAAGCTGAGATGGATCTCCAATCAAGACGAGGCGGGTTCCAGGCAAGATGGAAGCCAACAAGCGAGCAAAGAGTTGCGCATCGATCATCGAACATTCATCGACTAAAATTAAATCCGCAAACAAAGGCGTGCTCTCTTGAGAGGTCTTTTTACTTTTCACTCCCAATAAAGCATGCAGCGTGCCTGAGCGGATTTGATTGGGCGATATTAAAAACTTTCTGACGTATGTTTCTAGCTGCAGGGCGGCTTTTCCTGTCGGTGCGGTGAGAATGACACGCGCGTCAGGCTTGGCTAAAAAGGCTTGGACAAGATGCGCAGCGGTATAGGTTTTCCCCGTACCAGGGCCTCCTACTAAAAGAGAAAGAGGATGACGGTAAGCGAGATCAAGGGCTTGTCGTTGAGCATTATTGAGCAACGGACTACTTTCTACAGGAGGAAATGTTCGCGGAGTTGTGCGCATCAATCGATAGAGATGCTCCACCAGGCGCTGTTCACACAGAGCATTCTTTTGCAAGTAGAGCCTACCGTGCTCGATACAAATGGCAGGAGTTGAAGGGAGAGTACTCATTCCCTCCTGCACTAAGTGGACAAGTTGATCGAGATCACAAGATTGGTGTCCCGGCAGCAAACGCAAACTACTCATTAAATCGGAAAGGGGCAAAGCTAAATGTCCTTGTCGATAAAACGCGAAGAGAAGAGCCGCACACACAAGATGCTCTTCACAGGTTGTGCGTAGGATCCGTTCCGCAAAAAAGAGATCTAAAGGACTCAGCAATTCAGTAAATTTCATGAGCCCTCATAGCAAGTGGGGAAAAAATGGTAGACGGCAGTGCCGCGGACAAAGACATAGAAGGCTCCTCCAAAAATTTCCTCAAAGGGGCGCTTGTCAAACAGCTTTACATATCGTTTTAAAGCGGCTGCATAGATGCTAGCTTGAAGGTGATAATGGTGGTCGCGCATCGCTTGTTCCATAGTAGCTGCCGTGTAGTCCGCTAAATAATTGGTTTTCCAATCTAAGATGTAATACTTATCCCGATGGCAGAAAACGAGATCGGCAAACCCTTTCATCAATCCGGCTTGAATAGGGAATAGAAATTCCAACTCTTGGTACATGTCAGAAGAAGGGACATCCACGAGCCTGAACGAGTCCAGTGACAAGGTGAGCTGATCGATCACGAGAGTGATCACCAGAGGCCTTAAAGAGGGGAGCTCCACTTCTTTTTCCACTAAGTGTTCAATAGCTTTGGTATCTAAAGGATGATGGTAACTTCTCTTGAAAATCACTTCAAAGAGACGGTGAATCATCAAGCCTGTTTTCACCCCCAATGGAAGTGCTATGGCGTCTCTGTCCACAACAAGAGGTTCCACTTCGTGAGCTTTAAGTGCTAATGATGAGAACGAGAGAATGTATTCAGGTGCGATGCGAAGATCATACGGCTCGGGCTCAATCAACGCAGAATGTGTTGTTAGTGTATCTCTTTCGAAACTGAGGGTTTCCTTATCGATATAACTGTGGGTAATCGAGGATTCCTTTCCGAGCCTATCCATGAGGGAGTCAATAGGAGCATCGGAAATTTTGGAGAGAAAAAGCTCAATGGGAGACGCTTCGCCGCTCTTAACAGGTTTATCGCTTGTATCTAACACATAAGGAATGTAGACCTGTTGCTTGGCGCGAGTGAGTGCCACATAGAGATGGCGCATCTTTTCTGCATCAGCCTCTTCTATCATCTCGATACAACGGGGGTCTTGGGAGTCAAAGGCGATCAGCGCTTCTCCCCCTTTGACAACACCTTTTTCTTTCCTTGCATGGCGAGATGCTAAGGCAAGTGCAAAAACCGTATCAAACTCAAGCCCTTTACTTAAGTGGACAGTCATGAGTGCAACACTTCCCTTTCCTTCTTGAGGAGGAATGGTTAACTTGGCTTCCTCTTCCGTTGAGGAGCGCGCTATCTCCTGTAAGTAGCGTACGAGATCATCCCCTTTGAGTTGATGAGCTAGCTCTTCTTCAATCACGACTTGAGCGAGTTGACGCAATTCTTGGTACAGTTTTCCCTTCTTGAGTAATTCCTCGGCAACCGAGCAACTAGCCTGTGGCCAAATCGTCGAGAGGAATTGGTTGTAAAACGGCCCAAATCCCTCTTTCAACAACGTGGTCTGCAAGAGCTGCATCTCAATTTTTGCGCGTTGTAGATAAGGATCCTCTAATCGACAGCGCAACGACGCATCGTCCCAACCAATCAAGATTCCTCCCAAAGCACACTTAAGTTGGCTCAAGTCAGAAGGGTGTAGTACGGCAAGCAGTAGCTCGCACAGCGCCATCAAAGCGGGGGAATCGACAAGGCTTCCCCCTTTTCTGAAGGAAGCAGGCACATCGTGTTGTTCAAAATACTTCAAGAGGCGTTCCGCTTGATAGCGATCCTTGACGAGGATGACGATCTCCTCCCAAGGCAATTGCCTGCGTTTGCGCAGGAAAAGAATTTCGCTCGTCATCCACGGAAATAGCTGATTCTCCTCCGTCTCAGCTAGGGGCCATTGCGTCCCTCGACCTCGTTCAGCAGAACACATAAAAAAATGGACAGCGCCTCGCGCACCATGATCTGGCTGTAAATCCGAGCCTGCACGTACAGGAGAAATTGCCAACGCGCTTTTTGTTTGAGGTAGAGGGAACCATTTTCCTTCTCGTGGAGCGGCAAATAGATGGTTTAAAGCGGCGATCAAAACAGGCGTTGAGCGATAATTTGTGTCTAACGATTTGCGTTGACTGTCACCGACAGCTGCTGCTGCTGCTAGGTAAGTATAAATATCAGCACGGCGAAAAGCGTAGATCGATTGCTTGGGATCGCCGACAAGACAAATAGCTTTGACATGCCCGATGAACACCCGTTTAAAGATATTCCATTGGATCGGATCGGTATCTTGGAACTCGTCGACGATGGCAGCTTTGTAGCGGAAACGGATCGCATGTAAAAATGCAGGAATATCTAGCGCCTCTTCTAGGCTCTTCAACATCTTATCTGGAGAAAAATGGCTATCTTGAAACTGCTTTAAGTACTGCCTACAATCTGAGCCTAAACGCATCAATGTTTTAGTCGCGTCTGTACCTAAACTGAGCAGAGGTAATACCTCATGGATCAATCGATCAAAGAGACCTGGATAGTGCAAGGATACTGGGAATTGATAGCGGACTTTAAGATTGCTGCTTTGCATGTAACATAAAAACCACTCTTCTTCTCCAAGAAATTTGCCCCATTGTTCTAATGTGATCGTACGAGAGTGTAATACTTGTGCTAAGGCGCGTACTTGATCGAGCCATTTTTCTGAGCTCAAGAGTTTATAACAGCCCTTGAGGCGATCGAAATCAGCAAGCAACAACTCGGGCTCAATGAGAGGATATTGAACAAGTAGAGCGAGGAACGCCTGATGGAGCTGATGCAAAGAAGGGTAGCTTGTGATTTCAGATTCTTGAACGAGTAACGCCACAATTTGTTGCACGAGACGCGCAGGGTCATGGTGCGCCGCTTTCATCACAGAACGCAGTTGCTCAGGAGAATAATCGAGAGGGGAAAGATGCTGGAGAAGGTATGTGCGCACGGCACTTTGATAGAAAGCAGTGGGATTGATCTCATCGGGAGAGGTCAATTCAAAAGGTGTTTGACTTTCGAAGGCAAATTCAGTCAGCATCCGATGACAAAATCCATGCAACGTGAAGATTTGCGCACTTTCAAAGCAGACAAGCGCAGCCTCGATCTTTTCGAGGGCCTCTTTGATGCGCACCTCTCCCTGTTCTAGAATGTGAGATAAGTAATCGTGAACAGGTTCTCGTTGGACAAGCGCTGCTTGTGTGCGTAACAACGTTTTTCGAATCCTTCTATTTAACTCGCGTGTAGAGGCCCGTGTGAAAGTCACCACGAGAATCTGTTCGATGGTCATCGGTTCATCTGACTCTAAGAGAAGACGCGTCACATAGTGTTCGATCGCAAACGTTTTCCCAGTGCCCGCAGAAGCTTCTAGAAAATGAAGATCGCAAACAGAAAGATCCCGGTGAAGCACATCAAAGGTCATGTCAGCCTCTCCAGAAGGGGGTGGAGACACTGTTTCAGCCTGGCTTCCCACTTAGAAAACAGCGATTCAGTATCCAGAGCAATTCCCTGTCGATCGAGCCATTCGACATAAGGGTCGGAAAAAGCAAATGGGCCTTTGCCTTTTTCGATTGTACGCTTCCATTCCTCTTGTCCTTTGAAAAAAGAAGGTGCCCATTCAGGCATGAGTGGAGACACGGATTGACGTGCTAGCTGATAGTAGCGAAGATACTCTTTAAGAGCTTTCTCTGCTTCTTCAGAGAGAAGGCTAAAACTTGTGCCATCTTTGGCGCACAACAAGGAATCGGGAAGCGCTCCCACATGGTGTTTGATGTGCAGATAAATGAGGTAGAGAGGCCAATGTGGCAGTAATTTTGCCGCTTTTTTCTCTGCATGAATGAGATAACCACGGGACGTGATATCGTTGAGTGTGCCAATGATGTAATGATCATCGATTTTCAATGCGGGGACAACCCAATTGCCATCGTTTAATTGGATTGGCTCTTCGCAGTGTAGGGAAAGCTCAACTGAAAAAATTTCTTTAGCATGAAGATTGAATGCAGATAAAGAAGAGAGCAGATCTTCCGCTCCTTCTTTCAAAGAACACGCGGCTACGTGTTTGAATAGTCCGTCGGGCATCACTCCCTGTTGTGTGCTCTGCTTTAAGATCGAATCCATCGAACTTTTTAAGGCAGCGCGTTTCAGCGCGTGCTGTTTTAATCCTGAGAGACAAAAAGCCTCATTTACGCGATCTTCTTCCTCTTTTAAATAGATTCCTAGCACCTGATTAAAATAAAACTGAATCGGATGCCGAGCGAGCTTTCTTAACATGGCAATAGAGATGAGAGGATCATCTGAGAGAGAGAGAGCCGTACTAAAAAATTGCCGCTTGCTTGCATATGCTTGAGTGCGCACCACGTCGGCCGGATGTTCGATGATCGAAATGTTGCGAATCGCGCACAATTCATCAATTAAATAGGAGGGGCCTTGTTGCTTGTTATCTTGCGGATGGATACGCGTGTAGCTTAAGAAGAGCGTTTCTTTGACACTGCATAAAAGTTCCAACAAGAGATAGCGATCTTCATCCATTTGAGAAGGAATGTAAGAGGGGGCCTTGGATGAGAGAGATGATTTCATTTCCTTGCGAGGAAAACTTTCTTCATCAAGTCCCATGACGTACACGACCTTAGCAGGACGCGCAACTCCAGATTTCAGCGAGCTGCATGTGATCATTTGCCTATGTTCTGCAGCAATCGAAGCTCGGCGCTGTTGATAGAAATACTTTGCGATTCTCTGCACACTCGAGAACTTCCAGTCGGATCCTTTGAGATAAAGAGTTTCAAGTTGTAGAGCGCGCATCTGCCGCAACAGCGATTCATCCTCAACGTGACAATCGCACTGCCTTTCTGCGCATTCGATAAAAAAATGCAACCACTCTGAAAGCGTTCGTGTCGGATAAGTTACGATCTGCTTTCTATCTTTTTTTAACTGATCATACCATTGCAAGAAAACACCAAACATCTCGACATCGGATTGTTCGATGCAATCAATCGGCCAAACGCTCACCCCATCGATCTGACCCGATTCCATTCCCAATCCAAAGATGAGCCGGTCTAACCCTGCTTCCCAACTCTCTTCCCCTGATCGAATATGAGCAGATTGCAACCAAGAACAGATGAGATGCACATCTTCTAGAGTCCACCCCCATCTTGCTCGAACAGGTTCCAATCTCAAGAAGGTTTCAACCGATGACAAAGAAACTTCCCCTGTTAGTAACTCGATCAACTGCATCAAGCTTTGAGCGACAGTGCTTATACTGCCTTGTTCAAGATCCTCAATCCGGTAGGCGAGCTGCTTGATGCTACCCAATACCATGTGTAAATAAGGCGCGTACCGTGCGATATCAGGAGCTAAAACAACAATCTCTTTCGGTTGAGCCCCGCGCTTCAAGCAAGCGATGATGTGATCTTTCATCACTTCCACTTCACGCCATTTAGAAGGAGCATTGTGAATCTGCAGCGAGGTATCGCACGCGCTAGTGTGGTCACAGGGTTTTAATAAGAGAAGTTCATCTTGCACGGCGCTGAGCGTCGATTCTCGATTTCTGGGAGCGTAGGATTCTTTGGATTCCGTGAGGTAGGGGTCGAGCTCTTTTAACATTTCCCTACCCAGTTTACCCCAGTTGGCAAGAAGTGGATGGCGATCTTGCAGATAACGCTCCATGTCGTCTCGCACAATACGACTCACCCCCACTCGCAACATCGTCCTCTGTAGGTGCAGTTTTTCTCGATCGGAACATACATCTTCCCAGTACTGTGCACAGGGAGAGAGTTGATACAAGGTCGCCTGTAAACGATAAAAAAATGACAAGTGTAGAGGCGATAAATAACTAAACCCAAAGAGATGGACCTTGGCATCACATGTTCCAGATTCTGAAAGCGTATCAAACGGGGTGGTCAAGGGAAGAGCTGAAGAAAATAAAGAGCGCCAAAGAGCTTGTTGCCAACCCTTATGCTCAAGCCAATCAGCGCAGGTTCCATAGACCCCATAACGCAAAAAAATCTTGGCTAATTGATCGCTCAGTGCAGCCATTCTCGTCGTGGGATCTTGGTCAACATAAGTCCATAGAGGAGAAAACAGAGGATCATGTCGAGGCATGCGGTGCATCTGATGTTCAAGGGCAAGCGACAATTCCAAGAAAGAAGGGATTTTTTTCCCTTGATGAGGTCGACACAATTGCAATAGTTCGACAACTCCCTGTTCGAGAAGAAGAATATGCACACCTGTGCAAATGGTGAGCCGAGGGTGTCGCGCCAAATAGCCGTGGAGAAATTCTTTGATCGATTCGCTTGGGACTAAGACATAGCGCTTCTCAAAAGGTTGAGAGGAGGGTTGGAATAAACTTTCAACTAAAGTCTCTGCCAAACTCTCATAACTATTGCTAAAATTAGCTCTTAAAGAATTATGCTCGCTCACATTTTGTATCATTTGCTATAAACAAATTATATGGGCCGTTTTTCACAGTTTGCAAAAAAAAGCTGGAGCTCTCTTTCTTTATTTAATAAGAAATCGAGTTCCCATTCGCTTTCCATGCTTAATCTTGCGCAATTTTTAGGCGTGATCAATGATAACGTCTTCAAATTCACGATGGCGTTTCTGCTCATCGACGCGTTAGGAAAAGAGCATGCCAGTATCATTTTATCAGCAACAGGCGCCATTTACGTCATCCCTTTTCTACTCTTCTCCTCTTCAGCTGGCATTCTAGCAGATCGGTTTAGCAAACAAAAGCTTCTTGTGATCATGAAGATTGCGGAAATGGCAGTCATGATCTTGGCGATATTTGCTTTTGCTGCCATTAGCGTAGTGAGTTGCTACATTTTACTTTTTTTACTTGCCACGCACAGTGCGATGTTCGGTCCTTCTAAGTATGGAATCATCCCTGAACTTGTCGAAAGCGATCGCGTATCGAGAGCCAACGGCTTAATCACCTCGTTTACTTATTTAGCCATCATCATCGGCACCTTTCTAGCTTCCTTTTTGACTGAGATCACCTCGAAACGTTTCGTCCTAATCGCCGTGTTTTGTTTTTTTGTGGCAATGGGAGGTTTCTTTAGCGCACTCAGAATTAAGCGCACGCAACCCCAAGGGTCACAAAAGAAAATGAATGTCTTTTTTGTGCGTGAAATCTTTCGAACGCTCAAAGCTTCAACCCAAACACCCCATTTATTACCTGCTATCTTCGGGTCTGCCTATTTTTTATTCATTGGGGCTTTCACGCAACTCAACATCATTCCCTTTGCGATCCAATCCTTAAGTCTCTCTGAAGTATCAGGTGGCTATTTATTTTTAGCGACAGCGCTGGGCATTGCTATAGGCTCTTTTCTAGCAGGAAAGATGTCAAAAAAACGGATCGAGCTCGGCATGTCGTGTTTAGCGGGAATCGGGATTGCCTTATCTTTTTTCTTGTTGGCTATTTTCCCCAGCAACCTCACTAAATCGATCATCGCGCTTATCCTCATTGGCGTTCTAGGTGGCATCTTCATCGTTCCCTTTGATACCTTCATTCAACTCTATAGCAACAAAGAAAAGCGGGGACAAACCATTGCAGCATCCAATTTTCTAGCATTTTTCGGCGTGCTCATCGCTTCGTTGGCGCTTTACCTCTTTAGCCAGGTTCTCTACCTGTCTCCAGCAGGAGGATTTGCTGTGATGGGATCGATCACTTTGATCACCTCCTGTGTGCTGATGGCTTGTCTTTCTGATCTATTTCTTCCCTATTTTTCTCGACACTTCCTGCATCGAATCTATCGATTCCGCGCCCCTTCTATTGAAAAAATCGAACAATCTTCAAAAACAATTCTCATTCTTGAAAAAGGAACTTGGCGCGATGCTCTCTTAGTGCTCGGGACTGTTGATAGGGTGCGCATACTTGTTCCTCGTTCCACTAAAGGCCATCACTCGCGATTCTATCGCCTATTTAACACATTTCACCTCATCCCAGCAGAAGAAGATCCCATGCAACTGATCGCCCACGCCAAAAAGTTACTTGACAGAGGACTCATCCCCTGTCTTTTGTTAGAGCAACCCTTTCACCCCCGATCTCGCTCTTTCTTTGATTTATTCCGCAATTCTGCGCGGTTAATATTTGTTCGCATTGAGCGCGTCAACAATCATCTCACGATGCAATTTTCCCTTCGCGACTAGACCTCTTTAAGGAAATAGTAAATGTTCACCTACATCCTTCGTCGGCAGCTGAAAAAGCGGTTGTATCAAAAAGTTTTTCCAGCATTTGAAAAGTGAAATCTTTGACGACTTTTTTTTCACCTGTCGACGAAGGGAGGATAGGGGGCAAGTTGGGTTATTAGAAATGCGTAAAAATTTTTTGTCCTTTAGAGAGAGAGAATCCTCTAGACGGCTAGAAAGAAATTATTTTATTTCCCTTGTTCTACACCTACAATTACAATTACTTAATTTAAAACCATAAATAGTAAAAAATATTTAATATTTAATTAAAAATAAACATCAAATATAATAATATCCATAACATTAATTAGAAGCGAGATTAAACAATGTCATTATCCGGCTTAGTTCCTTTAACTTTACAAGCGACAGCACAGCCAGCGCCTGAGCTTGCCCCTTCACAAGCTACACCTAAACACACAATGACTGGCATAAACCCTATCCCTAGCGCCGTTTTCGGACGCATATTAAGCTTCCTTCCTGCTCAACAAATAACTCGCCTCCATCATGTGTGCCGAGATTGGCGTAAGCTATCTCTCGTCAACGATGGCTGTCTAGATCTTTCTGGACTGGCCAATTTATCGGATAGCAATCTTAAAACCATTCTTGATAAAGCAAGTGGGACACGCATTACCTCTATCAATCTATCTAATTGCAAAAACATCACAGATGCTGGCCTTGCCCATCTATCAAAACTCACATCTCTAAGCTCACTTAATCTAAGCGACTGCACAAACATCACAGATGCTAGCCTTGCCCATCTAGCAACTCTCACACTCTTAAGCTCACTTAATCTAAGCAGGGGCTATAACATCACAGATGCTGGCCTTGCCCATCTATCAAAACTCACATCTCTAAGCTCACTTAATCTAAGATGGTGCCATAAGATCACAGATGCTGGCTTTGCCCATCTAGTAACTCTCATGTCTCTAAGCTCACTTGATCTTAGCGAGTGCACAAAAATCACAGATGCTGGCCTTGCCCATTTATCAAAACTCTCATCTCTAAGCTCACTTGATCTAAGCGGGTGCACAATCACAGATGCTGGCCTTGCCCATCTAGTAACTTTTACACTCTTAAGCTCACTTACTCTATGCAGAAACATCACAGATGTTGGCATTGCTCATCTATCAAAACTCTCATCTCTAAGCTCACTAGATCTAAGCGAGTGCATAAACATTACAAATGCCGGACTTGCCCATCTAGAAACTCTCACACTCTTAAGCTCACTGAATCTAAGCGGGGGCTATTATAAGATCACAGATGCTGGCCTTGCCCATCTATCAAAACTCACATTCTTAAGCTCACTTGATCTAAGAACGTGCCATAAGATCACAGATGCTGGCCTTGCCCGTCTATCAAAACTCTCACGCTTAAGCTCACTTAATCTCAGCGAGTGCTATAACATCACAGATGCTAGCCTTGCCCATCTATCAAAACTTACACTCTTAAGCTCACTTGATCTAAGTTGCACAGATATCACAGATGCTGGCCTTGCCTATCTATCAAAACTCACTCTCTTAAGCTCACTTAATCTAAGCAAGTGCAGAAACATCACAGATGCGGGCCTTGTCCATCTGTCAAAACTCACCTCTCTAATCTTACTTGATCTAGATCATTCGGGGATTCCCTTGGATGCTGCAAAAGCTTTTAAGATGAAACTGATTTCTATTGAATTTAAAAACATTGCATTCAGAGCTAAAATGGATTATTACATCTACATGCTGGCTTCACAGCCTAAAGGGAGCGATAACTTGGGATGGGGGAAAAAGAACCGTTATGTTGATCTTGATCGTCTAAAATTAGCGCAAGCACTTGCTACGTTGAAAGTATCACGTTCACCCCTTTTTGAAGAGCTATCGATCGAACCTTTGCTCGATCTCATCAATCAACAAGACTCTACTGATAAGCAAATTGATCAGTTATTGCACAAGTTACCGGAAGAGATAAAAAAGGATATTTTTGACCAAGTCTATCAACTAGCTCCTGAGCCAAAAGGGGGGGGCAATGGGGAGAAAAGCATCGCTTTGATGATCTAGTACGGTTTAGGTTAGCTGTGATCGGGGTGATCAAAAATCGCGTTCTCCTAGCTAAATGATACTGTCCTCGACTTTGTCCAATCTTATAATCAACTCGCTGACGCTCGTCGATCATAAGATTGGACAAGAAAATTTTGCTTCTTTTCAGCCTTTCGCTACTTAACTCAAGCCGCTTGCAACACTTGTTTGACTATAGCTTCAGCCTATTCAGCCATTTCGGGTTCACTAATAGTGGTCCGTTTCTTAGTGCGGAAATTAAGCCTAAACATTATTTTACAAACAAAAGAATAAAGGAGCGGCAATTCCTCCCAGCCATAAATGGCCGAGCTTCCTTGCCGTCAATTGGATGAAATTAACTAGCCCTGCCTTCAAGCATTATGATCTTATTCCCTCCAAATTTACATGTGATGGAGGCAACATCAACCCTGAATTAAAGATCAGCGAAGTTCCAAAAGAAGCAAAAAGTTTAGTCCTCATTGTGGACGATCCCGACGTCCCTCCCTCTGTCCGCCAAGATAGGATGTGGGACCATTGGGTCGTTTTTAATATTCCAGCTGAAACCACCCATATTGAAGAAAACTCTCAACCGCCAGGTCTTCCCGGAAAAAATACGGGAGGGGGTCTCAACTACCAAGGACCTTGCCCACCAGACAGAGAACATCGCTATTTTTTTAAGTTATATGCCCTTGATACCGAGTTGTCTTTGCCTCAAGGCTCTTCAAAAGCTGAAGTTGAAAAAGCAATGCAATCGCATATTCTCAATCAAACTGAATTAATTGGCCGTTATAAAAGATTATCTCAATAATTATTGACAAACAATTTCTTTAATTATTAAGGTGAGATTTAACTAATGCCAAACCTGTGGGAGGGTAAGGATGCAAATACATCACGCTATGATGGTAGCGAGCATTTTCGGTCCATTTCTATTCATTATTGGACTCTGGATGCTCTTTTATCACGACAATATGATGAAAGTTGTTACATCGATGAAGAACACGCCAGCAGCGTTCTACTTAGTCGGTGCTTTAAATCTTTTTTTAGGACTCATCATCGTTAATGAATACAACGTATGGATGTGGAATGCCGCATTATTGGTGACTTTATTAGGTTGGCTCATGATTATAAGAGGCTTAATCTGCCTTTTCATGCCACAACTCTTTGTCAAATGCTGCATGAATTATCCAACATGGCTAAAGGTACGTGGAGTGGTTGTCCTCATATGGGGCATTCTGCTTTTCTGGCTAGTCGCGATGGCTTAAGCCCTACATAATTTAAGCTGTGGATCCCTCGATTCACAGCTTCTCTTGATAGAAAGCTCCGAATCCTTTATTCTAAGAATTATTTTTCGGAGCACCCTATGAAACTTGGATTTTTGGCTGCAGCAGTATTTTCCTGCCTTTTTTCACATGTCATTTCCTCTCCCTCTACACAACCCATCTCCTCACTTCGACAAAGACAACCCCATTGGACTCCCAAAATCATGGATGTTCATCCCAATGGACAAGCCAAACGCGTCCTATTCTATGAACAAGTCGACCAAGAGAGTGAATCTCCCGTTAAACAAGTCAATTTTTTTGCAAATGGTCAGATCCAAACCGAGATGGATTTGATCGTGATCACGGAAAATGATCCCGGTTTTAAAGAATGGAAATCCACCATTGTGCCGCACGGACTGTGCGCCTCCTTTTTTGAATCGGGGCAAGTTGAAAAAATCGCCACTTACGACCATGGTATTGCTCACGGTGATTTAAAAGTATTTTTTCAGAATGGAAAAATCCGAGCTCAAGGCGCTTATAAAAATGGTCAACGTCAAGGTCCCATGACGGCTTTCTTTGAAGATGGCGCTAAATCTGAAGAAGCCATCTATGAAGAAGGGAAAATCACCGGAGAGATGATCCGCTACTTTCCGAAAGGCAACCGAGCCATGTTGATCCCCTATGAAAATGGAGTTCCTCATGGGAATGCCTTAGAATGGTATGAAAGTGGAGCTCTCAAGGCCAGCCTACGTTACCAGAATGGACTGCTTCATTCAGATGGGAAGAATTCAGCCGTTGTTATCTATGCTGAGGATCGCTCCATTCTAGAAGTGCAGGATTTCAATCAGGGCCAACCCACTGGCGCCCACCTCAAGTACCACGCGAATGGGAAAGAAAGCTACAAAGTCTATTACAAAAACGGCAACAAGCAAGGTAAAGAGCAGTTCTTCGGTCAGACTGGAAAACTGCTAGGCGAAGGAGAATACGAGCAAGGAGTCCCCTATGGCAAGCACTGGCGCAAAGCGGAAAATGAGCAGATGATTTTCTTGGCCAACTTCAATGAAGCTGGCAACCCTACCGAACCCATCCAAGAATTTACCGAACAAGGGCAAAAAATTGCCGAATATACCCTTGTTGACAAGCAGCGCCACAAGCAATTCCGCCAATGGTATACCAATGGAACACCCCATATCGATTTTAACTACAACCTAGGCAAGTTTGAAGGGGAACAGAAGGAATTCTTTCCATCAGGTCAACTCAAGCTCAAAGCCGTTTATCGCGACAATGTCAAAGACGGCGTCTACGAAGAATGGTATGAAAATGGGCAAATGACCGTTCGCATCGAGCTCAAAAATGGCATCAAAGACGGTTTATCTCAGTCCTGGTACGAAAACGGGACATGCAAAATCGAGGAACACTATGTCAATGGAGAACTCGATCAAGCGCGCAAAGAATGGTTTGCCAATGGAGCGTTGAGGTTTAGTGGAGAATTCATCGCCGGAAAAAAACTGGGCGTCCACCGCGAGTGGAACGATGCCAACGAACTCCTCATGGAAGTGCACTATGAAAATAATCTTCCCATAGGTGTTGCTAAAGCTTGGTACGGAAAAAATCAATTGAAAGAGCTCATGACTTTTCTAGAAGGTAAACGCAATGGAAAAGGCGAAGAGTACTATGAAAATGGCCAACTCAAGCTCACTGCCGTTTACAAAAATGATCAACCAGACGGAGAGGTCAAAAGTTGGTACAGCGATGGAAGCTTATGCGCTGTCAAAACCTACCGCAATGCCATTGCCGTAGGTGAACACAAAGAGTACTTTCAAAAAGCTTCTCCTCAAGATAAAATCCAACAACTCATGCGTGTTTTCACTCATAATGACGCAGGACAACTCCATGGCGAGCAAAAAACATTCCATGCCAATGGAACACTTCATACATCCATTTCCTACAGTCAAGCGCAATTACACGGCATGAAAGCGATGTGGGATAAAGAGGGGAATCTTCTCGAAGAAGCATGGTATGAAAATGGCAAACTCAACGGCCGTTTTTTTGAAAAATCCAAGGACGGTAAAGAAATCGTCTTCCATTACAAAAATAATCGCCGCGAAGGGCCTCATGAGATCTACTACCCTTCTAAAGACCCCTTTAACAAAATTAAAGCTCTTGAAGTGAACTTCTCCAATGACAAGCCAGAAGGGGAAACGATTGAATACAACGAAGATGGTCATAAAATTGCTGTAACGCCCTATTTCGATGGGCTAAAAGAGGGAGAAGCACAAATTTTTTCACCTAAAGGCCAACTCCTCATGACCATCGAGTTTCATGAAGATAAACGCCATGGTCCTTCAATACAGTATTATCCCGATGGCGCAGTGTTCATCGAAAGCAACTTTGAATACGACTTGAAAGACGGGGAAGAACACACCTACTACCCTCATGGAGCGCTGGCTAAATCTATTTCATACAGCAAGGGACAGATCCATGGTGCTTATCAAGAATGGAACGAAAATGGAGTCCTCACGTTTGATGCCGAATACACCGAAGGCAAACGACATGGCAAATTCAATAAGTACTATGAAAACGGCGACCCACGCCTCTTACAAACTTTCTTAGATGATCAATTGCACGGCGTGAAAAAGAGCTACGACAACGAAGGTACTCTCATCGAAACTAAATACGATAAGGGCAAAAAACTCTAAGAGTTAAACGCAAAGAACTATTTTTTTACCACCCGCTTCGCTAGAGAACACAGAGCACACAGAGGCGGCTTCGCCGCAAAAGTAGACCACGTACTTTTGCGGCGAAGCCGCCTCTGTGTGCTCTGTGTTCTCTAGCGAAGCGGGTGGTAAAAAAACCATCGAAAGTTATGGATAAAAGTATGCCCAAACTTTCCGCGTCTGCGTTTAAAGGTTAAGTAACTTGGTAGAAGCGGACGTTGGGAATATGAAAGAAGGAGTTGACGCGTGAGAGCCATTTCTGGATCGCTTGTATTCCGTCGCCTTTTAATTGGTAAAGTCCAAAATTCGGATCGTAAAGGAATTTGCCCCACGATTCATTGATCAGCGCCATAGAATGCCCATGGAATTCCCCCTTGTGGTTTACACAGGGATCAATAGCTCGTATTACAAACACCCCCCGAGGCAAATTGCGGAAGATTTGCCCTACCCGATCATTGGCATCGGAAAGTACCACCTCATCAGAGCTATAAACAATCTGTCTTTGATGAAACCCCAGCAATGCTGCCACTTTATCTCTCTTGAAGTCGAGACTGACCTCATGAGGATGAGAGCAAATCGCATTAAACGCCGCTTGTCTAATTCTCAACTCATCTGAACATGTCCTAAATGCCGCTCCCAACGACTGTAATTCACTCACAGGATTCGCGGCTATTCTGACTTGCTGGTTCAAGTACTGATCGATAAATTCTAGCGCCATCGAGGAACAAGCACCACCGCTTAATTGTGGAGAAAGATGCCTTTCATCAAATGTCACCCCATAGGCACGATTAGCAATAAGGCGCGCAAATACCTCTTTGACCCGATCCAAATTACAACCACCATAGCATCCATCTTGAGATCCCTGAATGATCTGTACATAGGAGGATGAGCCCAACAGGCATTCCTTGATCTGCTCCATCCATTGAAATAACCTCAAAGCAATGGCATGGACCAAGGCGACCACCCTATCCACCAGCTGGGTTAGGCAATGCCTGTGAGCAATAAAAGCTACATGTTGAGTATAATTAATTTGCATAAAATCTCTCATAAATCCTGAAAATAATAACAAAACCAGAATAAATAAGCCATAAGCGCTTATTAACAAGCGTTTTAAAGTTAATTAAACATTTGTTTACTATTATTATAATTTTAGTTATAATTAGGCTATATTTAAAAGATAAAACTAACTAATTAACAAAATAAAATTAATCAATAAAATAACTCATTAATTGTAAGGTGTTTATGGCAGTCACATTATTACCAGATGTTTACGACCCCCGTCATATAGATTTATGGGAGCCAGAGCCAGATCTACCTGAAGAGTTAAGGGATCTACCTGCTAAAAAAATTGATCCTCACGCAGCTATTAAAGCTGTTACCAAACAAGTACTCGCTGCTCATCGCCCAACTACCCCCGTTAAAGCTGTCGCCAAACAAACCACTATTGCTGCCCTTCCCAAGGCAGCCACCCCTGGTGAAGCTGTTTCCCAAACTGAACCTGCTATTCAAGCTGTTGCCCACCAAGCACTCGCCACTGATATTGCTGCTCCTCCCCCAGCACCCCCTGGTGAAGCTGTTGCCCAACATGCACTCACTGCAGCTGTTGCTGCTCTTCCCCAAGCCCCCGTTGGAGCTGTTGCCCAAACAACACTGGAAACTGCTAGCGCAGAGAACGGATACCGCACAAAAGTCAGAGAGCACCATTGGGTGAAAATCGATCTCGCAGGAACCCTGCGCAACACTTTAAGTGGTGTAGCAGTATTAATGGGGATTGCAACATTGGTGTTTGCCGTCGCCTTTCTAGCCATTTATGGCGGTTGTATGATTATTAGAGATGCGTTAGTCGGCCCAAAAGATGAAAAAGGCTCACTCATAGCAGCTGCAAATGATTGGGCGAAATCCTTAAAGACAGAGGATGAAGAAGATCAAAACATTGCATTCTGGTCTTTGCTCAATCAACTTTTCTATTCGACCATTGGATTCTCTCTTCTGGGAGGAGGATTTACTGAATTGCTAGGCACTACTGCAGCTCACGCCCTCGACTATGCTTCTACTTTAGGTCATACCGCAATGGCTACATGCGACAAGATTAGTGCAGTTTTTTCCAAAATTATCGGATGGGCTTGTATTTTACGAGGAGCTGCGCTCATTGCCGCAGCCCTTTCTCAGCTCTCCTACTTACTGCCCTTCCGAAGTGACTTTCGAGATCAATTAGGCGCACATGAACACGATACAGATAAAGCTTTCGACTTCTTGGAAGCAGCATTCGAGAGAGACGAAGATGCGTTTAAAAGACGAGTGGGCGAAAAAGCTTACAAAGCCTATAAAGAATGGGACGGGAATCCCTTAACTCAAAACGAAATCTTACTTCAGATTGACCAAGGAATTCACAAACAAATCTGCGAACAGTATCTACGTATTTTAATTGGTATAATATTGGTAGTAGGTGGTGGTGCAGCGACCTTCTTCTCAGGAGGACTTGCTCCGGTGTTAATTGGATTTGCTATCTTGGCTGTATCGGAGGGGTTATGGTTCACCTATGATAAGACTATCTTGTTTACAGGAATAGTTGATAGATTTTACCAGGCACCTAGAGCTCTAAGTCATGTATATAAAAAACAAATCAAGCTGGGGGCTGCTACACCAAGCTTAACATGGGAAGATCTTTGGGCATTCCTCAAAGCTTAAGTCTGCACATATCAGATCGAGCGGTATAAAAACACCGCTCGCATTTTTCTGTAAAAATTAAATTTTCTCTTTATAATTTACAAATAATATTTACTTTGCTTATGTTCTCATCCTTACCATGACCCCGGAGTGGTTATGAGAGCAAAACAGCATCTATTAGACATCTTGCGCAACCTCATTTACTCATTAAAACCAAATATTTTCAGCCCAATTTTTGTATCGTCATCTCAGCGACTTGCCAAAGTCGCTTCGTCTCCGGCACCCGAATCTACTGCCGTAGATTCTAAAAATTTGCCTAGTAAATCTTTGATTTTTCTGAGCAAAGCAGGTTACGCAAGATGTCTATTTTTCGTAGTCATAGCACTCTTCATCTGCTGCTCATGCGAACGGAATACTAAACAAGTCCAAGACCATGTCATCCGTCTTAACATGAAGGAAGAGCCTGCGACATTAGATCCTCGCAAAGGGGGAGACGTCATTTCTTCCCATATGCATTTTCTCTTGTTTGAAGGATTAGTGAAGCTCGAACACGATGGAGCCATATCCCCTGCGCAAGCTCAATCTTATGAAATTTCACCTGACGGGACCGTCTATACCTTTCACTTGCGAGAGACAACCTGGTCTAACGGCACACCTGTGACAGCTCATGACTTTAAACAATCCTGGCTTGATATTCTAGATCCGTCATTTCCTTCCCTCAATGCTCACCTGTTATATCCTATTAAGAACGCTGAGCGCGCTAAAAAACGGATGGGAAGTCTAGAAGAGGTAGGAATCGAAGCTCTCGATGCCAAAACACTCGTTGTCACCTTAGAACATCCCACTCCCTATTTTCTCGAACTCGTTTCTTTTTGTGTCTTTTTCCCTGTCAGTAAATTAAAAGACCATGAACAACCCGATTGGGCCTATCACGCAGGTCCCCATTTCACTTCGAATGGCCCCTTTGTTCTCAAGGAATGGAAACACAATAATGAGATCGTAGCTGTGCGCAATCCACTTTACTGGGATCAACAAAGAGTGCTTCCCGATCGCGTGCATTTCACGATGATAGATAACGAAACGACAGCCTTAGAACTCTTTCACAATGGGAAAATCGACATGATTGGCGAGCCGTTGTGCTCTTTGCCAACCGATGCCCTACATTCTCTTAAATCAAAAGACAAGCTCGTTAAACATCCGGTGGGGGGCACTACCATCATTGCATTCAACACAACGCAAGTGCCGTTTAATCACCCCAAAATTCGAAAAGCATTCAGTTATGCAATTCATCGCCATGAGATCGTTTCCCACATCACTCAACTCAATCAGCAGGTGGCAACCTGTGCTGTACCCCCGATCCTTAAAAAAAATCAATCTACCTCATTGTTTAAAGATCATGATGTCGCCACAGCGCGCCAATTGCTCAGAGAAGGGATGGAAGAGCTCGGCATCGATGTCACAGCGTTCAAAAAAGTATCTCTTGTTTACATGAGCTCTGATCTTCATCATAAAATTGCACAGGCTATTCAAAGGCAATGGGCTGAAGATCTAGGGATCATGATAGCCTTAGAAAATGTTGACAATAAAGTGTTGATCAACAAGCTCACCAAGCGGGATTTTTCGTTAGCTCAAACGATGTGGGTGGCACAGTACAATGATCAAATGAACATCTTGGAACGCTTCAAGTTCAAGGACAATGCCAAGAATTACTCTCAGTGGGAAAATCAACAGTACATCGATCTACTCAATCAATCCTTTTACCAAGTAGGAGATGAGCGATTGTCCACACTACAACAAGCCGAAGAAATTTTTCTCAATGAAATGCCCGTTGCTCCCATCTACCATTGGGATGTCGCTTTCATGGTTAACCCTCATCTAAAGGGAGTCAAATTAACCCCTATTGGAGACATTGTGTTCGAAGATCTGAATCTTATACCACAAAGGCTGCTATTCCATGATTAGAACCCGACATGTTGAGATATTTCCGACCTTTTCTCTACCTTCGATTTCAAAAATTTTCGAAAAAGAAAAACCAACGCCTTTAATCCGTCCTTCTTTTCATACAAACGGGGTGCAAAGCGCAGAATTTGATCCTTTTGTCATTTCCATTGAACGCATGCTGCGCTCAATTTTACCCGAAGAACTTGTGCAAAGCCTTTCCTCTAGAAAGCCCCAGGAAACCACCAAACATGCGATCACAGCTCTCAATGGGCTATTGCCCTACATTGCTTGGAATGATCCAGAAATTGCCCCTTGTACGTTGCGCGCTACAGTGCTGTGTCATGCAGAGTTCACAAGTGGGGTAGGGCGCTATCTTTGCGATACGTTTAGCCGTTGGCTGGTGCCAGGAAAATTTCTCAATATCAGCTCCGTACAAGCGCTCAACTTTAATTTCATGAGTTACCCAGGTCAAAAATTCTTCTTTCACCAAATTCTTCTCGACATCCATACGGAAGATGATCTGATGATTGTTAAACACCATTGGGAACTTCTTAAGCAAGAACTGCGCTTGAACATTTTAGCCGTCAAGCATGCCCGACACATTGTCACATTGAAGCAGCTCTCTTCTGAGCAAAAGAAGGCGATCATTGAAGAGAACATCGCTTCGGTCACAGAACGACAATTGAAAGATAGCGATCACAATTCCTTTGATCACATGCATCATTTCTTCATGCAACTTAAAGCAGAAGAAAAGCTCACTCAGATCAAAGAGCAATTTTTACCCCATTTTGAGCAAAGACCCAAGGCGTTTCAGCGTGATATTTTCAACGAAATCAAACATTTTGCACTGCTCTTCGGGGAAACTTTTACCTCTCGTCATGAGTTGCGCTATATTAGCCGTCTGATTTCTTATCATTATCTCTTCCGCAAATTCCTACAGAAATTCATCGATAATACTCCCCATGAAAGAGGACTTAGCGTCAAACTCTTAAAAGCTCAACTCCAAATCAACGACAAGAACAAGAGCAAAGCTGTGCTAGGCATCATCGGAGCGATGAATGTCTTAGGCGACAACGAACTCTTCAGCGAACGTCATTTTTTTGAAGCCATCTGTCATTGTCTGCCTCATGTGCGCAAAGTGGAGAATTCTTTTATTCTCGATCGACGCAGCCACGATCCCATTCGCATTTTTTACATTGAAATTGAAAAAAAAGAAGAGGGGCATTTTACATCGGAAGAGATCAAACATCTCCAAAAAAATCTTCCTCGCGAACTCAAAGAGTGCATTGAAAGCGTGATCCATCCCGTGTTCATGCCGCGCAACGAAGAAGAGATCATGAGAAACATGCTGATCTTAAGCCAAGAGCTGAACTATGTCGCCGATCTTCCCCAGGTGATCATCTCGTTCGATGCTCAAACTGAAAAAGAGCTCTTCTTTCGCATTATCCTTCTTCGCGTACTCAAAGAAAATTCCCTGCCGATTGTCGATATTTTCAAGGAAGCCCACTCTGAGCTACGCATCCGCGACCTTGAGATTAAGCAGGTAGGATATTTGCGCAAAAAATACATCAAGCAAGCCAATGTTTTCAAAGTAGCGCTGAATAAAAAGCGGTTCTTGCGCAAGGATTACTCGATCGATCTCTTCAAGGCTCGCCAAGCAGTTTCTTCTGAAATGCACAAATTATTTAAGGGGATTAGAGACTTTAACGGCGGCATTCTTTCCAAGCAACATGAAGCCTTTATCCAATTGCGCGATCTTTTAAAAAGCACTTCGATCCACAAGGATTTTCTCTTGGAAAATTTCTTCTATTCCCTCTCTCCACCTTTGCATCAAAGCCTTGTGCTTCCCAGCCTATTAAAATACCTCTTCCTCCTCATGTTGGAGGCGCTTGAATCCGATTACGCCCTTCGACCTCTGTTTTACAAATCACAAACCATAGGCGATCAACTTCTCTTGATGATCGCGTCCCCAGAACAAGGCCTTCACGAGGATCTCTCTTCTATTATTGCAACGCTGCAACTCCCTTCTTCTGATCTCACGACAACTCAATTATCCTTTTATGAAATCCACTGCATTGGGTACATCTACCTCAACCGAAATGCAAAGGAACGCGATCTCTTCCAAACAACGTTGATCGAACGTCTGAAAGAACGTCACCTTATACACAAATGAATTCAAAAATTGGTTTTTGAATTCATTTGTGTATAAAATTTCAACTTCACTAAAACGAAAAACGGTTTATGTCTTGAAACAGTTGTCAATTTGAGATATAATGAGTATGAACGCGGTGGAAAAAAGTATGTCATATAAATCATATTTACTTGTGATGAGTCAATTATCTAGTTCTAAAAAGGCTTGTATTACAATACAAGATAGAACGATTCATATTGATGCTTCGAGTAAAAAAAATTGTTGGCGTCTCTGTACAAAAATTTTTGATGGAGAAGGAAACACGCCTCATGGCGTAAGAGCCTGCTTATCTAGCACCGGACTACTACGTTGGGAGCAGGGCAAATCCCACCTCAAGTACGACTCCCTCAACCACGTCATTTACCTGATTGAAGACATTGCTCACCAAGAGCGTAGTTACATCCCGTTTAAGTACCATATTGAAGATTTTATTAAAGTGTCTCAAGAATGGCAAGAAATTTTAGAACAACTGTCTACCATCAAATAATCTTGTTTATTTTTGCCGTTTCATTTCCATTTGATGCAAAAACTTTCAGACACATCCTTTTTTCTTCTCTAATACCTGCATGCTTTTCAGTATCATCACAGGCTTGTTTTACAGATTTAGATAAATGATTTTTAATTCACAAATTAGCATAAAGCTTTTTTTTGCGTATTTATATTGCGCTTAATTAGTTAATAACGATATAATTCAACCGTAGCATTAACAATGTTTTATAAAATGAGGCAAAATGACTAGTGTAACTTTAAGAGATTGTCAACCTGTTGGTACGGGCACCGTGAATGGGTATGAGCCAACACTTGAGGGTAACCACCGACGACATCAATTCGTGGTTACTGAATCGATGATAAGAGTTATGTGTGGAGTGCTCACTGTTGCGACGCCTATCTGTCACCCAATAGCTTCTGTAGTGAATGTAGTTTATTTGAGTATACGATTAGTTTCTTTGTCTCATTTTTGGCTGCCAAAAGAAGAGACAGCTTATTCCTTCACAGGAAGATTAAAAGATGCGGGAGAAGATTTGTTGCGAGTTGTAGCAACACCTATCGCTTTAGTTGGTCTTGAATTAGCTGCACTATACGGAATTCTCAGTCCCCGGAATGGTGGCGCATTATATGGAAGTATTGAACGTGCTCTATATGGCGAGGCTATTCTAACTCCATTTTATTAAGCGAAAAAATTTACAAATATAGACTGAGTTTCATTTAACAAACAAACAGCTATTGGTTATTGAATGAATTTGCCAGTACAACGTTTTTCAAGCGATGTTCTCTCCTCATTTAATAACGCACGCCGCTTTTTATCGGGAGAGACAACCATTGCCGAGATCACAAGTAAGCAACATACACATGGTCCAGGAACTAGCTGCATTCCGCGTCAACCTGTTCTAGCTACGCATTGGAAAGTATTACACATCATTACAGCTCCTTTACGCCTCATTACCGCTCTATTCTTAACGACGGTTAGCGTTCTCATTCCGACCGTCTACCCACTCGCGCAACGCGTTGCCATGGGCTACAATGTCTATGATCAACAGCCTACAACGGTCACATTGCTGAAAAAAACCATCAATCAACCGCAAAAAGGGATGGAAGACATCACGGCTCATCCTCCGATTGCTGTAAGCTCTCTAACCGATCCTCGGATGAAAAAGAGAACTTTTGATGAACCCTGCATCACTTTCGATCATCACAATAAGGGGATCTGTCGCGGGATGAGCGATTGGTTTAACTACTTGTATTTGCAAACACAACATCTCTTTGAGCACCCACGCGATCACATGATTGCACTTGGCAATGTTTTTATCAAAGGGGGCCCAAGAGAAGCAGTTCTTTTACAAAGTTTGCATATTAATAAAGGTAAACTGCTCAACGTGCGTATGGGATCTCTTCAATACAAAAAACAATTCGTAGCACCCTACGTTATTGCTTTGAAACCATCGCTCAATGGAACAGGCCTTGCAGTTGCCAATTATAATAGAGCCATTAAAACCATAGAAAACCTTCCTCTAGGGTCTTATCGTCTTCTAGTGCCTAAGCATGCTTGCGCCTTTATCAAAGTTTCTCCTTATCTCAGTTATTTCTTCGATCCCAATTTTGGCGTGCTCGAAATTGCAGGTATTAAGCAAGCTGCTAAACTTCTCCCTTTTTTTGAACTCTATTATAAATCTAAGCAAAAAGGAGTTGTTGCCTTTGCCCCTGTGTATCAGCGTCCCATTCGTCATATGGACACCATCTTTGCGCGCTTTCGCGATGTGTTGAAGACAATTTTCTCATGAAGGAAACATCAGTAGCAATTCAGTTGCGGCCTAGAGCTCAAGTTACTCTTAACGCGCATGGATAGTCCTACAACCAGAACCTATGAGATAGTCGCACAATCAGAACCTATGAGAATGTAGTGGGTTCGAGAAGGGGAAAGACATTGCATGTAGCGACCATTTATTATTTTTTCCCTGATCTCAGACCAAAGTACATCATGATGATACCCAGCTATTTTTAAAGCTTCTCGATACAGTAATCTGTCATCTGGTAAAGAAACTACATAGACATCGTTCACCAAAACTGGTAGAGAAGTCGAATTTGTTTTAGGAACTTCCTTTAAGGCTTCTCCTATAGAGGAATATTCAGGCGCTTTTTCTAAAGCTGACGCGCTTTTGCGAATACGAGAAGCTTTGTTCGAAGGAGCTGCTGCTAGCGAAGCGACCAAACGAGCATGTTCCCATTGTGATGTAGCAATGTCACCACGTCTGAATTCTTGCGCTCTTGTCAAAAAGAATGCGTTGCCAACTTCTAAAACTCTACGCAAGTAGCTCCCTCTATGTTCGAGTGGCAGATTTTCTGATTTTCCGTAAACCCATCCTAGGGCCACTCCAGTACCTACTGCCGCACCGCTCAAAGTCACTTTGAGCGCATGGGTGAAGACTTTAGCTGACATTGTATTGTCCTTTGTAAAAAGTAATAGTAAAGAGTTATTAGACTTCTTTAAAATAACGCGCATTGATCCTGTTGCAATCAGAACCTATAAGAATATAGTGGACGGCTTCTTTATTTACCCGAGCAGGAGAAAGGCATTGCATATAGCGTTCATCTATTATTTTTTTTCTGATCCCAGGCGAAAGTACATCATGATGATACCCTTCTATGGTTAGAATTCCTCTAAAAACGATTTCGCCATCCATATCTGCTGTTATATAAGTTTCAGTATCGCTCACGAAAACCGGCAGAGATGTTGGAGTTGTTTTAGGAACTACTTTTAACACTTCTTCCATCGAGGAATAGTTAGGCACGTGTACTAAATCTGATGAGATCTTGCGAATACGAGGAGTTTCCTCTGAAGGAGCTGCTAATGAAGCGACTAAACGAGCATGGTCCCCTTGAGATCTACCAATGTCACCACGTCTGAATTCTTGTTCCCTTTTGAAAAAGAAAGCGTTGGCAACTTCTATAGATCGACGCAAATGGCTTCCTCTATGTTCGAGTGGTAGATTGTTCTGATTTTCCTTAACCCCATATCCTTTGTCTATTCCAGTGCCTACTATCGCGCTGCCTAAAGTCACTTTGAGCGCATTGGTGAAGAATTTGACTGACATTGTATTGTCCTTTGTAAAAAGTGGTAGTAAAAGGCGATAATTTTACGCGATGCAGCTAATTTTTTTAAACTGGAATTTGGACTAATTTCGCGCTGGAGCGGCGCAAAGTTTGTTGAGTAATAACCCAACTTGCCCCCTATCCTCCCTTAGACGCGTAAGCGAGATAGGTAAGATGCAAGATTCGTGAGGAAGCCAAGGTAGTTCACCTTGGCGACGAACGAAGCGCAGCAGATTGCCTGTCGCAGCTCGCGGATAAAGGAGGATAGGGGGCAAGTTGGGTTAATACAAGAAACATGATTAGCAAGATATGCATGATACGCTTGATAAATAATTTTCGCCGCAGAGCGGCGTGCGGCTCCGCCGCATTTTCTTCTTCCATCATGTGTATCATGCATATCCCATTAATCATGTTTTTTTCTCAAAGTAATAAGCTTCTGGTCAGTGAGTTATGCTAGGTTAACAGCAATAGAAGCCGTCATAGAGAGTAACCCAATTTTTGAATTCATTTGTGTATAACTCGATCAGCTGAAGCTAGGTTGTTATGAATAGGAATTAATCGCTATACTGGCTCTCAATGTAGGATGAGAGCCCCATGACCCGTCAAGTCATTCCTTATGCCATCGTCGTTTTGTTCGGCTACATCGGCTTTGCTTTGCCTCTTCCGATCTTGCCCCAGATGTTTTTAGATCCTGTGCAATCGATCGTGCCCCATCTCTCTTTGCAAGAGAAGATGATCATGTTGGGTTTTTTGATGGCCAGTTTTCCTCTTGGGCAATTCTTTGGCGCTCCCATTTTAGGGAGACTTTCCGATCAAGTAGGGCGTAAAAAAATCATCCTGTATTCATTAGGCGGCACAACACTGGGCTATCTCATCACAGCGTTTTCAGCACACAGTGCCGCCCCTTGGGGGATGTTCTTGGGAATGGGGTTTTGTGGATTTTGCGAGGGAAACGTCACAATTGGACAATCGGTCATCGCAGACATCAGTGATGAGCCAAGTCATAAAGCGCGCAATTTCGGGATCCTCAATGCTTGTATCGCTGTGGGTTTCATCATCGGTCCTCTGATGGGGGGACAACTCGCAGACCCTTCTGTTGTCAGTTGGTTCACCTTTGCAACTCCCTTTTGGATGGCAGCGTGCATGACCGTGTTGGGAATGGGGGTCATCTACTTCTATTCTAAAGAAACCCTACTTCATAAACCCCGAGGGGAATGGCATTTTTTTACAGCGATTTGGAAAGGGTTTCAAACTCCCAAACTGCCTCGGCTTTACATCGCGAATTTTTTCTTAGCGCTCGGTTACTTCTCTTTCTTTCGATTTTTGCCTGTCTTACTCGAACAGCGCTTTAATTTTAGCCCCTCTTCCTTATCTTTTGTCATGGTGTATGGATCCCTCGTCATGATGATTAGCGTTTTAATATTCGTCCCGATCATGGCCAAGCGTTTGGGATCTTATCGTTCCTTAACTCTATTTTCGCTCCTATTAGCTCTTTCGATCGCGCTATGTGCTTTTCCTCAGACTGCCTATGCGTTATGGTTCACAGTTCCACTAGCTGGGATCTGTTTGTCCGTTACGATCACGAATGGATCGCTGCTCATCTCGAATACAGCCTCTCGCGATTTCCAAGGGCAGGCATTGGGCACCTTAAGCTCTGTCCAAGTGTTAGCTGAGGCGATCACGGGATTTTTAGGCGGCTTAACGGCCGCAAAAACCGATTCTCTTCCTCTTTATACGGGCGCGATCATGAGCTTGATCTGCTGCATCATTTTATTCCAAGCGAAACATAGGAATCACCATGCTTAAAGGATCTATTCCCGCACTCATCACACCGTTTACCCCTACTGGAGAAGTTGATTTCTCAGCCTTATCTGCACTCATGACATGGCATTGCGAGATGCAATCTGATGGGATTGTCTTGTGTGGCTCAACAGGTGAAAGCGCGACTTTAAGCCACGAAGAAAAGCTTGAGATTTTCAGCGTTGCTGTTAAAACAGTACAAGGACGAATTCCCGTCATAGCAGGCACTGGCACTAACGACACGAGAACAACCCTTCGTTTGACACAAGAAGCGCAAGAACTCGGCGTGGATGCGTGTTTGCTCATCACCCCCTATTACAACCGCCCAACGCCCGAAGGTTGTTATCTTCATTTCGAAGAAATCAGTCGCCTTGGTTTGCCCATGATCCTCTATCATAATCCCGCTAGAACAGGATCCCATCTTCAACCAGCAGCTCTAGCTCACCTTGCTACATTGCCTCATATGATCGCTATCAAAGATGCCACAGGGGATATTCCTTACTTGATTGACCTGTTGCGCATATCCTCTGTTCCCGTCTTCACCGGCGATGATGTGTTTGTCGTTGCCGCAATGGCTCAAGGTTGTGTGGGTAGTATTTCGACCATTGCAAATGTGATCCCATCCGAGTGGAAAGAATTATGTTCCACTCTCTCCAACAATGATTTCGCACGCGGAAGAGCCATCTATCAACACTACTTACCGCTCATTAAAGCGATGTCACTCGAACCGAATCCACAGTGTGTGAAGTACGCGTTAAGTTTATTACAGCGCTGCGCAGCACGCATGCGTTTGCCCTTGCTAGAGCCCAGACAAGAGTC
>Ga0206972_1046_pt1 | contig 31306 bp, 21 predicted proteins | sample Alteio_BWOrgHeat_86_FD_152925 | JGI IMG/M metagenome (GOLD analysis project Ga0206972, IMG submission 152925) | Enriched cells from forest soil in Barre Woods Harvard Forest LTER site, Petersham, Massachusetts, United States -... | ecosystem: Environmental > Terrestrial > Soil > Temperate forest >...
TGGAATTGTGTGCGTGAAAAGACCAATGTGTTAGCCACTCAGATAAGATTTTCTGTGAACAGACAACTGAATGTACGTGAACAGTATCTAAATCTTGTTCAGCAGTATTTTCAAGATCAAAAGAGGTTTCAACATTCAGGCATTGAACTGACGCTATCCTCCAATGAACGAGCTCGCTTGGAATACATTGTACAGCAAATTACTCAACCTTGTTTGATGGTAGCCTTTGGTTCCAAGTGGTCCAATAAGCAATTGAGTCTCTCAACGTGGCAAATCTTTCTCAATCGAGTAACCAATCATTATCCTTTTTCCTTTGTAATCGTTTATGCAAGTCAGGAAGAAAAGGAGATGGCAGAGCGTTTGCAGGTGAAGAGATCCATCGTTGTAGGTGAAATGAGTCTTCCTTTATGGCAAGCCCTCATGACAAACATGGCTGGTGTGCTAACGGTAGATTCTGCAGCGTTGCATCTTTGTGCAACGACAAACACTCCTTCTTTTAGTGTATTTGGTCCCACCTCAGCACAACTTTTTAAACCTTTAGAACAACATCATGGGACCTTTCAAGGAAAATGCCCCTATAATCAACCATGGACTCGTATCTGTCCTCAATTGCGCACATGTAAGACAGGAGCATGTCTCAAAGAGATTGATCAAGAGGCGTTATACGCCTCTTTTCAAGAATGGACACGATCATTTCTTTATCTGTGATCCGAAAGCAAATCCATAGATTGAGTAGAGAGAGAGCTTGAGCTTTGGGAGAAGCGCTAGTCCTTGATCTGTGATGAATTCGCATTGCGATAGACCCAGTGTTGAGAGAGATGTGAGTTTTGAGAGATGCTCTAGTCCTTCATCTGTGATGAGATCGCATTCCGATAGACCAAGTGCTAAGAGAGAGGTGAGTTTTGAGAGATGTTCTAGGCCTCGATCGGTAATGTTAGCGCATCCCCTTAGATTCAGTGACGTGAGAGAGGTGAGCTTTGAGAGATGCTCAAATCCTTCATCTGTAGTTTTTTTGCATCCCCATAGATCAAGTAATGTGAGAGAGGTGAGCTTTGAGAGATGTTCTAGCCCTCTATCTGTAATGTTAGAGCATCTCGCTAAATCCAGGAATATGAGAGAGGTGAGTTTTGAGAAATGTTCTAGCCCTCGATCTGTAATGTCAGAGCAGCTCGCTAGAGCCAGTGATGTGAGAGAGGTGAGCTTTGAGAGATGTTCTAGCCCTCGATCTGTAATGTCAGAGCAACTCGATAGATCCAGTGATGTGAGAGAGGTGAGCTTTGAGAGATGTTCTAGTCCTCGATCTGTGATGACATGGCATTGCGATAGATCCAGTGATGTGAGAGAGGTGAGCTTTGAGAGATGTTCTAGTCCTCGATCTGTAATGTCAGAGCATCTTTTCAAATTGATCGATTGGATTTTAGTTCCTTTGAGTTGTTCTAGAATGGTCTTGAGTTGATCATCTGATAAATTCTTATAGCTTGATAAGTCTAAATGGTGACCGTGAAAGGGTAAGTGTGCCCAAGCTTTGCAGGTCAAGCGCGTTGAACGCAGTTCTTGTGGATCTGAAAGAAAACTTAATACATGTGCCATCACTGCATCAGGCAATGATTGAATCGCACTTTGTTTAGAGGACGTCTTAGGCGCCACAACTACAGGTTGTGGGGAGGATAAGTTTAATGGGGCTAAAACTAGTGATGATGCTAATGTCATAATTTCCTTATTTTTAATTTTATATATTATATATTATCAATAGTCTATGTTTTTAATCAATGGTTTTTTATTTATATTTAATGATTTTGCTTTATTGAATTAATGCATTTAATTCTTCAGCTAACGTTATAATTAAATTTTTAAATTAACGATCGTAAAAGGGGGAAATTGATGTGCTGTTCGACAACCTGGATAGCCTCTTGGATTTTCTCAAGGTCTTCGGTCCTTATTTTGGCAGTAAAGGAATTGATCATCTGCATCACTTCATCGCTATGCAAGGGAGTATAAAGCATAGGTATACTGGCTTTCCTGATTTCTTCGACGATGTGATGTCTAGGGGGAAAATCTCCGGTTAGGATCATTCCGGCAGAGAATTCTTGATCAGGATAGGCTTGTTGATGTTCCCAGTAGGTAGCCAGTGTGGCAAGGATGATGTCTTCACGCATCGCTGGGGTAATGAGTAACTGACTGGAAACGATCCGGTCTCGGTAATTCTCAACAGAGGAGGCGACTAAGTGGATGTGTTTAAAATGGCGCAACCGATACTGTTCACCTGTGATGAGCTGTGCATTGAACAGAGATTCAAAATCCTTCATCGCAGGATAGCTCAATAGCGGATCAAAGGGGATGCATCCGAGTAGGGGAATTTTCCATCGTTGAAGAGCTAATCGGATATAGCGTTCAATCATTTCCTTTTTTTCCGGTTTTACGCGATTGAGAATGACGCCCACTACGGGGACATTAAAGGCATCACAGAGATACTTATTAAGAGTGAGTTGATCAAATGCTGAACCCAATCCTCCAGAGGCAATCAGGACAACGGGGAGTTGGAGAAGATGGGCAGCTTGGGCGTTATTGAGATTGACAATCGAGCCTACACCACAATGTCCTGTGCCTTCCACGATGACAAAGTCATGGCGCTTCTCGATCTCGCAAAACGCTTTTTCAATGGTTTCAATGAGGATTTCATTGCGCATGTTACCATCTAAATAATTCCGCGTGAAGCCGGGGGGAATCAGAAGGGGACTCATGTCCTCATCGCGATCATTGATGTGAAAATGCTCTTTAAACAGCAAGACGTCTTTATCGACAAAGACCCCTTTCTTGGTTTCTACATGTTCTTGCCCGACGGGTTTCATGTAGCCTACGCTCGAATAGGTTTTGCACAAGCCGGAATAAAGTCCCAAGCACGTCGTCGTTTTACCGACGTTTTGCCCAGTTGAGGCGATAAAGAGCCCTTTTTTTAGCATGAGACTAACTCGAACAACTTGTTGATGGTTTCTTTGGTTTCGGCGAAAATTTCGACTTCAGATTCAAGCAGTTCAATCTTGGGAAGAGAGAACCAACGCAGTTGTTCGTGTGTGAGTAGCGTGCCACCGATTGGACGCGCTAGATAAATAAAATCAATGTGTTGATGAGGTGGTTGATCGCGATGGGCGGGAATGTTTTCAATTAAACACATGAACGGGCGCTCTGTACTATAGGCATTCGCGTAGTTGAGCCAGAGGTGTTCTTCCTTGATGAATTCAATCTCTAAACCCGTTTCTTCTTGAGTTTCTCTTCTAGCACATTCCGAAGGGGTTTCATTGACCTCAATATGTCCGCCTGGAGGAAGCCATTTTTGAAGCTTAGGATGAAAAAGCAGGAGTACCTCTTGATCCTGGAGGATATAAACAGTAGCTGTAAAATGTCGATCAATCATGATTGCAGTATAGCTGATGGTCTCCCATCAACGCAAGTGATGAGGTCCGTAGAGCTGTAAGAATTTGAGTGTGGCTTGATTGAATAAACCCTGATAATTATGGGGTTGATACAGTGCTTCTGAGATTTCATTGACCAGATCTTTAGCGCGACCCTTGGCAACGCCCGAAATCATTTGCGTGAGCCATTGCATATCGAAAAGAAAGATATTCCAGATAGGGATATCGTGAACTTGAGTTTCCCACGTACCTAAAGCTGCAATTTTACTTTCTAGAGACTGGTTTTGTGCCACGAGTTGTTCTCTTGCTTGCCCTGATTGGCTAGCGGCAATGCCAATTTCACCAACCAGATGAAGTTCCATTTCAGTTCGGATGCGATGTAAGGTAGCCCGTGCTGCTGTGAATCCATGTAACGTTTGGTTGAGTCCAAGAGCGAGGGATTGAGTAAAGGCTCGAGGATCAAGAAGATGTGTTTTAAGTGTCGCTTGCAACTCCTGAGAAGGTAGTTTTGCGATCAATGCGATGAGATTTCTTTCGGCCATGTTGCGTTGAATAGGTTGTTGTCGATTCATAGCCGATAGAACATCAAATTGGTGTTGGATGTGATGTAATTGAAGTTCGGTAGATTTTGCTTGTTCCAATTGGGAATAAGCCTGATTCAACTGTCGATCTAAAGGCAAAAGGGTCGCCGTACTGAGTGGATTTGCCGTGGACAAATGGCGGGAGAGTTTCTCACATTGGTCTTTATAGTGACGGATATCAGCGAGTTCTAAGACGGGAAGGTCGATCCCATTTCCAATCGATTGCAATAACTGGCGTGAAAATGACAAGTGTTGCCAGGTATTAAATCGATCATCAATGAGATCTTGGAGTTGTTTCATCGCATTTAAAATAGTGGCGATGGGATGTAGATGTTCATGTAATCCCTTAGAAATCTCATTCAGTAACCCTCGTGTTTCCGTGTGAAAATACCGATTGCCATCTGCTTTGCCCAGAGCCTCTAAGTGTGCGTTTTGGAAGTGAAGAGAGGAAGTGACCATTTCAAGTGTATCTCGCGAGGCTGCCGGGAACACGCGCGCTTCCGATCGCGCGAGCGCTTGCTGGTGACGTTCGAGCTTTTCCTTCAATGTCTTAGTCTGAGATTTTAAAGAAGTGATGAATAGGGAAATTTCCCTTTTTTGCTTTTCATTGGTGAAATCGAGTTTGTCATTCAAAGCATAAAAGATAGTGGCTTCTATGATTTGATCTACCTGATCGCTAATCCCTTTTTCAATCGCTTTGACTTGAGCTTGAGACACGGGTTCTTGTGGATCGAAAGAGCGGTCTATCACCCCGAGCATATTATAGTGCAGTTCTTGCATATCTGCTTCGCCTAATGCTCCTTCCAACGCTGTGGAAACGATCATGACAATGGCATCCATCGCTTCAGGAATGAAGGCTCCATCAATTTCTCGTTCGATCCGCTCTTTCAGCGTCAGATCGCCGCTGACATACTGCCTTAAACGATCCACAGTGCGATAGCGGCCTTTATGAAGCAATTCATAAAGAGCATCCCAAAGACCTGCAATTTCTACTTTATTGCTGTTGAGTGTTTGTTGAGCAGAAGCCTGTTCGACCATCCTCTCTCGCACCAGTTTAAAGATGCTTTGTAGCTGCCGATAGATCGCTTGATGAATAGCATACGAAGAAGGAGTAGGAGTGCTCACTTTTCCCACATTTTCTTGAATCAAAGTACTGAGTGAAACGTTATGCACAAAGAGAAAGCTCGCTCCTTTTTTTAGGAGAAAGTTGAGAAGGTTTTGTGGAATGAATACCAGAGCTTGAAGGAACTTTTTGCAAATGAAATTAATGGGAGAGAAAAGCGTATTGACAAAAGACAAGTTGGAGGTGGAAGGAACGAGATCTGTTTCGAAGTGAAAGGCGATGGTTTCTGCCCAACGGATGCGCGGGCCAAACGTGTCTAATCCCGTTTTAATCGCAGCATCATACAACTCAACAGGACTCAAACCCCCATTGCGCGCTGGAGATTGAGTGGCTTCACCTAACAAAGTGAAGATGTCTTTCATTCTCTCAGGAGGAGTTCTAGCCACTTCAGAGTAGGTGCCACTTGCTACAGAAAACCAATTGCGCAACCATTGAACCACTTGACTTGTTTTCATAGCAATGGGCTCGCGTTGCCATCGTGAGAATTCTCCTGCAAGATTATCAACTACAGCATACACATACAGTTGAGAAGCTGCGTGAATGAGATCATAGACTCGCTTGGCGATCCACTTCTTAAGTGTTGAAAGCGTTGAACCATCGATGTGCATAAAGAACCTCTCGCGCAGGACAGGGGCATAGCGATCAGAAGTAAGAGAAGGATCGACCGTAAGCAAAGAAGGATCTAAAGAGGGGAACTGACACAGCGCATCCACTACTTTCATAGCTATAAAAGCCACGGAGCGCTCTTTGACCCGTCTACTCATGTGCTCGATCATCACGGGAGTCACTTTTTCGGGAGGCTTGTCTACAGGTGATAACACTTGCTGGTGGGATTGAGCCAAGCGAAGGAGATCTGGAACGGCGGAGATATGTGAGCGACCAGGTTGAAGAGGGAGTCGAAATCCTTGAAAGTAGGTTTCTTGCTCGCGCATGACTCTAAGGCACTGTTGCAAGGCGTCTACGAGTTGTTGCCAAGTGCCGCTCTGATGAGCGTTTTTAAGGGCGTCTAAACAGGGGGTGATGCGGCTTTGGATAAACTGCAGGTTACCATTTTGTTGGTTTTGATTCTGGATATGAGTAAAAACGACAATGAGTAAAACAGCTAAAGATTGCGCAGTCGATTTGGCAATCGCATCACCGGCGTGTCTCATTACCTTGCTCAATATCTGTTCGCCTCTAGCTAAGATAGAGCTATAATCCATTTCCGCTGGGTTCCCGGTGGACATGCCAAAAAATTCCTTGATTTTGTAGGTCAAGACATCGCAGGACTCTTCCAGCATACCGCGTTGAGCGGTAATGGTAGCGACGACAATACCGCCCACTTCGCGCAACTGCTCTTTGATCTGGTTGAGATCCCAAACACCACTCATGGGTGGTAATAGGGATCTAAGATAGCCAAGCAGAGGATCAAATTTACTCCAATCCGCAGCAGTAATCTGGGGTGCTATAGCGCGATTGCCGTTAAGATGCTCTAGGAGAGGAATGAGGTGTCGAATGTGCTCTCGGCGCACATCGTGGTCAGAGCTATCGGTTAAGCTAATTAGAGCTTCTAAGGCGACAATAATTTGCTTGAGGTGGGGATGCACCGTGGAGTTCACTTGTTCTCGTAATCGGCGCATCGCAGTTTGATGGAGCCCTTCATCTGGATGGACTCTATAGCGCAATGGAATATCGCGAACACCTTCCAAGAAAGTTCGTTGCGAAGTGATATTAATGACGCCAAGAGCTGCAGTACTAGAGGATGAAACAACTGCGCCAGGAAGAGAACGCAACCTCCCGTCTAAGGTAACGATTTTTTGCACATCTTCTTCTTGTAAGTGGGGAAACTGCGTTCTAACAGCTCCAACTTGTGTCCATCCTTTCTGGGTGATCAAGTTTTGAATGGCATATAGTGTGGTATTATTAGGATTTCTGAGAAAGTCAATAGTAGCTTGCTGCAAAGCTAGCAAATCAGGAGGAATCGCGCCACCTTGTACTAGATTGGAAACTTGAGTTTGGGCAAGCGCGAGTGGGCCTTGAAAAGGTCTCATGACAGCACCTGCTACCTGTTGTGTTCCTGATTGAAGGTAGCCAAGAAGAGTGTTACCAATTCCCGATAAAAAACTCATTTTTTTCCTGCATTGTCATTTAATGCGGGGAAATTTCTCATCTTTTTTGTATTCTAGTCAAACCTATTTATTGCTTTGGACCTATGATGAAACAATTTGATGAATTGATCCGTATCTCTGAAACACTATTAGGTCCTCAAGGATGTCCTTGGGACCACAAGCAAACCTTCCTTTCCTTGCAACCGTATGTTTTAGAAGAGGCGCATGAAGTAATCGAAGCGGTTGATCTAGACGATGGTGAGAAAATGATCGAAGAATTGGGAGATTTACTCTACACCATCATTTTTTATGGCAAACTGGGAGAAAGAGAAAACCGTTTCCAACTCGTCGATATCATTGATGGAATATGCCAGAAATTGGTCCGCCGACATCCTCATGTGTTTGGTGAGGTGAAGGTGGCAAGTGCTGATGAGGTGGTCGCCAATTGGAACACCATCAAGCAGCAGGAAAAAGCAAAAGCGACAAGTACCACCACTCTTCCACCCAAACTCCCGACCTTAATGCGCGGTCAAAAAATGGTGAAGCAACGGCTTAAAACAGCCCCCATTGAGAAAAAAGAGATGTCGGAGAAACAAATCGGAGAAGGACTCATTGAACTCCTAAAACAAGCGGAACTCAATGGAATCGATGCAGAAAGTGCGCTGCGCCGTGCCTTAAATGATTGAGGGAATTGCAATTCCCTCTACAATCTGTCTTTGACGGCTTGGACAACCTTAGAAACATCCCCTTTTTTCTTTCCTTTTCCAACAGAGTCCATGTAAGGAATCAAAGCCAGGTGGTTAAGGGCTCCGTAATAACTATCATCTCTAGCGATAAAATCCAACGCTCCAAGAGCGCGTTCTTGAATGCTTTCAAAGACTAGTTTTTTAGCTGCAGAAGTGGCGCCACTTCTGATTCCAGCTGGAACGATACTCGCGTTGACGTAGGTAATGGGTGGTAGCAGGCCAGCATGATTATTTTGAACTTGTGTACATTGAGGAATAGCCTGTTGAATGGCAGCTTTAAGAGATTCTGTTGCTTTTTGGACATAATCTGCATCTAGAAGATGCGTAGCATCCACAGCTTCCTTAATTGCCTTGCCATAGGAACTCGCTTTTGTACGCTCTGTCGCCATAGCTGTTTGCGAAGCGAGTAAGGCAGTGGCAGCTAAGTGTTGCAGAGCAGATTTGCTTGTCGCTTCCTCTGGAGAACCAGAAGCTGCTTTCGCTAGCTTATTGATCTCTGACAACCATGTTCCGCGAAGATCTGTTGGAACCGCTACTTCCACTTTTCTTTTCAAGCTTGCAATTGTTTCATCCAGTCGATCGGACATTGCCAGTCCTTGGGATTTCAATTGAATCATCTGATCGATCGGAGATATAGAAGCTGTAGTGCATTCTGTCATCAATCGGATGCATTGATGGTGTTTTTCGACTTCAACTTTAGACCGGCTGAGTTCTTTTAAGGTATTTTTCATCTGGTCAATTTGCGGTTTAAGCGCGGGAAGTTGAGAAAGGGCATTCAGATGTGCTTCAATGCTTAAAATCCATCCATTGCAACGAGAGAAAAGCTCCTCTGTTGCCTCAGGATTATGTAAGCTTAAGACCACGAAGGTAACTTCTTGCGACATCGTTTGTAGATGATTGAAGAATCCTTGATGATTTCCAATAGCATTGGCATTTCCTTTAATAGCCACGATGGAAGCGATCAAGTCTTTCGACAATTCAGCAATTGCTTTATGTTTTTTTAACAACGCATCCCGATCGTCCGTGCTCATCGGCATTTCTCGGATGGCGGCAATGTGATGTTGATGATCTGTTTCAAATGCCAGTGCTTCATTCGCTAGTCGATCAATTGTAGCTCTGTGTTCTGAGCTCAACTGGTTGTCGATGCCTTGAAGTTGTGTGAGAGCTGTCATGGTAGAAGTAGCAAAACTTGCAGTTTTTGTTTTTAAATCTTCGATTTTTTGGTTAACTGCAGCTTGAGCCTTTTCTCCAGAGGCATTGAATCTTTCATCGATGGCCTTTTCGACAGAAAAGCGCAAAATTCGATTCAACATATCTTGCATATGCTGTTCTTGCAGCCGAGCTTCTTCTTGTGTATGGGGGATGTCCGTTGTGTAAGCTTGATTGGCCAAGTGAAGGAACTTATAGGTCAGCTTTTGTAACTGATCTTCTTTGAGTAAAGAAGTGATACTAACACCGATGAGATTGGTCAACTCCTCAATCACATCCTTAATGAATAGCTCATCCACTGCTTTTTTGATATTTTCACTTGTACTTTGACCCTTCACGAGATCGCGCAATTCCTCGAGGGTTTGACACTTTGTTTTTCTGAGTACGGCAAACAAGCTCTTCACTAAGGAAGTCAATTCCTCTTTTCTATGTCTTGAAAAAGGGATAGAGGGCGGCTGAGCGCTACTTTCTTCATGATGGCTTCTCTCCAAAATACCCCAAATATCATCGAGTAGTTCACAAATGACAGTATTAAGTGCATGGGTATAACCATGAGGATCCCTTATCGACGAGACGGATTCGTCGAGGATTTCACGGACAATGAGCTCTTCATTCGATGTCCCGACAAAGAACTTGAAAATTGCACTGAAGAAGCGATTTCCTGAACTTTTTTCAATCACAGATTGTGCAAGTCCAGCGTAGAGATCACGCGTTGTATGGCCATCATTGTGTTCAGGGCGTTCCATTTCCTTGCGCAGCATCTCTTTTAGTGTTCCGCTAATGGCAGAACCTGGCGTAGCTGCAACCTGCTCGAACGCTCCATTTAAGTTGGCGAGATAGTGAGAGGATCGACCAAGCAATTCTTGTGTTAAAGGAGCAAAACGTTTTTGTTTTTGTTGTTCAATGTAGTCATAAATCTCAACGAAATAGGCATCTGTTGCTTGCTGTACACGACTATGAATAAATTTATTAGAAAACCAGTAGAAAAATCGAGCGATGAGATACTTAAAGCCAGTGATTTTTTGATGGTCTAATTCCTCAAAAAATATCTTCTGAAGTTCTTCTTTAGGGTCGGCCGCAGTTTTTGCTAGTCGCATCATCCCTACATAGAATTCTTTACTGTCCGGAACTCGTATACCGCACACTTTTTCATAAATGACTTTAAGAGTAATGAATGCCGTTGTGTTGTCGATAAGTTCTTGTTTTTCTCCAGCAGCCTTGTCTTTCCAATTTTCAGAAGAGCTCGAACTAACGGGTTTGATAGCTCCCTGTAGAGCTTGTAAATTTTTATAGTGGATGGATTCAGGATTTGCCGCAGGCGTTTCATCGACGCCAATTTTGGGCAAATGCAATCCGTTAATCGATACAGTGACTGAATTAAAAATGGAAGCAAGCCTAGTCACTTGCTCATATAAGGCATTCCAATCACCACTAGTTTGCACTTGCTTGATAGAACCTAGTAAAGTTTCTAATTCACCTAACTGAACGCTGTATTGCGATTGACCTCTAATCTGTCCGACAATTTTATCAATTCCCATGGCCAAGAGCATAGCGACTTGGCTTGAACCAGCAGCAGTAACTCCTTGCTCTTTGATCATCTTGGCAATTCCGGTGAGCCATGTGCCAATCGAACTCGATCCTGTAGCAGGAGGTCCAAATAGCGATTCTTTCCACGTGCGGGGTAATTGTTCTAGTCGGGTAAAATAAGGCTCTAGCGCTTGAGATAATTGACGCGTAAACGCGCTGCCCACTCTTCCGACAACACCTGTTTGCGTGTCAGTGAGTTCATCAAATAGTTTTGTGGCGCGTGCAAAGAACTCTTTATTTAGTGCTTCATCAGGAGCTGGCTGAGCGGTATCAAGGAATAGGTTGAAATGATCGTGAATGGCTTGCAATTCTGTTTTTTGTGCTGATGTTAAAGGACGCTGAGGAAAGAAAGTCTTGGACTGTTGCAGCAAACCTTCAATAAGCGCATTGAGGAAATCCGTTTTAGATGCATGTCCTCGCAATTGAGCATCAGAAGGCGTAGCAAGATAGGCTTGCTGGGCTTCTTGAGCGAATTGTCTACATTCAATAATCGTTGGATGCGCAGTGCGCATTAATAGTTTTTCTAGATCTTCCATCAGACCATCCGTGCCAACGATTTTATCACGCACTTTAGTTAGAGTGAGATTAAGTAAACTTTGCTCCTCCGTCACCAGTTTTTTATTTAATCCGGTCAATAGATCATCTACTGGAGCAATCCCCAGAGAAGTTTTCAACTTGTCGATCACTTGTTTAAATAGACCGTGTTGATCGTTGAGAACGCCATCTTTAAGAAGGGCAATTCCTCCTTTGATGAGTGGTTCAGCCGGATCGATTCCCAGCTGCTCTTTAATCTTGATGAAGGCTTGTTGCAAGAGAGCGGTGTCTCCATGAGTCAACTTCACTTGTAAACGATCTAACAATCCACTCTGTGGATCGAGAAGTGCAGCATCCAGAAGAGTTAAGGCGTGGACAACGGTTCCTTCTTGACGTTCAAGAAGTTTTCCCATCACCGTAGAAGTTTGTTGTAAAAGAGCGGGATTTCCACCTGTTGCCAAATTGGCTCTTAGCTGGTTAAAAAGCTCTTCAGAGCGACGTTCGCAATTATGATCTGGATTAAAAGCCGTATGGAATAAATCTCGCAACCCTGTTAGGGAAGCGATTTCTGGAGCGGTAAGTCCAAGAGCTTCTAATGGTGCCTGATGTAGACATATAGCAGTGACATGACGCGCCAGTTGTTGTGCCTTATCTTGAGTGAGTGCTTGAGGAGCAGCAATAGCTTGTTTCACTAGTTGATCTAGCTCACGCCAAGACTTAGGAGCTTCCCTGAGAAGGCTTTCATGCGCTTTGGTAAGGATCTGATGCAAAAGGCTCCCTTCGCCAGCCGTAAAAAGGCGAGTTAAACCTGCGGGTAATCCCTCATCAGCATGGATTCCTAAAAGAGCTTTTAAGGCATCGATAAGTTGTCTGACAAGACCGTGCTCGTGATGAACAAACTCTTCCTTCAATCGAGCCATTCCTCCAGTAATGAGAGGTTGGTCGACAGGAACGCCTAATTCCTGTTTCATCTTAACAAAAGCTCGACGTAGAAGAGATGTCTCTCCTTCTGTCAGCTTGTCTTTTAATTGATCCAATAATCCACTCTGAGGATCGAGAAGCGCAGCATCCAAAAGAGTTAAACCATGAGTTACTAAGCCCTCTTGCCGCTCGAGCAATTTACCCATCGTCTCTGCGGCGCTCTTTAAAACGACATTATTTATTAGCGTTCCTTTAAATACTGTGAACTCTGCTTCTGTAGGAGGTAAGTAATTTTCAGGATCAGTTACATCGAATATTCCTAAAAATAATTCACCCACAGCTTCTAGGTTATCAAATTCTGTTTGATTGAGCCCAAGGGAATCTAAAATATTTTTTTGATCTCTAATTTCTAGGATAGCATCTATGATTCTTTGTACATTTTCGATAGTTAACTGCTCAGGCGAAGTACTAGCAATTTTCAAGAGTTTATGTAAGGTATGCCAAACTTTCGGAGCTTCCTGAAAAAGATCTTTTTTAGTTGTGGCAATGGGATGGCGCATTCTTGTCCCAAGATCTTTACCTTTGTTATAGACGCTGCCTAGTTTACTTCCAACCCAGGAGAGAGGTCTAGAAATTGCGCTCTTCACCCTAGCTAGCTTTCCTTGAGGTTGTGGTTGTAAGGGCCCTACCCCAGGCACCCTTCCTTGAGGTTGTGGATGTGATCCTGGTAGAACAATTGGCGCAAGAATAAGTGGTTGAACTTGTTGACTCATAGTATCACCATTATTATTAATTAGAACATAATAATAACGTAATATTGATGTTAATTTCAACTTAATTTCATTTTTTAATATTAAATGTTGAACAAATTGAATTTGAAGTGAAATCATTAAAAATTTAATGTTCTGCACTTAACTTTTTCGTATACTAATTTCTCGTTGTGGATTAATCTACTTTTTACTTTACTCCTGTAAAAAAAGGAGTTGCAATCACTGAGAGGCAATTCAAAATTCCACGACCCAGAAAAATCGATGATTTTGAGTCAGTTTGCCGGCTGCTTAAGCAGCCGTGCCCCATCCCCGAGCACATACTCCAAGCGAGTAGGGCTCGGGGATGGGGTGGCAAAATGGCTCAAAAGGGCGATTTTGCTGTGGCGTGGAGTTTGCAATTGTCTCTAGAGTATGAGTGATTTAAAAGTTTTAATTTATACGTCTCTCCGTGGAGGAATGGATGCATAAAAGACTCGTCTTGAGCGGGGTATTTTCAGGTGTTTTACTGAGTGCAACGATTCATTCTCAAGAGTTCTTACAAATCGATCATCATTGGAATTTCATTGCCGAATTTGTTTACATGCGACGCAATGAATTGGATGGGAAAACCCTCGTTGAAGATGAGGATAAATCGAGAAAATGTGGGCGATGTGACGATTTTACCGTGATGCGAACGAGCAGCATCATCAACCATTTTGACCTCAATCCTGGTGCAAGATTGGGACTAACTTACACGGAAGAAACCCTCGAATCGACCTTTGAATTGTTAGCTCTGTGGATTGCGCCTTGGCACGCCACTAAAACAGTGGGTGGGGATGCTAGCCTTTTTTTCCCTTTTTCACAAAGGGACTATGCCTTTGATTACTTTGATGCTAGCAAGGCAGAAGGGGAGGGAGAAAGCAAATTTTGGGACCTAGAGCTTAACTACTGGCGCCATGCTTCACCGCGCAACAGAGATTATTTTTCAGCATCCTGGATTGCAGGATTGCGCTACTTTCATCTCAATGAGAGCTTTAAACTAACCTTTTATAAGCCCCCTGATGTCAGCGATTGGTCGGTTCATACTAAGAATAACATATTTGGAGCACAACTCGGCGGTAATTTACAATGGAATCCATCAGAGCGCCTGAGTTGGGATATCACTGTTAAGTTAGGGGCGATGGCCAATCGAGCTAAGCAGTGGAACTTCCTCAAGGACCACAATAACACGGAAGTGCTGCGTCATTACCAACGACAAAAATGGCAATTGGGCTTATTCGGAGATGCGGCTATCCAAGCAGGCTATCAGTTCAAAGAGCCATTTAACCTTCATCTAGGTTATGAGGTGATGTACATTTCTGGCGTAGCATTAGCCCCCGAACAGATGCAGCGCAGCACGAACACCGAATCCGGAAAACACGTCTACACAAAAGGCTACGTCCTCATCCAAGGACTCTTCGCCGGCGCCACCTTCAGTTTTTAGGGTGTACGAGACTGGAAAAACAAGATGTTGTGAGGATGAGAAAATGAAGGGCCTTCCATTACACATGTCGGGGATAAAGCACTTCGTGTCGTTTATCCCCCGCTGGCCCCTTTGAGCCTCACCTTGCTTCGCCAAATCGCGTGCTTGGAAGCAGGGTGTGTAGAACACTACCCTGCCCGCTCTGGTGAGCTTTCCTGCGCTGCAATTTTGCATTGCAATCTGAGTCCTCGGGCTGCTTCGTGCGCTCGTTCCCTGCCGGACTTACGTCTCGGTGGCAGGGTCCCTCTTCGCGTCGCTCGCAGAACGGCCCTTCATTTCAGCTTCGCAACTCATTCGTTTCGCGTTTTTGAGCTGAATCCTGTGATAAATTTAAAAGATCGAGGTTTTTTACACCACTCTGAACAGGTGAGAGGCGCATTTAGAACTTTGCTTAGGTAAAACTATTAATTGTTTCCAAGATAATCATATAATGAAGCGTCTTTAAGAAGACTTGTTTTATGTCGAACGTAAATATCCCCTGTGGGGTCTTGAAAACGTTCTTTTGCTCGCACTGTAGCGAAATCACCCACTTGGTAACGAAGATGCGGTTTTTTTGATTCGAGAATATCCTGCGTTAGAAGAGCTATTAACTGCGTTTCGATTGAAGTGTTATAACCATTGATCATCTGTTGTTTTGCATGAGCGCAATATTTTTTATAAGCATCCGTATCTTTTAAAGAACGAGATCCAAGCGAAGCTCCACGAGGACCGTCAGTTTTAACTCCGCCGGGTTCAATCAGGCTCACTCGAATATTCCAGGGACCAAGATGTGAAGCTAATGATTCTGTTAAGCCTTCTAAAGCAAATTTACTAGCTACATATGATTCTAAATGGGGAAAAGGTTCATAACCGGCGACGCTGCTGATATTAATTATATGGCCAGCTCGCTGCTTGCGCATGAAGGGGAGAACAGATTGTAAAACACGGACAGTGCCAAAGTAATTGACATCCATACTCTGTTTTTGTTCTTCTATTGTGCAAGTTTCACAAGTTCCCACCAGCACATGAAGCGCATTATTGATAACGACATCAAGGCGTCCAGATTCGGAAATAATTTGTTGTATGTTTTTTTCGATAGAATGTGCATCCGTTACATCGCCTATCAGTTTGGTTAATCGAGGAAAGAATTTTTTTATAGCCTGATCAAGGTCTGACGAATTCGAGGAATTCCTTATCATTGCATAGACTTGATAACCTATTTTTGCTAGGTGAGAGGCGATTGCAAAACCAATCCCTTGTGCAGCCCCCGTGACATAGACCACTGGTGTAAATGCTTTCATAGCTTTTCCTTGTAGTTAGAATGACGATCAAATTTACTCTTAGTTAGGTAACGATTCACATTCTACCCCCTTCGTCGAGGGAATGTGAACTGTTACTTCACCTTATAGGGCGGTTTGAAGAAATTGTGCAACATGGGGTGATGAAGGGCCGTTCTGCGAGCGACGCGAAGAGGGACCCTGCCACCGAGACGTAAGTCCGGCAGGGAACGAGCGCACGAGCAGCCAGAGGCCTCAGATCGCAATGCAAAATCGCACCCGCAGTAGAGCTCGTAAGAGCGGGCAGGGTAGTGTTCTACACGCCCTGCCTACGAGGACGCGATTTGGCGAAGCGAGGTGAGGCTCAAAGGGGCCAGCGGGGGACAATCGACACGTAAGTGCTTTGTCCCCGACATGTGTAATGGAAGGCCCTTCATTTTCTCTATCTGCAAACTTCAAAGATTTTTATTTTTCTGGATTTTTCAAAAGGATAAAAAAATGCCGGAGATGGCTCACGGCACAGTAGGAGGTCGTTAAGGCTGCTACCTTCCGGTCCTGACCTGGTTCCAACACTACTGTTCCGAGGGGTCCCCGGCAAAGAAAAAATTATAGCAAAACAGAGCGATTGGCGCAAACATTTTCCCCCATCTTTTCAATGGGTGTTAAGTAAAAAATTCTTAACGAAGGACAGTAGATGTGGCTTCTTCTACCACTTCATCAGCGATCTTATCTCTTTTGTCTTTGAGCGCGCGCATGTGAACGAGTTGTGTATGCGGGAAAAATTGATCTAGGATTTGATGGGCTCGCATTTTCTTTTCAGCAAGGCTGGTCGCACTTAGTAGGCAAAGGCCGACGCCATGTCCTTCTCCATAGCCTTTAAAAACAACTTTATCTCCCTTCATTTCAACCTGGAAGTCGTTGCTCTTAAGAACATCGGCGCCAACGGCATTTTGTAAAGTGAAGAAATCAAGCGTGCGAGCATCATTTCCATTCTTAATGCGGAGAGCATACACCTTTTCCGATTCGCGGTCTTGATAAAGATCAATGCCCGACATCATCTGTGCACCAGCGATTCGTCCCAGTTCTTGTCTTGACATTTCAAAGAACCAACTGTGCTTTTCTCGCTCATGAGCAGCAAGAGGAGCGGCTACTCCTTCAGGAGCTTTGACATCTTTTCTAAAGATAGTGGCAAAGTCAGCTGTTTTGCCCGCGCTGTTTTTATTCCATGTAGCAGCAAATGGCTCATTGTTATAGGTCATCACGATATGACGAGTGTTGTTGATCGCTTGATCCACTTGAAGGTTTTGCAGAGTGATAGCATGACCTTGATAACCGCTATCTTGCGCTTCGACTTGCCACATCGCTCTAGGTTGTTGGGAGATGAGATAATAGGCATTAGTACGTGCAATGATGGCTAAAGCTTCCATGACCTCAGAATTAAGCTCAGATGGGAATTCGCAGCTCAATGTCGATTTAAGGAAGCGTTCGATATCCACTTCGTTAACCACGTTGACTTTGTCGTGCTGAGCTGAAACTTCAATACAGCCTCGGTATTCAATCCCGTTAACGAGGATTGTGCTGCGCGCATCATTCGGTACGATACGGATTCTAGAAATCCCAGGTAACAAATCACCCCATCGTAGTCCTTCTGGAACGGAGTCCATGAAGTCTTTTTTGCCAACAGAGGAAGCGGAAAGCAAAAGCCCTGTCATGGGATTGTAAATCGAATAGCTCCCTTTGGTTTCGATATAAGCATTATTGCGTTGCTTAGAAAGCAAGACCCTAATGGTTGCAGGTTTGGCTTTTTGGGATACGTCGGTCGGCAATTCTTTTGCGCATAGTTGAGCGCCCGGGATCGCCAGGTTTGCGGCAATCAACGTGGTGGCGATCAGTAGGTGGGCGATTTTCATAGGTCAACTCCATTCTTAAATTTGGTGGGCACAGGACGCCCTAAATGTTCATAAGTTAAAGATGTGACTTCACGCCCGCGAGGCGTGCGTTTCAATAATCCTTGCATGATGAGAAAAGGTTCATAGACCTCTTCGATCGTATGAGCTTCTTCTGAAAGGGCAGCAGATAGCGTACTGATACCAACTGGTCCTCCTTGATAATGATCAATGAGGATTTCTAAGATCTTTTTATCCATCTCATCGAGTCCGAGATGATCGATTTGAAGCATGTCCAGAGCTGCGCAGGCCATCATGTGAGTGACGTGTTTGGATCCTTTCATCTGGGCAAAATCCCTGACCCAACGCAATAAGTTGTTGGCAATTCTAGGAGTGCCTCGAGAGCGTTGAGCAATGGCATAAGCAGCTTTCTTTTCTAGCGTGATGTTAAGGATGGTCGATGAGCGAGAAACGATTGATTCCAACACTTCAGGTGTATAATAGTCTAAACGCAAATTAAGGGTAAATCGGGATCGCATAGGACTGCTTAATAATCCAATACGAGTTGTAGCTCCCACTAAAGTGAATCGATTGAGTTTGACCTGAACACTGCGCGCAGCGGGTCCCGAATCGATTAAGAGATCGAGTGAAAAATCCTCCATCGCAGGATAGAGATACTCTTCAATGGTGCGGTTTAAGCGATGGATCTCGTCGATGAATAAGATATCCCCTTCCTTGAGGTTGGTTAAAACCCCAGCGAGATCTCCAGGTTTTTCAATGACAGGTCCTGAAGAGACGACCAGATTGGTTCCCATTGTTTTGGCAATGATATGTGCTAACGTTGTTTTACCAAGTCCAGGAGGGCCATGGAATACACAATGGCCAAGAGGCTCATTGCGCTGTTTAGCTGCACCAATCACCACAGAGAGACGATCTCGAATGCTATCTTGTCCTGTAAAATCGGTGAACGTGCCCGGGCGCAGAGGTATCTCAAAAGGCTCATCCTCTTTAGTCCATGAAGATTGGATAAACTCGTCGTCGTGCATGAAGTGAAACGTCTCTCTTTAGGCCTCTTTCGAAACTAAGGTTCTGTCGATTTTCGGGTTCTTTTGAATCGAAAACTCGGCCAAAATAATCCCGAAAATCGACGAACCCTTAATTTCGAAAGAGGTCTCTTATGAAAAACTCTAGCAAGAAAACGATTTCATGCGCTAGAGGTAATTGCAAAATTCCCCGCCACAGAAAAATCGCCCTTTTGAGCGATTTTGCTGTGGCGGGGAATTTTGCAATTACCTCACTATACCAAATCCTGAAATTTCTATTTTTTGTTTGGATAAATCGAGCAGTTTCTTGTAAACTTTTTGCTCGATGCAGTTATTATTATTGCGATACGATAACCATCTTACCGAGGGATGTATGAGTCTACAATCAGATCGTTGGATTCGCAAAATGGCACTTGAGCAGGGGATGATTGAACCATTTACTGACGGTCAGGTTCGTTATGTGGATGGGGAAAAGGTCATTAGTTACGGCCTTTCAAGTTATGGCTATGATTTGCGCGTTGCCGATGAATTCAAGGTGTTTACTAATCTTCACAACTCGATTGTCGATCCTAAGAACTTCAATGAAAATGCCTTTGTTCATCTTGATGCCGACACTTGTATTATTCCTCCCAACTCGTTTGCCCTTGCGCGCAGTGTTGAGTACTTTAGAATTCCCCGCAATGTTTTAACGATTTGTATTGGAAAATCGACCTATGCTCGATGTGGTATTATTGTTAATGTAACGCCATTTGAACCTGAATGGGAAGGTTTTGTCACTTTGGAGATTTCTAATACCACCCCTTTGCCTGCTAAAATTTACGCCAATGAAGGACTAGCTCAGGTGATTTTTTATCAAGCTGCAGAGACATGTGAAATTTCCTATGCTGATCGTAAGGGGAAATACATGGGACAAACGAGAATTACGTTACCAGTTGCATAAATTTTAAGTCTTTTATTTCAACAGTTTCAAGGTAGAGGCAATTGCAAAACTTCCGACCCAGAAAAATCGATGATTTTGAGTTAGTTTGACAGCCGCTTAAGCTCAAAAGGGCGATTTTGCTATGGCGTGGAGTTTTGCAATTCCCTCGGTAGCAATACCCTAGGTGGCGCACCATCTATTGCTCGCAGTCGGGAAGACGAAGGGCTTTTTGGGAGCGTCCGGGCGGAGCTTTGCCTTTGTGAAGCTGTGAAATAGTGCTTAATTATTTCATGACTAGATTAAAAATTGGCGATGTTCTAAGAATGAGATTTTGGGAAGGAGGTCCTTAAGAGGACTTATGTCTAACGCAATTAAACCACGACCCATGCCCATTCCTGAAAAAGGTTGGCAAGAACATGTGAAGGAGAATGTGTTCCAACATTCTTGGTGGGTGTTTTTGTTCATTGCTCTTTGTTTTGGCATCTATTCCCATGCCATGCAAAAAAAGCGAGATGTCATTCATTCTTTAGAAGGGTATTTAGCGGAATTGAATAGTGAAAAAGAAAGTCTTCTTCGAGAACGAGATGATTTACTCCTCAATATCAATAGTCAAAGCGATCCCGCTTGGATTGAACTGACCTTAAAGAAGGGATTAGGTCTTGTGCCAGAAGGTCAGGTCAAGGTTTACTTTCAACCCGACGGGGAGTAAAAACCCTTTGTGATACCTCTATTATTTAGTCTTCTCATTCTTTTTATCCTCTGTTCAGCGTTCTTTTCTTCTTCGGAAGCTGCTTTATTCTCTTTATCTTCAATGAAGGTCAAAGCGTTCAAATCGGATAAAGATCCTCGTAAACGCTTAGTCGCCAGGTTATTAAGTTCACCACGCGATCTTCTAGTGACCATCATCATCCTCAACGTTGTCGTCAATATTTTGATCCAGAACGTGACCTCAAGCATTTTCGGTGATTTTTCTGGATGGCTGTTGACCATTGGCTTACCTCTTGTGTTGACTGTGGTATTAGGAGAAGTTCTTCCCAAATCCATAGGGCTTGCCCATAATGTCGCACTTTCTTATCGGGTGGCGCCTATCCTATCCACAGCTCAAAAAGGTCTCTATCCCGTTCGAAAAGGCTTGGTAGGACTTACTAACGTTGTGTCTAGAATCATGTTTTTTTATCTCAAGCCAGAAGAAGACATCTCGATAGATGAATTGCGTCACGCTTTAAAGACATCGCGTCATCATGAGATCTTAAATGAGGATGAAGCGGAATTAGTGAGAGGGTTTCTTCATTTGCAAGAAGCTCAAGTAAGAGAATTAATGCGTCCTCGAGAGGATGTGATCTTTTTTGATCTAGAGGAGCCCTTTTCTAAATTAATCCATCTGTTTGTCGATCAAGAATGCTCGCGCATCCCTGTGTGCAAGGAGAATTTAGACAATGTAGTGGGGATCATCACAGGACAGCAGTTTTTTTTGCATCGCTCGAAGTTGCAGAATGCTCAAGATCTTCAATCTGTGATCCATAAACCTTTTTTTGTTCCAGAGACCATGCCCGCTTACATCTTGATTGGTCAAATGTATGAAAAAAAAGAGTCGATTGCACTGGTTGTAGATGAATATGGATCGATTTCTGGGCTCATTGCCTTAGAAGATTTGGTTGAAACTGTTATCGGAGAGATTGCTGATGCTCGGGATAGCAAAAGCCACTACACACGCTCGGGAGAGGATATACTCATTGCCAGCGGGAAATTGGAACTCTCTGAATTTGAAGATATTTATGGGGTTTCTCTCAATAGTGAAAACAACCGGATCACTTTAGGGGGCTGGCTCACGGAGCAACTCGGAGATATTCCTCCCACGGGAACAAAAGTGGAGAGGGAGGGATTTTTCTTCCATGTGCTCTCAGCTGATGCAAAGCGCATCACGCGAATTTATGTGCGCCGTTTAAAATTCAAGAAGAGTGAATAGACGCAAGAGGTCTAATGATGCACGAGTGGAAAATATTTCTTCTTTGGATAGTCATATGTTTGATCATTCAGGGCTTCTTTGCCATGATCGAACTTGCCTGTGTGTCCTTCAATAAAGTGCGACTTCAGTACTATGTCAGTAAGGGGCACAAAAGGGCGCGCTGGCTCAGTTTTCTTCTTCATCATCCAGCCTATCTGTTTGGAACTACGCTGATTGGTGTTAACAGCGCCCTCATGATAGGTTCTGAGAGCGCACGGCGATTTTATGATGCTATAGGATTAAGTCCCGATCTGGCACCTCTTTCGCAAATCATCCTTGTGCTTATTTTTGCAGAGATTGCGCCCATGTTTGCTGGTAGGCGTTATGCTGAAAACGTCGCGATGTTAGGCGTGCCTATTCTGTATGCATTTTCAATTCTTTTTAGGCCTATCATTTGGTGTTTAGATTGGCTGTGCCAAATCATCAACCGCTTAATTGGCCAACGGGTACAACCGGGGGTTTATCTTTCTCGAGAAGAGTTGCAAAATATTATCGAAGAAAGGGACGAGACACTTTCTCCCACACCGTCTTCAACAGAGTTCAATACCATCGTGTCGCGCATATTCACTCTTAAAAATAAAACTGCAAAAGATCTCATGCAACCCTTGTCTCAAGTGCCCATTGTTCCTTCCTTTTGCACGGTGAAAGAAATGAGAGAGCTTTCAGAAAAAAATGATCTCACCTATCTTCCCATTTTTCATCGCAACCCGCAGAATGTTGTGGCCATTGCTTATCCTAGAGATTTATTGAGAATGGCCGATCACAAACGGATTCGAGAACATGCCCGTTCACCCTGGTTCATCGCTGAAAATAGCTCCATTTTACACATCTTGAAGCAGTTTCGGCGCAACAACCAAAGTTTGGCCGTCATACTCAATGAAAAAGGATTAGCCACCGGTATCTTAACGCTAGATGAGATCATTGATGAAATTTTTGGCCAGTCAGATGATTGGATGTCTTTTGGAGAAATGATTCCACGCGCTTATCACATCGTGGTCGACAGGACGTTCCCTGGAGATATGGAACTGTCGGAATTTAACCAACAGTTCTCTGTTAACTTAAACTATGAGGGTGCTAAAACTCTAGAAGAGTTGATGATTAAAGCCCTAGGCCATCCTCCTTCTAAAGGGGAATCGGTGCGGATTGACCAATTCGAACTCACTGTAGAAGAAGCTTCTCTACTCGGCGCAAAAGAAATTCTCGTCCGATCTGTATTTTAATAGATCTCTTTCGAGGTCTCAAAGGTCTCGGATTACTGCCGAAAAGTTTTGCTTCTTGAGTCATCATAACGTCGGCTTCCATTTGAAATCGAATCTACTAACCAACCACCACCACCAACGATACCGCCCGAACAATAAATGTGGTATGGTCCTCTAAGAGCTCGAGGCGCGCTTGGCAAAACAACAGTAAAATGATAGCTATAACTTCCTAGTGTATTTGGATGGATCCCTTTCAGCACTCTCACTCTATTTTGTGCGATGGCATTCGAAACTATTTGTTCCTCACTATGATCCTTACTTTTATCCCATCCTTTAATAATGTTTAAAAGTCCCAGAATTTCTGGTTTTTCTTTCTCTAAGATGTTTGCATCCCATTGGATCGATTCTGTTCTTGCTCTATTTTTTGCTCTATTTCTGGCTTTAGGAAGATCGGAAGCTGCAGCAGAAGAACTAGCTGGTGAGCCTAACGAATTCGATATGGGAGAAGGTGATGGAGTTGGTAACGGTTGACTTAAAGATTTTGAGCTAGAAGAACTTGAACTAGGAGCACAAGCAGATGATGGAGTTGGTAACGGTTGACTTAAAGATTTTGAGCTAGAAGAACTTGAACTAGGAGCACAAGCAGATGATGGAGTTGGTAACGGTTGACTTAAAGATTTTGAGCTAGAAGAACTTGAACTAGGAGCACAAGCAGATGATGGAGTTGGTAACGGTTGACTTAAAGATTTTGAGCTAGAAGAACTTGAACTAGGAGCACAAGCAGATGATGGAGTTGGTAACGGTTGACTTAAAGATTTTGAGCTAGAAGAACTTGAACTAGGAGCACGCGCAGATGATGGAGTAGTAATAGGTAACTGTGGCGTTGAAGAGCTTGAACTAGGAGCACGCGCAGATGATGGAGTAGTAATAGGTAACTGTGGCGTTGAAGGGCTTGAACTAGGAGCACGCGCAGATGATGGAGTAGTAATAGGTAACTGTGGCGTTGAAGAGCTAGAACTAGAAGAGCTAGAACTAGAAGAGCTAGAACTAGAAGAGCTAGAACTTGAACTAGAAATACTCGAAGCTGGAGAAGATCCTGATAAACTTGAAAGACTTAAGCTTGTTGAAGAGCTTCTCTCTGAACAGGTATACGAATGAGGCGAAGATTGAAATCGAGTAAGTAAAACGGGAGTTGGCATTCCACCAGCAGGTCTAGTAAATGGTGGTGCGTTATAAGAATTAACAAAAGGATAATAGGGAGTTGTGTGAGTTGGACTTGGGAAAGGGAATAAAGGGCTTGGAGTTGGGAAATGGAATAAAGGGCTTGGACTTGGGAAATGGAATAATGCGGCAGGGCTGGGGGTAAAGGCCTTAGCATTTCGATTTAACTGTGAACGTTTTCTTGGAGGAGGAGTAGGTGCCGCGCTAGCAATTGAAGAAGATGAGGATGAGCTTGATGTTGCTTGAGAGTTATTATCTATAGCTTTCTCGAGCACACCTGATGAAGTTGGATCTTCCTCATCCACTAAACTAATCAAATCAGTTGGTCTATGTGAATGTTCTACCGCTACCGATAAATGCTCTCTACTAGATTTTGAAGAACCTAACGAGGGGGCATCGACTGCTGGAGAGGACAAAGATTTCTTAGATAATGCCGGAGGATTTAAGTTTGGGAATAATTGAGGGGTGCTCGTCTTTGGTTTGGGCAACATTCTTTTGTTCACGGCAAGTCCTAACAATTCACTCGATTCCTTATGAGGTGGCGGAGAGGCATTTTTTGCGATTATCGATAAGCCTACGTGAGCCGCTGCTGAACCAGGTTGCTCGGCGACAGGTTTTATGAGCACAGGGGAAGAAAGCCGTTGATCTTGCTTAATAGGTGCAGACATAATATCTCCATTAATTATTTTTTATAAATATAATAATCCTTAACCGCTATTATACATTTTATTGATTAACAAATAAATGGATTTGTTAATGTTTTTGTAATAAAACTATATTTATAGTTTTTGTTTAAAAAAAATATAGTTAAAAAATAATGTTTATGTCGTTAGGTGGGATGGGAAAACACTCTCGCCTTTAGGCGAACACTTTTTAAGCTTAGAATCGCTTTGCAAGCGTAAATCCAAACTACCGGCTAGAAGCCGGTAGTAGTTGATGTCGTTAGGTGGGATGGGAAAACACTCTGCCTATAGGCGAACACTTCAGTATAATTTGACGCCATGGAATACAAACATGGATCTCACAGCCTGTATGACCTGAAGTACCATCTGGTATTTTGTACAAAATATCGATGCAAAAGAAATCCTCGTTCGATCCAAATTATAATATAACAGTCTTAGCTGTCACCAAAAAAGGCCTTGAGAGCTTAGTAAGCGATCAAAAGCTCTTGTTCCATCTGAAATCGCTATTACTATCCAAATATCCTTAGCAACTTTCGATTTTTTACTCTTAATAACCACCGGTGATCTTTGAATGTAGATGTGATGTTTTCTAGAATTCGGTAGTTGGATAGTAATATGATAGGTATTAGTTCCATCTGCGTTTTGATGGATCCCTTTTAAAACTATCAATCTATTATCTTCTGCGATGGCTGTCGAGACTTCCTGATTTTTACTATAATCCGAGTTGTCTCTTTTATTCTTATCCCATTTTTTAATGTCATTTAATAGCTCTAAAATTATTTCTTTTTCCTCTTCTAATATGCTTGCATCCCATTGGATCGATCCGGTTCTTGCACTAGAAGGACTAGAAACTAAAGCAGAACTGGGTGATGAGCTAGAAGAACTCGAACTGGGAGAAGGTGATGGAGTAGATAACAATGGACTTGAGGATTTTGAGCTAGAAGAACTTGAACTGGGGGAAGGTCTTGATAATAAACTTGAAACACTGGAGCTTGAGCTATCAGAATGGGTATACGAACGAGCAGAAGGGGTATACGAACCAGATGATAATAGAGGTGGAAAGGGTAGAATTCCAAAACTAGGACTGGCAGATGATGCTAATGATGCAGCGGCGGGGCCAAAACTTGAAAAAGGATTAAGATTAAGCTGCGAACGTTTTTTTTGAGAAGATTTAGGTACCGGGCTAGAAGAAGATGAGGATGAACTTGATTTTGATTGAGAATCAACTGCGGCTTTGTCGAGCGCACTTGCTGAAAGTGAATCTTCCTCATTTATTGGTAAATGGGATTCTACCGCTACTGATAAACGCTCTTTAACAGATTTTGGATCAACTGACGGGGAAGCATTGACTGATGAAGAGGATGAAGATTTCTCAAATGTCGGAGATCTTAAGCTTGAGACTGATTGAGGGGTACTCTCCCTTCGTGGTTCGGGCAACATTCCTTTTTTCGCGGCAAGCCCTAACACTTCATTTGATTTCTTTAGAGGTAGCTGAGAGACATTTTTTGCGATTGTCAATAAGGCTACTGATTGAGCAGCTTGTTCGACGGCAGGTTGTGCAGGGGAAGAACCCTTCTTAGGTACCCATCGATTTTGCTTTGGTCGATAATTTTGTTGATTAGGTATTACCATAATATCTCCTTATTATTTTTTTTGTAAATATAAAATTTCCTAACTGTTATTATATGCTTTTTAACTAAATAAATAAAAGAAAATTTCCAATAATTATATAATTAAATTTATTATTACTATTCAAATAAAAGTAGTTTTAAGAAATTGTAAACAGATGTAAAGAAATTTATTTATTTGAAGAGCCACGCAGCTTCGCTACAAGTGTAGAAACAGTAGAAATACAAGCATTTATCTCTTCCTCAGTTGTAAAACGGCTTAAGGAAAAGCGAATGGCAGTTCGTGCGAGGTGATAAGGGATTCCCATGTTGATCAGAACGCGGGAAGGTTCTAAAGCTCCCGATGTGCAAGCTGAACCATGGCTTACAGCAATGCCTTGTAAATCAAGGGCGATTAGCAAATCTTCTCCTTGAATACCTGGAAAGCAGAGATTCGAAGTGTTGGCGATGCGTTTTCCTAACCCATTGATAATGACTGAGTTGGTTTGATTTGCTAGATTATTTTCCAGCCTATTGCGTAAAAGTGCCATATGATGAGTAGCTGAGGGTAATTCAGACCTCAGTAGCTCTATTGCTTTAGCCATCCCGATAATCCCAGGTAGATTTTCAGTGCCGGGGCGGACGCCATATTCTTGATCCCCACCAAAAAAGAGGGGGTAAATCTTGGTGCCTGATCGCAAGTAGATGAAACCTATGCCTTTAGGACCATGGAATTTATGAGCTGAAAAGCCTATTCCCGTCACTCCAGAAGGGATAGAAAAGAGCTCCTTTCCTAGAAGGGAAACCCCATCGAGGATGAGGGGGATCTTGGCCGATTTTGCCAATTCAGAGACAGCTTCCATGTCGAGCTTCACGCCTGTTTCATTATTTGCAGCTGATAAGACGATTAAGCGGGTATTTTCTCGAAGGGTTGAACGAATGTCATCTACTGAGACTGTTCCTAAAAGTCCTGGGGAAAGTAGAGTGAGTTCTACCCCTCGCTGTTGAAGGTTACTCAAGGTGTGATGGACACAGGAGTGCTCGATCGTTGAACTAATCACATGGCCTGTAAATTTGCCATTGAACATCCCTTGAATCAACAGATTCATCGACTCTGTACCACCCGAGGTGAACACGATTTCTTGGGGTGTAACATTGAGGAAAGAAGAAATAGTAAGACGCGCTTGTTGAAGGCGTTGTTTGGCTTGCTGGCCGTAAAAATGATGAGATGATGGATTGCTGGGACCTAGGGAAAGTTCTGCGAGAATAGAATCCACTACGCGAGGATCAGGAGTGGTTGTTGCATTATTATCGAGATAAATACGACTGTTCATGGTGTGATTTTAACTAAGAGGATCGTAATATTATCATTTCCTCCTTTTTCTAGCGCACAATTAAGGAGTTTCAACGTGATTTCCTCGAGGGGCAGAGCAGGGTCTAGGATCTCAGAAATGATCTCTAATGGAACTGCGTCGGAAAGTCCATCGCTGCAAAGCATATAAAGATCATTTGGTTGAATGGAGATGACACCGACATCGGGAATGACATAAGAATGGGTGCCAATGGCTCGTGTGATGACATGGCGGCATAAGAGAGAAGGGGGAGATGAGTTGGCTTGGTCTGAATGAGTTAAGGTCACATGGCGTAAAGAATGGTCTTCGGTCAGCTGCTCTAATCGATGCCGTTTTCGATAAAGCCGACTATCGCCGACATGTCCGTAAATTAGGGTGTCTTCGCGAAGTGTAAAGCAAGAAAGGGTAGTTCCCATTCCAGTATAAGCCTTGTTTTTTTTTGCCAAGGAGTAGACAGCGCTATTAGCTGCAGCAATCGATTTCCTTAGGTGATGACAAGTTTTTTCTAAAGTTGCTTGTTCTGGAAGGGCTTGAATCGATGTGCACACAGTCTCTACTGCCGTTGATGAGGCAATTTCTCCCGCTTTATGCCCTCCCATTCCATCCGCTAAGATGTAAAATTTTTTTTCATTCATTATGCGAAAGACATCTTCATTATTAGGGCGAGTGAGTCCCACATCCGAAAGTCCAAAGCTATCTACTTGGTATTGCAGGAATTTCATAAAGCGTTTGATGGTTCTGCAAATTTACCCATAAATAACACTTCCTTGGATTTTAGATCGACGATGAAGAATAAAAAGGGATGGTCGGCGATCAACTCGGCAGGAGGCTCTTTGTTAGGCACTGCTGTTAAATTAAACGCAGCTCCCGTGGCTGCAGCAGCTGTAACGCCAAATTCATCTAAAGCAAAGTACGCTTCGTGGACGACCTTACTTAAGTAGAGATCCATCAAACCATCAATCCCTGAAAAATTGGCTTGGGTTGTGAAAGGCACCTGCATCCCGAGCTCTTGTAAAGGTTTGCCTAAATCGTAGCGTTTGCTCAAGATGAATTTGGGAAGTTTAACATGGACGCGTTGTTGTTGAAGAGAAGAGACCCACTCTGGAAAAGAGTCGGAAGCAGTATTAACCACTTCAGAAAAATTTTCTGCGGATTTAGGAAGGAGAATGAGGAGAGCTAAATTACCTCCTCCTTTAGTTCGTCCATTAAAAGGAAGAGCAACTGCTTGGATCAACTCCTTATCGAGAAAAGGTAAAAAAGCAGTCTGTTCCATCATGTTGACTGTAGCAGTGGTGTCAAGAGTAGGATGAAAGCTGCCTTCTTGTGTCATCTTCACGTTAAAGGCATTAATGAACGTCCCTTTAAAGTAGGCAGCATTTGCTAAAACTAAGGCTGTGGAAGAGGTAATGTCGCCTTGGAGAAACAAATTTTTAATGTGATCATGTGTTTTATCAGCAATCCAGTTGTTGATCATTGAAAGTGCTTGATCGGGCTCTGCGAAATTCACTACACCAATTTTTGCTTTAAATTGTTGTTCCATCGCATAGCGAAAATCACTTAAGACGAATTTTTTTATGTCTAGCCACATCGAATTTGCTAATGTCAATTCATAATTTTTCCCCTGATTGTCAGAGGGCATTAACATCTCATTTAAAAGAGCAGAAGGCGCTGCAATTTCTTTTGGGCTTAAGTTGAGTTGCAGGGCAGTGAGCATTTCCTGCGCAGTATCTTCCCTTGCACCGACATAGGTCATTCCCATGCATGTGGCAATCGAGTAGGGGGAAAAAATGACATTTGAATCATCGGTATTGAGTTGGGAATAAAGAGAAATGGCGAATTGATTGTGATCAGTAATAAGCTGCGCAAGCTGTTGTTTTACATCTTTAGATTCTTTTTCTTCACAGTGAACAAAGAAGGGTAGCAGCGCAAGAACACCCAAAAGTAGATTTTTCATAGGACACCTCAGATTCTTTAGTGTGGATAGTACAAAAAAAGCGATTGACTGCAAATAGAAAAAACAACATATGCTTTAATCCTTATGTTGAATCAGATTATTTAAAATAAGACTCGATGAGAATGCGCCCCGTGCTGAAAGCATTAAAGGCCATATGTAAGCCAATGGAGGCGAATAAAGAGGCCTGGCGTTCATAGATATGTCCTAAAAACCAAGCGAAGGTAAATAAAGTGATGAGTAAAGAGATATTGCCAATTCCTTGACTGGGAGCAAAATGGAAAAGGGCGAACGACGCAGAAGATAGAAGAATAGCAGATTGAATGCCGAAATAGCGTTTAAAATACGTTTGAAGACATCCGCGGAAAAGAAATTCTTCGATTAGGGGAGCTCCAATCAAAATGGTCAATAAGGGGACAATTAAAGTCTCAAATGAAGAAAGATTCATCTTGAGATAGCGAACGGCGACTTGTTCGTACGATTCCAACTTAAAAAAATAGTACAGTAGCATGTCTACTGTTTCACCGATAACTGCCACAACGGGAAAGGCGATGAGCCAGGTGAGTATGCCCATACCTAGATCAAACCTAATCGATTGCGCAGATTTGGCCTCTCGATTTTTCCAGATTCTCTTGAACAGCTCTTTGTCATAGGCCATTCCATATAAATAAAACGAGGAAAAAATGGCGATCAAGATGGTCAACTGAACCCACGACATGATAGACAGAGGCGGCAGCTGTCCTGTATGCATTTTTGCATAAATGACATGGATAAGCTGACTGAGAATGGGAGCTAGCAGCAAAGAAAAGCTTAAGTAAAGAGCAAACATGATCACAACTGCTTTGAATGTAATAGGCAGAATATTCTGTCGATCAGGATAGAGTTTAAAAAACCCTTTGGAGATCGCAATCCACACTACAAAAAAGCTGATGATTGCAAACAAAGCAATAAAATGGATGTAATCCGCATAGGGATCTGGAAGAGTCATTGTCTTTCTCAATTCGTTGATTCTATGATTGAGACCGGAGGTTCCGGTCTCAATCAAGAATTATTGCAATTGCGAGGCGAGAAGAACATACTCTTCAACGCGAGAAGCGACCTGTTTAGTGAATTCAGCATGAGCTAACCCCAGTGGAGAAAAGCTAAAGCTTTCATCGCCCCAATCAGCTTGTTGAAAGTTAGCATGGGTAAATTGGCGTGGGATGTAGTGGGTATCATGAACCAATTCTTGTAAGACAATTTTGGGGAATTCTCCTCTTACATCGAACACTCTTACACGCATGCTCATACTCAAATCAGCAGAGCAATATGCTGAATCGCTATCTTTTTTGCGGTCTTGCTTTAAGATTTCCTCGTGTTCGATGAGTTCAAAGAAAGCGACAAACTGCTCACCTTGAAATGCCTCTTTTATCCATCCAAAATCAGTTCCAAAAGGATTGTTGGTCTCTTTGAGTTTTTTGATGACAGAGCGCACTTTAGGCAGTTGTGCGAGATATAAAGTTTCGCGCTGCGCTAGACGTGTGTAAAGAGAAGAAGTGAGTTCATCAGAAAGATTCCATGTGTAGTCATGAGTTGTGCTATCGATGACCGGAACAACAGCGATAACAGGTCTTACTTCCGATGAACTTTCAATAAAGGCTTGTTCGTTCCCAGAGTTCTTTTGGCAACCAGCAGTAGCAAGAGCGAGGACAATTAAGCCTGGCAATACAAAACGG
>Ga0206972_1047_pt1 | contig 31143 bp, 26 predicted proteins | sample Alteio_BWOrgHeat_86_FD_152925 | JGI IMG/M metagenome (GOLD analysis project Ga0206972, IMG submission 152925) | Enriched cells from forest soil in Barre Woods Harvard Forest LTER site, Petersham, Massachusetts, United States -... | ecosystem: Environmental > Terrestrial > Soil > Temperate forest >...
TCGAAGCTATTGTTGCGGAGTGGAGCGCGAAGCTGCCTTTGCCGGAAAGTACCGTTCGAGAATACTTGACGAGCAATATCTTCTATTACCTGGATGAAGAGTGCCTGGAGGGTCTGCGGCACTTCTACAAGCTGGCGGAAGAGGCAAACATACTTCCGGTCTACAACCTTGATCTGAGAGCGATCTAGATTTCCCAGCGCAGCAGGGTTGCGCCTACGGTGAATCCGGCTCCGGCGGCAGCGAGCAGAACCAAGTCGCCTTTGCGCAGCTTGCCTTCTTCCATTGCTGTGCCCATGGCGAGGGGGATTGTTCCGCCCGAAGTATTGCCATATTTTTCGATATTGATAATTACTCGCGACGGATCCATTCCGAGCCGGTCTGCGGTCGCCGTGATGATTCTCTTGTTGGCCTGGTGAGGGATGAAACATCCCAGGTCTTTGCCTTCAACACCGTTGCGCTCGAGCACTCGGACTGTAGCCTCGGCCATCTTGCGAACGGCAAATTTATAGACAGTCTGGCCATCCTGGTGAATGTAGTGCATTCCGCTTGCCACCGTCTCGGCGGAAGCGGGATTGAGACTGCCACCGCCGGCCAGATTGAGCGCTGGCCCACCAGAGCCGTCGATCTCATGGACATAATCGATCAGGCCGACCTCGCCCTCAGCTACAGGCTCGAGGAGCACTGCCCCCGCTCCATCTCCGAAGAGAATGCAGGTGGCGCGATCCTTATAATCGACGATTGTGGAGTTCGCGTCGGCGCCTATTACCAGCACTTTGGTCTGGGCGCCGCTCTCCACCAACTTGGCGCCGGCCTGCAAGGCGAAGATGAATCCCGAACACCCGGCCGAGACGTCGAATCCCCAGGCGCCTTTGGCTCCGATCTTGTTCTGGACCAAGCAGGCTGTCGAGGGAAACATCATGTCCGGAGTAACGGTGCCTACGATGATTGCTTCCACTTCGGAGGCGTCGATGCCGCGAGCGGAGAGACATTTTCGGGCAGCCTCCGCGGCCATATCGCTGGTTCCCTGCCCTTTTTCGAGGATGTGACGTTCTTTGATGCCCGTGCGCTCGGTAATCCACTGGTCGTTGGTTTCGACCATCTTCTCGAGATCGGCATTGGTCAGGATTTTTGGGGGGACGTAAGTGCCGACTGCACTGATCTTTACGCGGGTGCAATGCGGAGCACGAAAGGCGTGAGTCAAAGCTGAAATCTCCTTCAGGCAATGGCGTCCGTGGAGACGATTCAGCCTGTCCAGTGTGCCGTAAGTATAAGTATCTGGTAGAGAAACCCAAAAGTACCGGGTGGCCTACTGCGCCCACACTAGCCCGTTACCGTTGCTTCCTTCCGGACCTGGCGGGGTTGGCGGGATTGTGTCGCGTAGGACCCGGCACTGATTGATGATACCACCCGCGTACCGCGAAACGCAGCCGTCCATTCTTCAGCCAAATCCAGATAGACGAGCTTCTCGCCAGTGCGTTTTTCTCGAGCCACACGGTCCTCCAGCGCAAAGAGCGCCGGATCTCCAATCAGCATCGCGGCATCTGCCGCCTTAAGCATCTCATCGAGATGCGGCGCATGAGGCACAAACCGCACCGGCGTTTCAGACCACCATCCGGTCATGATCTGCAGATAAGCAAGCGAGGCCCGCGATGAGGTATCGGCCGCGATGGTGCGAATTTCCGCGAGTTCCAAGCCGGCACGCCGCACCAGAATAATCGACCGAACTTTGCGTTTTTGAGGCGATAGCACAGCCCGGCACGATCCGTAGCCCAGGCGTCGTGGCCACTGCTGCCACTGGCACAAGACCAAGATCGGCGGATTCAGGATCGTCGATGGGTAATGCTAGTCGGTCGGCGCAAGTCGAAGGCATCATCCATTCAACGGAGTAGTAGTGGGCTAGATCACTTTTCCGGGGCTCGTGTTCAAAGTCCCACATCAGCGGCGCCGGATTGAGAAAACGAATAGCAGCAATGCGCAGGCGACGACCAAACGAAGGCGCTTCGCCGCCCGCTTTCAACGATAGATTCACATAACCAGACTACCAAGCCGCCCACCACGGCAGTGCGCGCCCCTCGGCATTACCAGATGCTACTTCTGCAGAAACACGTTAGCCAACCGCAGGGGCTGCTCGCCGAAGTTTTCAATCTCGAGCATGCCGCTCTTGTCGAACCGGACCTTGGCGACAGGCACCAGCGTACCGGTTCCTTTGCCATTCTTGTCCACGTCCAGGGTCAGGATCGTAAAGGGATAGTCGGTCGATCGTGTCTGGTTATAGAGCTCCCCAAAGGCCATCGGCCGGTTGGTCGCCAATACCATGTGGGCTCCGCCATCGCCAGTAGGCTTGATCTGCGCAAATCGTAGGCTGATGCCCGTATACCCAGTTGGAGCAAGCCTTCCAACTTCTTCGTGCTTGTCCATGGCACTCACCAATGCATCCGGACCCTTCTCTTTCAAGACGCTAAGGTCCGCGGAAAGCTGATCGTTGCTGGTCCATCCCGTGATGTAGATCGTTATTTCAAAGCTTTTACCCGCCACCGGTCCGGCTTGGCCAAAGGCTGTCGCCGAATATTGCTTAGGCAGGCTGGCCAAGGCCTTGGTGTCTCCGGACTGGGCAAAGGAGCTGGCCATCGCGCATCCCAAAAGAACCGACAGGGCACCCATCGTTCGAATTGCTTTCATTCGCATCTTTTCTTCTCCGACCGGGTCTGGAGTTACATTTCCTTCAGTCAACCAGCACTTAGAAACGTGGCCCGGACGAAGATTTAGATGCAGAGAAGAGGTTTGTTATCTGACAGCATGTCAGTTAACAAAGATTTCTCTTCCAGAACCAGTCTCCTTTTGCACGGCGCAATGACTTTGGGCTGATCCATCATGAGTGACGGATGAGCGACGCAATGACCGCCCCAGGAGAATTGAAATGGCCAAACTCGCAGCTGCAGACCGAAAACAGATTTCTTCGAAGAGCTACGCATTTCCCAAAGAACGCAAAGAACCCCTGGAGAACGCAGCACACGTTCGCAACGCCGTAGCTCGGTTCAACCAGGTAGAGGGCGTTTCGGAAGCCGAAAAGGATGCGGCTTGGAAGCGAATCACTGCAGCTGCGAAAAAGTTCAATGTCGAACTGAATGAGTCCAGCCGCAAAGAGTTGAAAGCCTCGCCAAAGAAATAGCGCCAGCGTGATCTTCCTCATCTGGCTGGCTTGACTTCTCGAGCTGCTATCGATAGTGTGGGCAAAACCACAAATCATATCGAAAAGAATGCTGATCTGTGCGCGTGTCGTGAGAGGCGTAACAAGGGTGCATTTAATCGATCGTTGGGATTGCCACTAACCTATGACGACCCCCGCTTCCCCGGAGGTGACTCCCCCGCTTGAAGACGAAGATCGGCTGGCATGGCTTGCTGCCGCCATGACACCCGATCTCGGTGCCAGACGAATTCTGAATGCGATGCGGCAGCTCGAAGCTCCAAGCCAGCTCTTCTCCCTGCCGCTCACCACATTGGAATCCTTCCGCTTTCCCGCCTCCGCCGCGCAATACATCTTCTCAGGTAAAGCCCGGGCTGCTGCCGAGGAGGAGCAAAAGCGAGCGGAAGCGCAGCGCGTCAGTTTCGTAACGTATGGCTGCCCTCAATATCCATCCGCACTGCGGGAAATCTACGACCCTCCGCCCATGCTTTGGGTCCGTGGTGACGCCGATCAGCTCAGCCGCTACTCGATCGGCATCGTTGGAACTCGCCACCCTACCCCCTATGGCACTGGCGTCGCAGAAATATTGGCAAGAGACCTTTCCGCCCGTGGCATGCTCATCGTGAGCGGGATGGCGCGCGGAGTCGATACCGCAGCCCACAAAGGAGCTCTCGCTGCGGGCAAGCCGACACTCGCCGTCTGGGGCACCGGCGCTGACGTCATCTACCCCAAAGAAAACAAGCGCCTCGCCGAGCAAATTCTCGAGACCGGCGGAGCGATCATCTCCGAATTGCCCCTCGGCACCTATCCCGCGCCGCACAACTTTCCGCGCCGCAACCGAATTATCTCCGGAATCAGCATCGGCGTGGTGGTCGTTGAGGCCAGCGAAAACTCCGGCACCCGCGTGACCGCGCGTTGTGCAGTCGACCAGGGTCGAGAAGTTTTCGCCGTCCCGGGCAACGTAACCAGCAAGAATTCCTGGACCCCAAACACCCTCATCAAGCAGGGCGCACAACTGACCGCCACTTGGGAAGATGTCTGGGAATCCCTCCCCACGAAGATTCGGCTCGCACTCGAAGCGGGATGGGCCGTTGAATCCAAATCGCCCACCGACGCATCTCTTCTGCCTGAAGCAGGTTCGAAGGCCTTGGGAGCTGGAGAATCGATCGTGCTAGATGTGCTTCAGCAGGACACAGCGTTGCAGATGGACGAGATTCTCGACCGGCTGGAGGCGCAACTCTCCTCCGCTGAAGTCTTTACAGCGCTCTTCGAACTCGAGCTGTCAGGGCGCATCCGCTCCCTTCCCGGGAAAAACTACGTCCGCAGCTTTTAGTCTCGAATGTGAATCGAGGCCACCAAGAAATTCGCCGCGAATTGGCGAATTGGGGCTCCGCGTGGTAGCGTCCTGTTTTTGAAGGGTATTTTGCGGATGCCGCCAATCGGCGAATTCGGCCTTCACAAAATAGTTGAGAAAATCTTCGCAATCCGTTCCGGATTGGAAGCAGTCCAACAGTCCGGATAAGGCCGCTGAGCCGGATGCGATACAGTAAGGTGCTGGAATCGGTACCTGATATAAGGATGGAAATGAGCAAATCACTGGTGATCGTCGAGTCTCCCGCCAAGGCGAAGACGATTGGGAAGTATCTTGGCAAGGATTTTGAGGTGCAGGCCTCGATCGGGCACATTATGGATCTGCCCAAGAACGACATTGGCGTGGAACTGAAGCACCGAACCTTTGAGCCGACATTGATCGTCTCGCCCGGCAAGGAAAAGCTGGTGGACCAGCTGAAGCGGGCCGCGTCAAAGGCAGATCAGATCTTTCTCGCACCCGACCCCGATCGCGAAGGCGAGGCAATCGCCTATCACTTGGCCCTGCAGCTCGGCACCAACGCCGCGCAGCGCCGAAAGATCCAGCGCGTCACTTTCAACGAAATCACAAAGAAGGCCGTGCAGGATGCTTTCCAGCACGCCCGCGACATCGACCAGAACCTCGTCGACGCACAGCAGACACGCCGCGTCCTCGATCGCCTCGTCGGCTATCAGGTCTCGCCACTGCTCTGGGACAAGGTGCGCCGTGGCCTTTCAGCTGGCCGTGTCCAGACAGTAGCTCTGCGTCTCATAGTCGAACGCGAACGCGAAGTCAGTTCATTCAAGCCGGTCGAGTACTGGACCCTCGATGCGCAGCTTCATCCCGAGGGCCGTACTCCGGAGAGCTTTACAGCACGGCTGACGGGCATCGACGGCAAACGGGCAAGTGTAGAGACTGTAAGCGGCCCGGCATTGCCCGACGGTCTTTCGTCGCAACAGGCAGTCGCAGAGCTCGAAAAAGCGCAGTGGAGCGTTCGCTCAATCGAGCGCAAGCAACGCAAGCGTAACCCCTCTGCGCCATTCACCACCAGCCAGCTGCAGCAGGATTCAGCCCGCAAGCTCGGCTTCAACGTAAAGCGCACCATGGGCGTGGCCCAACGGCTCTATGAGGGCGTCGAAGTCGGCTCCGAAGGCCAGGTCGGCCTCATCACCTACATGCGGACCGATTCCCCACGTTGCTCGCCCGAGTCGATTCAGGGTGCCCGCGAGTGGATTAAGAACACGCTCGGCAACCAGTATCTTCCCGCAGCGCCGAATGCCTACAAAGGCAAAAAAGACTCGCAGGATGCCCACGAAGCGATCCGTCCTACCGACGTAAATCGCACCCCGGAGTCCATCGCGCAGTTCCTCAGCGCCGAGCAACTCAAGCTCTACGAGCTCATCTGGAAACGCTTCGTAGCCTCGCAGATGATGCCCGCAATCTTCGATGTCACCAACGTCGACATCGCCGCGAAGAACACGCGCACGTACGATTTTCGTGTCTCCGGCTCCGTGCCGGTGTTCGACGGATACCTGAAGGTCTACGAAGTCTCGAAGGAAAAGAAGGACGAAGAAGACGACGAGCTGGCAAACCGTCTTCCGGCCCTGTCTGAAGGAGAGAAGCTCGCACTCGAAGAGTTGAAGCCCGAGCAGCATTTCACCGAACCGCCGCCTCGCTACAACGAAGCCTCGCTGGTCAAGGAGCTCGAAGAACGCGGCATCGGCCGTCCGTCTACCTATGCGTCGATCATCAACACCATTCAGGACCGCGAGTACGTCGTAAAGCATGGTGGACCGCGCGGCCGTTTCTATCCCACAGAGATCGGCATGGTCGTCTGCGATCTGCTCGTCAAGAACTTCCCCTACATCTTCGACACCGCCTACACGGCCCGGCTTGAGGGCGAGCTCGACGATATCGAAGAAGGCAAAGAGAAGTGGACAGACCTGCTCGGCGGCTTTTACGGTTACTTTGAAAAAGAGCTTAAAGTCGCCGGCAAGAAGATGGAAAGCATCAAGGCGATGGAGCAGGTCACCGACGAGAAATGCGATCTCTGCGGCTCACCCCTGCTGCTCAAGTGGGGCAAGTTCGGCTCCTTCTTCGCCTGCAGCGCCTACAACAAGAAGGACAAGAACTCCTGCACCTTCACCAAGGAAAATACCGCAGGCAAGCCCGACATGAACACCCCCGAGGCGCAGGAGGCAGAGCAGAACGAAGAGTACTGCGAAAACTGCGGCCGCGTCATGGTGCTCCGTCGCGGTCCCTTTGGTATGTTCATGTCCTGTCCTGGATACAACGAAGATCCGCCCTGCAAGACCATCCGCAAACTGAGCCAGAAGCAGCAGCAGAAGCCTCCCCAGCCTACCGGCGAAGCCTGTCCGCTCTGCGGCAAGGACCTCGTACTGCGTCAGGGAGCCTACGGCGAATTCGTCTCCTGCTCCGGCTACCCAAAATGCAAGTACGTAAAGCAGAACCTCATCGAAGGTATGAAGTGTCCCAAGTGCGGTGAAGGCGATATCGCCGAGCGCAAAGCCCGCCGCGGCAATATCTTCTGGGGCTGCACCAACTATCCCAAATGCGACTTCACTTCTAATTACAAACCAGTCGCCAAGAAATGCCCGAAGTGCAAGAGCCCATACCTTCTCGAAAAAACCCTCAAGTCCGGCGTCTATCTCGTCTGCCCCAACAGCATGAAGAAGAGCGCCGAAGAGGAAGCACCGAAGAAGACCGCATCGAAAAAAGCCGCCGCGAAGAAGGCAGCCGCAAAAGTCCCAGCGGCGGAGATCATCTGCACCTACGAAAAGCGCATCGGGGATGCTCCTCCTCCGCCGACAGCTGACACGCATGGCCCCGTGGTTGAAAAGGAGAAGGAGCACGAATCTGAGCTCGCGCCGGTCTCCTGATCGAACCGGCGACTTGCAAAGAACGGCAGTTTAGCGCATGCTCTCATTGTTCGACTTGCAGGCAATTTTCGTGGGCTGAATTAATTCCTGGAGGAATTTCATGAAGCGTATTGCAGCCATTACCCTCTCGCTGCTGTCGGTCGCTGCCGTTGCAGCGTTTGCAGCGGACTCAACTACCACTGCTAAAGGTTGGATCTCTGACTCCATGTGCGCCGCCAAACACGCGGGTACAGGCGCAGCTTGCGCCAAGAAGTGCATCGAAGGCGGCAGCAAGCCGGTCTTCGTCGATGAGGCCAAGAAAGATGTCTGGACCATCGACAATCCCGATTCCGTCAAGGATGCATATGGCAAGCATGTTTCGCTGACCGTCACCAAAGATGATGCGGCCAAAAGCGTGCATGTCACCGAGGTTTCGGTACTCGGCGAATAACCTCGAACAAACCATTTAGGTCTCAGGTTTCACGGACATTATGTCGACGCGGCCGGGCAATCGGCTGCGTCGTCTGAGCTGATGTTTCAGCAGAGTTCCGGGAACCCGAAATCAGGATCGGACGTCTACTACACCATGGCAAAAGCAGTCTGGAACGGCATAGTGATTGCCGAAAGCGACACCTACGAAACGGTTGAGGGCAACGTGTATTTCCCCGAGTCCTCTCTCAAGCGGGAATACTTCCGCCCCAGTTCCACCACGTCAACCTGCCCATGGAAGGGCCAGGCCCGTTATTACTCGCTCTACAGCAACGACGGGCAGGAGAATCCCGACGCCGCCTGGTACTATCCCGATCCCAAGCCCGCTGCTCGCAAGATCAAGAATCACGTAGCATTCTGGCGTGGTGTGGAAGTGGAAAAATAAACAGGACAGTCACAATTACTGACGGTCTCGTCACAATTTCCCGACAACATGCTCCAATACTGAAATCCAGCGTGCTACAACCCCTTCAGAGTCCACCAAATTCAAGGCTGACCGGCCTTCCCGATTACCGGAGCTGGAACGACAACCCGGTCATGCCGCGTATCCTGTAAATATGCCTCAACGTCCTTTCCGCGGAGAATCCCTGATGAACACGTTCCGTTGCCTTTGGAGCAAGCGAGCCGCTCTGTGCGTCACGCTGGCCCTTGTCGCGCTATTCAGCCCAGCAGTTCTGACAACCGCCCAGGCCGCCGCGCCCCTCAAAGTGCCAGATCTGAAATACGAAAAGTACAAGCTGCCCAACGGCCTCGAGGTTATTCTTCGCGAAGATCACAAGCTTCCGCTGGTCGCCGTTGACCTCTGGTATCACGTCGGTGCTGTGAACGAAAAGGTGGGTCGCTTCGGCTTCGCCCATCTCTTTGAACACATGATGTTCGAGGGTTCCGAACACGTCGGCGAAAAGGCTCACTTCAAGTACCTCGAAGGCGCAGGCGCAACCGATATCAATGGCACCACCGACTACGACCGGACCAATTACTTTGAGACCGTTCCGAGTAACGAACTCGATCTGGCTCTCTGGCTCGAGAGCGATCGCATGGGCTTCCTCCTCGAGACCCTCGACCGTGCTAAGCTCACGAATCAACGTGACGTAGTCCGAAACGAGCTCCGCCAGGATGAAGGCAATCCCTACGACGTTGCGGATGAGGCGGTAGGCCACACGCTCTTCCCCAAAGATCATCCCTACTACGGCAACGTGATCGGCTCTCACGCAGACGTCGAAGCGGCGCGCCTGCTCGATGTGCGGGACTTCTTCCACCGGTACTACACGCCCAACAATGCCAGCATAGCGATCGTCGGCGACTTCGACGCGGCAACCATCAAGGACAAGATCGCAAAGTATTTCGGTCCCATTCCTCAGGGACCGCCTGTTGAAAAGGTAAGTGTCACCACTCCTCCCATCACGAGCGAGCGCCGAGTCACAGTGACAGATACGGTCCAGCTACCTCGTCTCTCCGTAGCATGGCTCTCGCCCGAGGCTTTCAAGGCGGGCGACGCTGACACCGATATGTTTATGAGCATTCTTGGGGGTGGCAAGATCAGTCGGCTGTATCAGAAGCTGGTCTACCAAATGCAGATTGCGCAGAGCGTGCAATGCAATAACCAATCAAAGATCGTCACATCAATGGCGCAGTGCGACATCACCGCCCGCCCCGGCGTGAAGCTGGAAGATCTTGAGGCAGCCTTCGACAAAGAAGTCGAGTCTTTGCGTACTTCCGGACCCACCCAGGCTGAGCTGGATCGCGCACGCAATCAGCATCTGTCCGGTCTCATCCAGGGCCTCCAGCGATTGGGCGGATTCGGCGGCGTAGCCGATATGATGGATCGCTACAATCAATACCTCGGCGACCCTGGTTATCTCCCGAAAGACGTAGCGCGATATGAAGCCGTGACACCAGCCAGCATCCAGCAAGTGGCGCAGCGCGTCTTCGCCAAGAACCAGCGTGCCGTGATCTACTGCGTCCCGGGTAAGAAGGTGACCGAAGAAGTCCCGCGTAGCCCCGAAGATACAGACGCAAAAGTCACAGTCGTTCCGCCCTACCCGGCTGACTTCGAGACCGCTCAGAACTGGCGCAAGGAAGCCCCAAAGCCCGGCCCAGAGCCAACGTTACATCTCCCCACACCCAAGACTTTTGCTCTCGCCAACGGCGTCAAGGTTTACCTGATCGAAGAGCACTCGCTCCCGGTTATGAGCGCAGCTTTAGTGACGCTGTCCGGCGGAGAAGAAAATCCCAAGGATAAGGCTGGTCTCGCCGGTTTCACTGCGCGAATGTTGACCGAGGGAACCGCAACGCGCTCGTCGACTGAGCTGGCCAATGACGTAGCTCAAATCGGCGCAGGTCTCGGCTCCAATGCCGGCATGGACAACGCCTCCGTCAGCATCGGCGCACTGAGCAATAACACCTTAGCGGCCCTCGACATTCTGTCGGACGTCGTTCTGCATCCGGCCTTCAAAGACGAGGAGGTAGAGCGAATCCGTAAGCAGCGCCTCGTCGCGATCCTGCAGGAGTCGGACCAACCCATTGCCTCCGCATTGCGAGTCGGTGGCCGAGTCCTCTACGGCGACCAGCCCTACGGCTTTCGTCCCGTAGGCACAACAGAGTCAGTAAAAGCTATGACCCGCTCCGACATGACTGCTTTCTGGAGCGAACACTACGCTCCTAAGAACTCCGCGCTGATCTTCGCCGGAGACTTGAGCGAGGCTGAAGCCCGTCGTCTCGCCGAGAAGGCCTTCGGAAGCTGGTCTAATGCTGCAACAGTAGCCGCCTCAACAGTGCCCGAACCGCCAAGCCCGCCCCAGCGCAAACTCGTGATCGTCGATAAACCCGGCTCGCCACAGACCACGCTGATCGCCTTCGGACTCGGCCCAAAGCGCAGCACACCCGATTACGCAGCGGTCAATGAGATGAACAGCATCCTCGGCGGCCTCTTCTCCAGCCGCATCAACATGAACCTCCGCGAGAAGAACGGCTTCACCTACGGCGCCTTCTCCGGATTCTTCTTCTACCGCGGTGGTGGTCCGTTCTTCGCGGGAGCGCAGGTCCGCACTGATGTCACCGCACCCGCGGCAAAAGAACTCTTCGCCGAGCTGAATCGCATTCACACCGATCCAGCCTCTCCCGAGGAGCTGAAGCTCGCTAAGGACAACGCTCTCCGCTCTCTTCCCGGCGCCTTCGAGACCGTCGGAAGCGAAACCGGCCTAATGGCAGAGATCTTCGTCTATAGCCTGCCCAACGACTACTTCCAGAAACTGCCTGGAGAATATCAGGCAGTAACTCCAGAGGCTGTCGCCAAAGCCGCAGCAGATTATGTCCATCCCGATAATCTGATCGTGATGGCTGTCGGCGACCGCGCCAAGATTCAGCCCGATCTCGAAAAGCTCAACCTAGGCCCACTCGAGATTCGCGATGAAAGCGGCGACCTCGTCAAGAAATAACGACCACCGGTGCACAAGAAAACCGGGACAGGAGCCTCAATCTCCTGTCCCGGTTTCTGTTTTGGGTAACGCTCAGTAAGCCTGCAGCTGATTCAGCGGCAGCCGGACGCGAAAACACGTCGCGCCACTCTGTGACTTCACGCTGATATATCCCCGATGCTTGCGCACGATACGCGTAGCATTGTCGAGCCCTAATCCAAGCCCACTACCAGGCGCCTTCGTAGTAAAGAACGGTTCAAAGATTCGATCCTGCAATTCTGCAGGAATATCCGGCCCGTCATTCCATATCTCCACCAGAATCATGTCTGCCTCCACCGCGCAGACCACTCGCAGGCAGCCCTTCTGTCCAGGATTGACACTGTGATCGACCTTGCTCAGCGCATCCAGCGCATTCTCAATCAGAATCGTCCATACCTGATTCAGTTCGCTTCCGTAGGCATTGATCGTAGGCACATCAGGGTCATACTCGCGAATGACATTGATATTCTCCATTCGCGATTGCAGCATTTGCAGAGTCGCGTCCAACCCCGCCGCCACATCAACCTCAAGAATCGGCGCACGGTCCATATACGAATAAGTCTTGATCGCGCTGATCAGATCAAAAATCCGGCTCGTTGAATTCAGCACAGCCTCTGCATAGTGCTCTGCGCGAAGCGTTGAGGCAAACTGCTGCAGTACAACATGAATCGCCTCCTCATTGAGAAAGCCCACCAGCGGATCCAGGTCCGCAGCCTCCACACCCAGCTCGGCAAGCTCAGGGGCAATCTGCCACGCCTCGTGAAATCCGTGATGCTCAATCCACCGCGTAATCGCATCCTCGCGCTTTGCCACGCTGATCTGACCTTGTTCCCGATTTTCGCGCGACCGATCCCGTACCTGCCGCTCCCACTCCTGTACCGCCGCGACTTGTTCAGCAGAAAGACAAAGCGCAACCAGCCGGTAGCGTCCGTCGCTGATCGATCGAAGATCCGTGAGAATCCCGCTCGCCGCGCGCTGCGCGGCAGAAGACGGATTATTCAACTCATGAGCCAGATTGCCCGCAAGCTTGCCCAACGCCGACAGCTTCTCTCCCTGTTGCTCGATCCGGGTGACTTCGCGAACTCGATCCAGCAGCGTCGACACGACCCGTTGCCCCAGCGTCGGGATCGCCTCAAGCATCTCGGGAAACATCGATTTGTGATAAACAAGCGCCCACACATCCTGCGCCGCAAAGCCCTGCCCGCCATACTCCTTCATTCGAGAGAAGGGAAGCAGCCCAGTCATCTGTCCACTGCGCCCGATAAAGAGTGCCATCGGCCCACTGCGAATGCGCCGAACGTGCAGTTCGCCCTTGAGAATCAACATCAGCTCTTCAGCAGGCGAACCCTCTTCGAACAGCACCTCCCCAGCCGGAATCCGAATCTCCTTGCCATGCTGCGCAAGCCATTCCCGATCAGCCGCAGGTAGCCCCTGAAGCGGAGTGATTTTCTCCAGCGCGGCAACGATCACCGGAATCGGAGAAGGTGTTTCCGGAATCATCGAAGCACGTACATTCGTATGCATACGGGGGACTATCTCCAGCTTGGAGTTAAGTGTATCGGATCGAGGATGAGCCAGTATCGACAGATGGTTCCCTGAACATTACGGGATTCGGCTGTTTTGGGTTCCGGTTCGAAAAGGTGGCTATGAGACGGCAAGCGCCTTCAGTTACCACTCACGCCGCAAGTTAAAGCCGGGCTCATCTTCGGGTAGCGGACTGAAGAACGCAGGGCCGATACCTCATTTATTCGTCAGAAAACCAATGCGGCATTTTTCGGGAGCAGGGTTGACAGGGATTGGGCGAACGGCCGGCTTACGCTCGCGATCCGAGGTGATGATGACGTCCTCTCCCTACTGCGCAAGACGCACCAGTTCTGAGAGAATTGGCTTTGGTTTCGAAAATGGTGGCGGTGTGCATCTTGACCGATCCTGCTAACTTGTCTTAGCTAACCAACGTCACCTTGGTCAACCTTTGAGAACCCGATTTTTACCGCGAGATTGTGCCAGGCAAAAATCGGGTTCCCGAAATGAGTTCCACAATTTAACGCGTCTTCGAAACTTCTTCCACAGTAACGGGATCAAGAAACGGCATACTCGCCCGCAGTGTCTTACCGATAATCTCAATCGGATGCTTCGCCTCAGCCTCTCGGAACGCCATGAACTCCTTCCGTCCCGAGTTCTGATCAGCCAGGAACCGCTTGGCAAAGGTCCCATCCTGAATATCCTTCAGGATCCCCTTCATCGCCTTCTTGCTCTCCTCATTGATCACCCGCGGACCAGAGACATAATCACCCCACTCGGCCGTATCGGAAATCGAGTAGCGCATATAAGCCAGGCCGCCGCGATAAATCAGATCCACAATCAGCTTCAGCTCGTGCAACACCTCAAAGTACGCGCTCTCCGGCTGATAACCCGCCTCCACCAGCGTCTCGTATCCAGCCTTAATCAGCGCACTCACACCGCCGCAAAGCACTGCCTGCTCGCCAAAGAGATCAGTTTCAGTCTCCTCGGTAAAGGTCGTCTCCAGCACGCCCGCGCGCGTGCAGCCAATACCTTTCAGATAGCTCAGCGTCAGAGCATGAGCATTCCCTGTTGAGTCCTGTTCGACAGCAATCAGTCCCGGCACGCCGCCACCCTCGGTAAACACCTCGCGAACGCGGTGGCCCGGCGCTTTAGGTGCAGCCAGCGCCACATCAATGTCCGTCGCCGGAATGATCGTGCCATAGCGAATGTTGAACCCATGAGCAAACAGCAGCAGCTTGCCCGCGCCCAGATTCGGAGCGATCTCGTCCGTGTAAAGCTTCGCCTGCGTCTGATCCGGCGTCAAAATCATCACCACATCAGCCCACTTGGTAACTTCGGCCGGAGTCGCAACTTCAAGGCCCACCTTCTGCGCCTTCGGTGCAGATTTCGAGCCTGCCGCAAGGCCCACACGGACTTCAACGCCCGAGTCTTTCAGATTGAGAGCATGGGCGTGACCCTGAGAGCCGTAGCCGATGATGGCGACTTTCTTCGCCTGGATAAGAGTAAGGTCTGCGTCGTGATCGTAGTAAGTCTTGGCCATGATGTTCTTTTTTCAACTTCCTTTGTCGGTTAAGTAGCGGTGTTAACGCGGTTAGCAATACTCGCGCAGTTAGCAAAAATTCTCAAATATTGTCGGCGAAGTTATCGGGAATTGCATCCGGCACCACGCCGGGCTTCATTTCGGGCTCCCCAGCGCCCATAGCTCTGAGAACCCCCTTTGTGTGATGGCCCCGGCGCATCGTCATCTTGCCGCTGCGGCAGACCTCAATCACGCGGTTCTCCGTTTCATTCAGCACCTGAATAAGCCCCTCGATCTTGCTCTCGACACCAGTAATCTCAATCATCAGCGATTCAGGAGCAAGGTCGACAATCCGCGCACGAAAAACCTCAGCTAGCTCAAATATCCCCGAACGATTACTCGCCGTAGCCGCCACCTTGATCAGTGCCAGTTCACGAGTCACCGACGGCGCACGCCCTATGTCGTCCACATCAATCACATGATCCAGTTTATATAGGCTCGCCCGGATGCGATCCGCAGCCTGATCAGGCGCATCTGCCACAATCGTCATGCGTGAAATGCCAACCCGTTCGCTGTGCCCAACCGTAAGCGAAATGATATTGATATTGAGCCGTCGAAACAGTGAGGCCACGCGCGTCAGCACGCCGGGTTTGTCTTCGACATAAGCTACAAAAGTGTGGAGCATTGGTGCCTCTTGCGAATGGAAAGTGTGAAGTGAAGAGTATGAAGTAAGGAGTGTGAAAAGCTGGAGCGATTTTCACACTTCACACTCACACCTGTCATTTGTCGTCAGGCCTCTCGACCAGCGGATTATGGCCCGGCCTCCGGATCATCTCATGCAGCGCCTTCCCCGCGGGAATCATCGGATAAACCGAGTCTTCCTTTTCCACGAGGAAGTTAATCAGAAACGCGCCATGATGGCCGCGCGCAGTATTCACCGCGCCCTCCAGATCACTGCGCTGTCGCACCGCCACTCCGGGAATCCCATGCGCATCGGCCAGCTTCACAAAATCCGGACTCACCAGCGGAGTCGATTCATAATTACGGTCGTAAAAGAACTCCTGCCACTGCCGCACCATGCCAAGATAGCCGTTGTTGATTACGGCAATATTCACGTTCAGTTTCTCCTGGGCAATCGTAGAGAGCTCAGCCGCAGTCATCTGGAAACCACCATCACCGGCAATTACCCAAACTTCTTTATCCGGACAAGCAACCTTCGCCCCAATCGCCGCCGGCAGCGCAAACCCCATCGTGCCAAGGCCGCCAGACGTGATCAGCGTGCGCGGATAATCGTGGTGATAGTATTGCGCCTCCCACATCTGGTGCTGGCCCACGTCAGTCGCAATAATGGCCTTCCCCTCGGTAATACGCCACAGGTCATGCATCACATGCGCCGCATAAAGATGTCCGTTGTCAGGCAGATTGCGAATATCCCGAACAGCAACAGCACCCTTGCTCGCAGCAATCGTGTTGAGCCACGCAGAGCCATCACGCCCCGGCAACAGTGGCAGCAGTTGTTCCAGCACTTCCCTTAGATCGCCTACAAGCGCCACATCAGCCTTGACGTTCTTGTTGATCTCCGCCGGGTCGATATCGATATGAATCTTCTTAGAGTTCGGAGAATAAGTGCTCGGCGTTCCAATCACGCGATCGTCAAATCGCATGCCGCATGCAATCAGCAGATCCGCATTCTGAATCGCATCATTTACCCAAGCCTCACCATGCATTCCCATCATGCCCAGATTCAGTGAGTGCGACGCCGGGAACGCCCCAAGTCCAAGTAATGTCATCGCCACAGGAACCTGCATGCGCTCAGCCAGCGTGCGAACCTGCTCTCCAGCACCCGATTGCAGAATCCCATGTCCCGCCAGAATCACAGGCCGCTTCGCCCTGCGAATCAACTCGGCTGCATCGTGAAGGCTCGTGTTCATCACCGACAGCATGGGGTGCGGCTTGTAGGGCGCCGGCTTCGCAGCTTCAAAATCAAAGATCGCACTCGATTGCTGCGCATCTTTCGTAATGTCCACGAGCACCGGCCCCGGCCGCCCCGAAAGCGCAATCTGCATCGCCTGGCGAATCGCAGGCGCGATATCTTCCGCACAAGTCACAAGAAAATTGTGCTTCGTAACAGGCAGCGTGATGCCCGTAATGTCCACTTCCTGAAAAGCATCAGTGCCCAGCACCTTGCTCGAAACCTGTCCGGTGATACACACCATTGGAATCGAATCAAGCATTGCAGTGGCAATGCCAGTAACAAGATTTGTCGCACCCGGACCGCTGGTAGCGATAGCTACTCCTACCTTGCCTGAAGCGCGCGCATATCCATCAGCCATGTGTGCGGCACCCTGCTCGTGCCGCACAAGAATATGCCGAATAGGGAACTTGCGCAGCGCATCGTACGCCGGCAAAATCGCTCCGCCAGGATAGCCAAACACTGTCGTCACGCCTTCGCCAACGAGCGTAGCCCAGATAATCTCCGAACCCGTTAGCCGTGTCGAAGCGGTAAGATGCGCGTTGATTTCTTTCTCGTCTCTTGTGCTCATGGAAAGTCTTCCTTCCTGTAGCTAAATCGTGATCGCGCCTTCAGATGCTGAGCTGACCGTGTTCACGTACTTTGCGAAAACGCCCTTCTTGAAGCGAAGCTCGGGAGCTTGCCAGGAAGCCCGGCGCTTGTTCAGTTCTTCTTCGCTCACTTCAAGAGTGAGCTTACGATTCGGAATATCAAAGTGAATAATGTCGCCCTCGCGGACAAGGCCGATGGGGCCGCCAACTTGGGCCTCTGGCGCCACATGGCCTACAGTAAAGCCACGCGTCGCACCAGAGAAGCGTCCGTCAGTCATGAGTGCGACAGTTGCGCTGAGCTCTGTGTTCGAACTGATAGCTGCTGTGACCTGCAGCATTTCGCGCATGCCCGGTCCACCCTTCGGCCCTTCATAGCGGATGACGAGTACATCGCCGGGCCTGATCTGCTGGGCTTGGACGGCGAGGAAGCAGTCGTCTTCTGACTCGAAAACACGCGCAGGGCCACGATGTTCCACACGGTCGGCAGCCGCGATCTTCATCACGGACCCCTCGGGACATAGATTTCCCTTGAGGATGACCAGCCCACCATGCTCTTTAATCGGTGCTTCAAATGTCTTGATGACCACCTGGCCGGGAGTCTCTACAGCCTCCTGTGCTTCTTCGCCGATGGTCTTGCCGCTGATGGTGAGGGCGTCGCCATCAATAAGGCCGGCGTCGAGCATGCGCAAAGCGAGGAGGCGTGAGCCACCTGCTGCCTGATAATCCGAAGCAACGTATTTGCCCGCCGGAGAAAGATCGCAGATGAACGGCGTGCGGTCGCTGATCTTGTCGAAGTCGTCAATGGTAAGGTCGATTCCCATCTCGCGGGCGATGGCGAGAAAGTGCAGCACGGCGTTGGTAGATCCACCTGAAGCCGCGACAGAGGCAATAGCATTTTCAATCGAGGCGCGCGTAATGATGTCCGAAGGACGGCGATTGTCACGAACAGCCTTCATCAGCATCTGACCGGCTTGTCGCGACGCTTCATGTTTGTCTTTGTTCAGCGCGGGTACACCCGAGATCTGTATCGGTGAAATTCCGAGAATCTCAGCAGCCATGGCCATCGTGTTCGCCGTAAACTGCCCTCCGCACGCACCCGCCCCCGGACACGCCGCTGCCTCCACAGCCTCGAGACCGGCATCGTCAATCACTCCACGCGCATGAGAGCCGATGGCCTCAAAAACATTCAGCACCGTTATGTCTTTGCCATTAAGACGACCCGGCGCAATTGAGCCGCCGTAAAGCATCATGCCCGGAATATTGAGCCGGCAGAGCGCCATGATGATGCCAGGCATATTCTTGTCGCAGCCGCCAATCCCAACGATGCCGTCAAAGAGATTTCCGCGAGCCACAAGCTCCACAGAGTCGGCAATCACTTCGCGCGACACCAGCGAGGCCTTCATCCCCTGGGTACCCATCGTAATGCCGTCGGAGATCGTGACCGTATTGAACTCCATCGGAGTACCGCCGGCCTCGCGAATACCCTCCTTCACAGCCTCAGCAACATCCCGCAGGTGGTAGTTGCACGGACCGATCTCGGTCCACGTATTCGCCACGCCGATGATTGGCTTATGCAGGTCGTCCTTCGAAAATCCAACCCCGCGCAGATAGCTTCGTGCAGCCGCCCGGCTCGGTCCCTCAGTCAGGGGAATACTTTGGCGCTTACCTTCAATGCTCATTGATCTGTTCGATCCTCTATATCAAATTTGATATTGCTATGCTCTGGGCATAAGCCAGTTGTCATGATCGTGCTTTGTTTCATAGGCATTCAACGCAGCAGCGTGACGCAGCGTAAGCCCAATGTCATCCAGTCCCTCAACCAGGCAGTACTTGCGAAACGCATCGATATCAAACGTGGCATGAAATCCCTGTGCATCCGTCACAGTCTGCTCTTCGAGCGATACGGTAAGTTCGTAGTGGGGAGTAGTCTCAGCCCGCTGTAACAGTAGCGCAACCTGCTCCTCCGAAAGCCGGGCCAGCACAATGCCGTTCTTGCCCGCGTTGGAAAAAAAGATATCCGCAAAACTCGGCGCTATCACCACGCGGAATCCAAAATCCGACAGCGCCCAGGCCGCATGTTCACGGCTCGAGCCGCAACCAAAATTCTTTCCAGCAATCAGAATCTTCGCGCCCTTGTACCGCGATTCGTTGAGCACAAAGCTCGGGTCGGGATCACCTGCGTTGGGGCCTTCCTGCAATCTGCGCCAATCGAAAAACAAAAACTCGCCATAGCCCGAACGCTCGATGCGCTTCAGAAACTGTTTCGGAATAATCTGATCCGTATCGACGTTAACGCGATCCAGCGGAACCGCGAGCGAAGTAATAGTTTTGAACGGTTCCATCAGCGGGTCTCCACCGTCTCTGCAATCTCATTCCAATTGCGTACATCCACAAAGTGTCCGGCAATCGCCGCCGCCGCCGCCATCTCAGACGACACAAGGTGCGTGCGCCCACCGCGCCCCTGGCGTCCTTCAAAATTCCGATTGCTCGTCGAAGCGCATCGCTCACCCGGCGAGAGAATATCGGGATTCATACCGAGGCACATCGAACAACCCGGCTCCCTCCAGTCAAACCCCGCCTCGCGAAAGATAAGGTCCAGTCCTTCCTTCTCAGCCTGATCCTTCACCGCCTGCGAACCCGGCACAACCATCGCGCTCACATGCGTGCTCACTCTGTGTCCCTTGGCGATCGTCGCCGCAGCCCGCAGATCTTCAATGCGCGAGTTAGTGCAAGATCCGATAAACACCCTGTCAATGTTGATATCTTCGAGCAATGTACCGGCCTTCAGATCCATGTATTCCAGCGCGCGCTCAAAGGCCCTGCGCTCGCCTTCGGTTTGCGCATCGGCAGGGTTGGGTACTGCTGAAGTGATAGGCGCAACCATTCCCGGGCTCGTTCCCCAGCTCACATAAGGGGCAAGCTTTGTAGCGTCAATCACCAGTTCCCGATCGAACTTCGCCCTAGGATCACTCGGCAATTTGCGCCACTCAGCAACCGCTGCATCCCACGCATCCCCCTGCGGACTATATCGCCGAGCCTTAAGGTAAGCGTAAGTAATTTCATCTGGAGCGATCATGCCCGCACGTGCACCAGCCTCGATGCTCATGTTGCAAATGGTCATGCGGCCTTCCATCGATAGTGCGCGAATGGCCGAGCCCGCATATTCAATCACATGGCCAGTCGCGCCATCGGTCCCAATCTCGCCAATGATCGCAAGCACGATATCCTTCGCCGTCACTCCAGTCGGCAACTCGCCTTCGATAGCAATCCGAAACGTCTTCGGCCTCGACTGCGGAAGTGTCTGCGTCGCCAACACATGCTCCACTTCGCTCGTGCCAATGCCAAACGCAAGCGCTCCAAACGCACCATGCGTGCTCGTGTGGCTGTCGCCGCACACAATCGTCATGCCTGGCTTAGTAAGCCCAAGCTCAGGTCCGATCACATGCACAATGCCTTGCTCGCGGCTTCCTACATCAAACAGCTCGATACCAAACTCTGCGCAGTTCTGCCGCAGCGTAGAGATTTGCTTCGCCGCAATCTGATCCACAATATTGAATCGCTCCGCAAGCGTGGTCGGAACATTGTGATCCACAGTGGCAACGCATCGATCCGGCCTGCGCACCGTACGCCCCGCGAGCCGCAGCCCTTCAAATGCCTGCGGCGAAGTAACCTCGTGAATCAGATGCAGATCAATATAGAGCAGCGTAGGCTCGCCCTTTGGCTCTGCCACAACATGCTGCTCCCATACTTTTTCAAAGAGTGTCTTGCCCGTGTTTTGAGAGTTGTCGCTCATGCCGATTTCCTGAATCAGTTGTCTTGTAAATTGAGAGTTAAACGGCCTGCACAGGCAGCAACGCTGTTACAGTCTCACGCACCTGCTTGCCCATCTCCGTCGTCGACAGCACAGTGACCCCCGCGGTATTGCCGCGAGCCAGGTCCGGCGTTCTGTATCCTGCCTCCAGCACCTTCCTTACAGCGTTTTCAATCGCGACCGCCTCGGCTTCCAGTCCCGCAGAATGCCGCAACACCAGCGCCCCAGTAAGAATCGCCCCAAGCGGATTCGCCAGGCCTTTGCCAGCTATATCGGGCGCAGAGCCGTGCACAGGCTCATACAGATTTATCTTGCCGCCGATCGTCGCAGAGGGCAGCATGCCAAGCGACCCTGTAATAACTGCAGCCTCATCCGACAGAATGTCGCCGAAGAGATTCTCCGTCACCACCACATCGTAATTGCGAGGATTGTTCATGATGTGCATCGCCATCGCATCCACATACTGATGCTCCAGCGTCACATCGGGAAACTCAGTCGCCACCTCAGTCACAGTTGCACGCCAAAGCTGCGAAACTTCGAGGACATTGGCCTTATCAACCGAAGTGACCTTCTTGCGGCGCTTCTGTGCAAGCTGAAAAGCAATTCGCGCCACACGCACGACCTCTTCATTGGTGTATCGCATTGTGTTCCAAGCTTCGCCCGTGATTCGATTCCATTCCCTCGGCTTGCCAAAATAAAGACCGCCAAGCAACTCACGCACAAAGAGAATATCCGCGCCGTTCACAATCTCAGGCCGCAGTGGGCTGTTGACCGTAAGCTCCTCAAACGCAAACGCAGGCCGCAGATTCGCAAATCCGCCGAGTGCTGCGCGCAACTGTAGCAATCCCGCCTCAGGGCGCTTGTCGGGAGAAAGGGCATTGTATTGATTGCCGCCGACTGCACCCAGAAAGACAGCATCAGAGGCGAGAGCTGCATTGAGCGTATCCTCAGGCAACGGTGTGCCATCGGCATCGATCGCCACCCCACCAATGCGCTTCTCTCCAATCAATAGCTCGTGGCCTCCGCTGGCGGCCACAATTTGCATCACGGAAACCGCTTCGTTAGTAACTTCAGGCCCGATACCATCGCCGGCCACAACCAGTAACTTCAGCTTCATCATTTCCTCTTAAATCAATTTTCGCTTCGACAAATGAAATCAGACTTGCGCTAGACCGAATCAATCCACTTCGGCCATCGACATAGGCCGCCGATCCCGAATCTGCTGCGAAAGCAGCCCCACTAGGTCCTGGTCATACACATTCTTCTTGCGATCGGCCAGCGCAACAAAGCGATAGTAAGTCTGCTGCAACTCCTCGCGCGAAAGCGTAAATCCAAGCTGTTCAAGCCGATGGCGTAGCGCCGCGCGGCCAGAGTGCTTGCCCAGCACAAGAGTAGTAGCAGGCACACCCACCGAAGCTGGCGTCATGATCTCGTAACAGAGCGGATTCGCCAGCATCCCATGCTGATGAATACCGGACTCGTGCGCAAATGCATTGGCACCCACAATCGCTTTATTCGGAGAAGGTGCAAATGTAATGATCTGCCCTAGCGTCTGACTGGTCGGATACAGCTTGTCGATATGCAGGCCGGTAGTCACTCCATAGTAATCGGGCCTCACGTAGATCGCCGCCGCCACCTCTTCCAGAGCCGCATTTCCCGCGCGCTCGCCAATGCCATTCACCGCGCACTCAACCTGTCGTGCGCCCGCAGCAACAGCGGCAAGTGAATTAGCCACAGCAAGGCCAAGATCATCATGGCAGTGTGAAGAGAGCACAATGCCCTCCGCGTCAACTGCAGGTACGCGCTGGCGCACCTCGCGAAACATCTGCGCGTACTCCTCCGGAGTGGAGTAGCCTACAGTATCGGGCATGTTAATCGTAGTAGCTCCCGCCTGGATTGCCACACGCACCATGTCAACCAGAAAGTCACGGTTGGAGCGAGTCGCATCCTCTGGCGAAAACTCAACATCATCACACAACGCACGCGCCTGCCGCACGCACTCCGCCGTCTGATCGAGCGCCTGCTCCCGGCTCATCTTCAATTTGTATTCCAGATGCAAATCGCTCGAAGCCAGAAACACATGAATTCGCGCGCGGTCGGCATGTTCAAGCGAACGAGCTGCCATCACAATGTCTTCACTGCGAGCCCGGGCAAGCGATGTAATCCGCGGCCCACGGATCGCCTGCGTAATCGTGGCTATCGCAGCGAAGTCACCTTCCGACGCCATTGCAAAGCCCGCTTCGAGAATGTCGACGCCAAGGTCTTCCAGAGCATGAGCCATGCTCAGCTTTTCCTGCGTCGTCATGCTGCAGCCTGGAGATTGCTCACCGTCGCGAAGAGTCGTATCAAAGATTAAGACCTGATTGTTATCCATCCGTACTGGTGAATCTTGTGACATAATCCCTCACCTCACAACAGTTTCGCCGATCAGACCGATATAAGGCAAAGTTATTATTTTTTGAGATTCGATTACAGTTCGTTATATAAGAAGTAAGGGGAAACGCCTTGGAATTACATCAATTAGAGACCTTTCTGGCAGTCGCAGAGGAACGCAGCTTCTCGCGCGCCGCGACGCGCCTGCATCGTACCCAACCCGCCATCAGCCAGGTGATTCGCAAGCTCGAGGAGTCTGTCGGCGAGATCCTTTTCGATCGCGGAGCGCGCGACGGCTCTCTGACCGCATCCGGCGAACTCCTTCGCGAATATGCACTTCGACTGCTCGCGCTGCGTCGGGAGGCATCATCTGCAATGGAGGAGCTTAAGTCCCTAGAGCGCGGCCGCCTGCACCTGGCTGCAAACGAATACACCTGCCTCTACCTCCTGCCCGTTCTCGATGCTTTTCGCCGCCGCTTTCCCAGGATCGATGTGACAGTCCACCGCTCGCTCGCAAGCCGCATCCCGGAAGAGCTGAACCTGCGCATCTTCGAGCTCGGCGTACTCTCCTTCAGGCCCGATGCCGAGCTCTACCGTTGCATCGCTGTCTACACCGATACCCTGGCCTTCGTGGTCAGCCCTGCCCACGCGCTGGCGCGAAACAAGAGCGTCTCCATCACTGCGCTCGGCGAGGAGACTTTCGTAGCTCACAACGTCCCGTCGCCACTGCGCAAAAAAGTAATCGAAGCATTTGAGCGTCACCGCACCCCGCTACATATGCGCATCGAACTCCCGTCCATCGAGGCCATCAAACTTTTCGTTGCCATGGGAAACGGCGTAGCCCTGGTGCCGAAACTCACAGTTGCAAGAGAACTGCAAACCGGCGAATTGGTTGCAATCACCGTCGATGAGCTCGAGTTCCGGCGCCTCTTGAGACTCGTATACCGCCGCAACGTTAAGCTCTCCTACGCAGCCACGGCGTTCCTGCAGACAGTGCGCAGCGTAGCGACCGAGGCGGGACCGCCATTTCACTATCAGGTCGAGCGCTGATCCATGCGACGATCACGAAAGTAGCGCAGAGACAACCGAAAGCGCAGCGATAGCCGCTGTTTCAACACGTAGGATTCGCGCCCCTAATGTTGCAGGCAACCATCCGCGCTCGACAAAGAGCGCATACTCCTCCGGAGTCCAGCCGCCCTCAGGACCAATCGCCAATTCAATCTGCGGCGCCTCATCAACGCTCGCTGCGGCCATCGCATCAATACGCTTTCGCAGACTCACGTTCATCTCATTTTCAGCAAGCAGAACGCGATAGCCACTCGACGGACGTTCCATAAACGCGGAAAGGGCAACCGCATCTTCAATGACAGGAAGTTCCGCGCGCCTCGACTGCTTCGCCGCCTCCTGTGCAATCCGCCGCCATCGCTCAACACGCTTCGCCGTGGCCTGCGCAAGATGCTTTTCCGTACGGCGCGCAATAACCGGAATGACTGTAGTAACTCCCAACTCCGTGACCTTCTCAATGGCCCACTCCATGCGGTCAAACTTGAACACCGAAAGCACAAGAGTGACAGGCCGCGCGGCTTCAGACACGATCTCTTCGAGAAGGTCGAATCGTACTTCGTTGAGGCCGGCGCTCGCAATAATAGCGTGATACACGCGGCCATTCGCGACCACGTCCGCAGCCATGCCAGGCTGCGCGCGAAGCACTCGCGTAAGATGCTGCGCCTGCGCGCCGAGTAAGCTTGCTGTCTTATCTGTAGCAGTGTCGGCGATCCAGCGGCGTCTAGTCATACCTGCATTATTGTCGATCGCGATTGCGTCGGCCAAACACGAAAAAGGGGACGCTTTTTGCGTCCCCTTTCTCGTTGCCTTTTTGTAATGCTTGCCTTTTGTTGTTGTCTATTCTCCCTGAAGACTGAGTAGACAGCAGCTAATGAATATTTGCTGCGTTGGATGAATGTATAGAATCACGTTTCATTGGTGTCAAGAGAAAAAAGAAGTAATCTCATTTTTTCGTAAATTGAGTTTCATTTCGGCTGACCCAACTACGTCATCACAGACGCATCTCTCACTCCAATCGATCGATCAAAACCCGTCACACAACTTCGAGCTCAGTGTCTCCCGATATCGCAATCTGCTGTCGAATATTGTGCGCGAGGATGATGCAGCCATGGCTTGCAGTGTGGTTCGCCGCTGCATTGTCGCCATGAATCATGAATCCCGATCGGCCAAATACATTTGTGCTCGGCAAAGGATTGAGATGCGCGACGATCGGACCCTTACCTCCCGGGTCATCAAAGAAAGGCTCGATGGAATAGCTCCCACGCGGAATCGGACCAACGTCTGCGCCCATCTCTTCCCCAGGGTCGTTGAGCCCGTCGCCGTGGCCAGAATAGCCAGTGCCTGCAAACGTCTCGTCGTGACTCAGATTTCCGTTTGCGCTGTCATAGCTCCACATAATGTTCTCCTTCGGTAAGCGAATGCGAGAGGGAAGTAAGTGCTGCCGGCCACACTAACGTACCGCCGATCTTTTGGCAATAACACCGACGAATGAAAAGCGTCCGAGCTACTGCGAGAGAGGAATCCGATCCAGCATGTGCGTGGAGCGAACCAACGCCAGGGCCAGTCCGGTCGCGAAGTCATGCCAGCCATGCGCAAGCATGCCTGGAAAGAGATTGCGCCGCAGCAGCGTGATGACGCTGAAGAGCCCGCCGTACAAAGTGATCAGGCAAACACCGCGCACCCCTTGATATCCATGCGCCCCGCCAAAGATCAGCGCTGAAAACAGCACACCCAGCACGACGCTACGCAGCAACGAAATCCCCTGCTGCTGCAGATAGCCCCGAAAGACCAGCTCTTCCGAGAAGCCAACAATCAGACACAACAATCCCCACGCCGCAATCTCCAGCCCATTTGCCGGAGCATACTCCATCAGTTTGCGAGCCATCTCAACTTGCTGCTTCTGCGGAGACTCCGGCTTCTTCCCTTCAGAAGAAGCGTTCTTTCCCGCCGCCTCCCGGTCCCTGGGTTGCGACTCCTCCTTTACCTGCTTTGCCTGCTGCTTGACCTGGTGCTCATAAATCTTTGTCTGAACGACATTCCAGGTCAGCGCAAAAGAGCCCAGTACCACCATCGAGCAGATCCAGAAGAGAGCGGCGATCCCAATCTCTTTGGTCACATCGTTAAGGCCGCGAGGCCAAGCCCCAAACAGGGAGCGGATAGAAGTCCTGCGCAAACGCAATCCGAATACAGCCCACCCGGCCAGTATGATTTCGAAGCAGCCACTGACTGAGTAGTGTAAGAGCCTGTTGAAATTTACAGGTGCCTTCACATGCACAGCGTCACTCGAATAAGCGCCATGTTCAGCAGGAACAATCGGATCGACAATCACCGGTGTTGAGCGCAAGGCTCCCAATACCGAAAAGCCAAGGATGAACATCACCAGCACAACCGTATGCCATACCGGCGCAATACCCCGGCGTGGCGCTGGAGCATCTTCATGAGCAAGTGGTGTCAAAGCCTGCGCAGGCGCGTCTTCTTCCATATCCGGCTGTAGTGCAGTCGTATCCGCGGGCAAATCGTTCTCGGGAACCTCGCTCGATTCATGTGACGGCAAATTATTCATTGGGAATGATTCAATCTAGCATTCAATAATGTTGAGCGCGAGCCCAGCCAGTGAAGTCTCTTTATATCGCGACTGCATATCGAGACCAGTCAGATACATCGTCCGAATCACCTGATCGAGCGAGACCTTGTGCTCCTCGGGCTCCTGCATGGAGATACGAGTAGCGTGAACCGCCTTCACAGCACCCATCGCATTCCGCTCGATGCACGGAATCTGCACCAGCCCTCCGATCGGATCGCACGTCATGCCGAGATTATGTTCCATTGCAATCTCCGCAGCATGCTCAATCTGACCACTCGTACCTCCAAGCGCCGCCGCAAGTCCCCCGGCTGCCATCGAGCAAGCCACGCCGACCTCACCCTGGCAGCCGACCTCGGCGCCCGAGATCGAAGCATTCTCCTTGTACAAAATCCCAATCGCCGCCGAAGTCAAAAAGAAACGCAGAATCCCCGCCTCATCCGCTCCCGGAATAAAGTTGGTGTAGTAAAGCGCCACCGCAGGAACCACTCCGGCCGCTCCGTTAGTCGGAGCAGTCACCACGCGCCCGCCCGCGGCATTCTCCTCATTCACAGCCATCGCATAAATCGTGACCCAGTCGAGCGGTGCCAGAGGATCCGATTCGCGGCCCCCAGCGCTCCGCTCCGTTAGCCGCGCAGCAAGACGATGCGCTCGCCGGCGAACGTTAAGCCCTCCCGGCAGAATTCCTTCCGTCGCAATGCCCCGCGCAATGCACCCCTGCATCGTCTTCCAGATCGCTAAAATACCATCGCGAATCTGCTTCTCATTCTCATCCATCGAACCGCCATCACGAATTCGCGCACACTCATTCGCAAGCATGATCTGATCGATTGAAAGATCGTGATCGCGCGAAATCTCCAGCAACTCCGCCGCGCTATGAAACGGGAAGGGAAGCGCGAGGCCAGAGTTCACCGCAGCGTCCGACGAAGCGCCGTCCTCCGTGACGAATCCGCCGCCAATCGAAAAAAAAGTCCGCTTCACAAGAACTTCGCCGTCGGCATCATAAGCCGCAACCCGCAATCCATTCGGATGATGCAACACAGCTCCCGGGGGAAACATCTGATCGCGATGAAACACCAGATCAGTCGCTTCATTGAAATCGATAGGCCGAGTTCCGCCAAGCATCAGGCGATGCGTCTCGCGAATCTCAGCCACAACCTTGCCAATCGCTTCAGGATCGATAGTCGCGGGCTCATGACCGCTCAGGCCAAGCAACACCGCTCTGTCCGTCGCATGGCCCACCCCGGTAAGAGCCAGCGAACCGTACAGCCCCGTCTCAACGCGTGCGACCTTGTCCAGCAATCCGCCCTGAGCGAGGCCGCGCGCAAACTGAAACGTAGCGCGCATCGGCCCCATCGTGTGTGAACTCGAAGGCCCCACACCGATTTTGTACAGATCAAAAAGACTCGTCATCCCAATAGCGAATCACCGGTTCTCGTCCGCGACGATTGTAGCCCAAACTGCAAGGCACGCGTTTTCCATGAACAACCATTGTTCCTCTCGCAGTCAGGTATTCAGTAACGTCATCCGGAGTGTTACACTCGCAACACTTCCCAATGATTGCAAAAGTGCTCAGCGCAGCCGTTTACGGCATCGATGCGAGTCTCATCGATGTTGAGGTGGATCTCAGCGGAACCGTTGCCGAAGAAGACCGCTTTCACACCGTCGGCCTCCCCGACGCAGCCGTTCGCGAAAGCCGCGACCGCGTTCGCGCGGCAATGAAGAACTCCGGCTATCTCATCCCCCCGACTCACATCACCATTAACCTCGCTCCGGCAGACATCAAGAAAGAGGGCGCCGGCTTCGACCTCCCCATCGCCGTGGGTATTCTCCGCGCTTACGCTGCTCTTCACTCGGTCGACCTAAGCCGCTTTCTCCTCGTCGGCGAGCTCGGCCTCGATGGCGGTCTCCGTCCCGTCCCAGGCATCCTGCCGATCGCAGTCCTCGCCCGTGCCCGCAGTATTCCAAACCTCATCTTGCCTGCAGTCAACGCGCCCGAGGCCTCCGTAGTCGAAGGAGTCAATGTATTTCCGGTAGCATCTCTCGCCGAAGTGATTGAGCTTCTCAACTCAACCATTCTCGGAGAAGTCCAAAAACCACCCTTTCGCTCAACCAAAAGCGAGCTCCTGACGGAACGCCATCAACACGGCGCCGATTTCTGCGATGTGCGCGGCCAGCAGACCGCCAAACGCGCCCTCGAGGTAGCCGCCGCGGGCGGACACAACATTCTTATGATTGGCCCACCCGGCTCGGGCAAGACGATGCTCGCCAAGCGCCTCCCATCGATCCTCGCCCCGCTCACCTTCGAAGAAGCCCTCGAAACCACCAAAATCCATTCGGTCGCAGGCGTCCTCGATCCTGCAGCCGGCCTGGTAACCCAGCGCCCCTTCCGTGCTCCGCATCACACCATCTCCGACGCCGGACTCATCGGCGGTGGTGCAGTCCCTCGTCCCGGCGAGGTCTCCCTCGCGCATAACGGCCTCCTCTTTCTCGACGAGCTGCCGGAATTTCCGCGCAACGTACTCGAAGTCATGCGCCAGCCTCTTGAAGACCATACCGTCACCATCGCCCGGGCATCCATGTCGCTCACCTTTCCCGCTCGCTTCATGCTTGCCGCTGCAATGAATCCCTGCCCCTGCGGATACTTCAACGACAAATCACGCGAGTGCCGCTGCACGCCGCCCATGATTCAGCGCTATGTCGCCAAAGTCTCCGGCCCACTACTCGACCGGATCGATATCCACATCGAGGTGCCCGCCGTTCAATATAAAGAGCTCCGAGGCTCGGCCGCCGCCGAAGGCTCAACCGAAATCCGGGACCGCGTCGTCGGCGCTCGCGAGCGCCAAAAACACCGCTTCCAGAAAGCGAAGGAGAAGATCTTCGCCAACGCACAGATGGGCACCCGCCAGATCCGTGCCTACTGCGAGCTGGGCACAGACGCCGAACGTCTCCTCGAACGCGCCATGCAGCAGCAGGGCCTGAGCGCCCGCGCCCACGACCGCATCCTCAAGGTAGCCCGAACCATCGCCGACCTTGAAGGCGTCGAATCGCTCTCAGTAAGCCATCTGGCCGAGGCCATTCAATACCGCACGCTGGATCGCAGTTACTGGGCCTGAGCCATGCCGTCCGGCCCAACCAGCCCAAACGGTACTTTCGTAAGGCCGCGACCATAAAAACTCGACTGGCGCGCACGCCTTCGTTTAACTGCTTGATCCAGCACTGAATTTCCCATTTCCCGTCCCAGTTTTTTGGGGATTTGGCCCAAATGTGTTATAAAAAAGGGTTGACCTGCAAGCCAGACGGGTATAGATTCAGTATTGCTATCCAACAAGGCAGATTCTGCGCGTAGTGATTCACAGCGCCCTACTTCGCCTTGATTCCGCGTCATCTTGAGTTGCGGTTCACCGGAAGGATTTGGTGTACGCAAGTGTGCGTGAGTGGTTTGGATTGACCAGCTTTTTTGCAGTCGCAACAGTAGCGTGATGAAAATTACGGAGAGCGGATTGTCCGGTCTTCGAAAACGATCGAAACCACGACGAGATTTTAGAACTTCAGGTCCTCGTCATGCGTCTAACATTTGGCAGCAAATAAAAGGGAAAGTTCGCTCAGCGTCCTTTCCTCTGCACCGGCTCCAACCGGGCAGTGAATACGACAAAGGAGATTGATGCATATGCGCTCGGAACTGATTTTTGGGGCACTCACTCATGTGTCCAACCGATACCAGCTATGCCAGCTGGCGAGCAAAGCAACACGAAAGCTGCATAAGCCGAACAGTCGGTTGCAGGACACTACGAACGAGGTGTTGTACCGTTTTCGTACCGCAAATCCTGGCATGAAGGCCCCCATCGGGGAGCCCGAGGCCCAGCCAGTTGAGCAGCGCCGCGCAGCGTAAGCGCGCGGCCCTGCCCCCAGCAGTTACCAACCCCGCCTAGTATTATCCCGGAGCACCCTCCAATCCATTTTCCCCCTCCCATCCGCCTAGTTGCAGGTACTCATGACCATTGCTGAATTAAAAGAAAAAAACATCACTGAACTGAGCCGTATTGCGCGCACTCTTGATATCCCTGGCGCCAGCGGGCTCCGCAAACAAGACCTGATCTTTAAGATTCTTCAGGCACAGAGCGAAAAAGAAGGCCACATTTTTGCCGAGGGCGTGCTTGAAATTCTGCCCGATGGATACGGCTTCCTCCGCTCTCCCGATTACAACTACCTCCCCGGCCCGGACGACATTTATGTCTCGCCCTCCCAGATTCGCAAGTTTGATCTGAAAACCGGCGACACCATCAGCGGCAACGTCCGACCCCCGCACGAAGGCGAAAAGTACTTTGCCCTGGTCAAGATCGAGGCGATCAA
>Ga0206972_1048_pt1 | contig 30750 bp, 28 predicted proteins | sample Alteio_BWOrgHeat_86_FD_152925 | JGI IMG/M metagenome (GOLD analysis project Ga0206972, IMG submission 152925) | Enriched cells from forest soil in Barre Woods Harvard Forest LTER site, Petersham, Massachusetts, United States -... | ecosystem: Environmental > Terrestrial > Soil > Temperate forest >...
GGTAGCTTTAAGGAACACGAGAGCCCAAAGGGCCAGTTCAGAACTTGCAGTGATCCATTTGACTAGATTTCAGGCTGCAGCAGTTCGCAACGTTCGCAGAAGCGGGGGTTGCGGGGAAACAGTCTGATTTTCTTTTGTCTCACACGAGTTCAGCCAGTTTTCAAAAGAAGCGGCACCGCAGAGTAACAGATGGTACAGCAGTTATCTCTGGAGAGGCAGCGACGCATGAGTAAGGAATTGCAGCACTCTGTAGCAGTCATGGGATTGCCTTTGGCGAATTTAACGGCCGAGGAAGCAGTCGACCAGATCGAGGGTTTGATCCTATCCGGTGGCACGCATCAGGTGGCCACTGCGAATCTCGATTTTTGGCTGAACTCGCTGAATGACGTGCATCTGCACCGGATCCTCGCCGGTTGCAGCCTCGTACTACCCGACGGAATGCCGCTGGTGTGGATATCGCGGCTGCTCGGAACTCCCCTGAAAGAGCGAGTCTCGGGTGCGGACCTGGTTCCCCGTCTGGCGCAGTTGTCGGCGAAGAAGGGCTATCGGATCTATCTGCTAGGCGGCCGAGATGGCGTTGGGGAACGCGCGGCCACCTCGTTGCGGGAGATGTATCCCGACGTCAATATCGTGGGACATTATGCTCCGCCGCTGGTCGACCTGGAGCACATGGACCACTTCGACACCCTTGAACGCATTCGCGCTGCCAAGCCGGACATTCTCATGGTTGCCTTTGGAAATCCGAAGCAGGAAAAATGGATTCGGATGCACTCCAGAAGCCTCGGTGTGCCAGTCTCAATTGGCATCGGCGGCAGCATGGACATGCTCGTTGGTGACGTTCAGCGCGCGCCGGTTTGGATGCAGCGCATTGGCCTCGAATGGCTTGGACGCGCCATGCAGGAGCCTGGGCGCCTGGGGCCACGATACACACGAAACTTTACGGGACTAGCATCCAAGCTGCCGCTCGCTTTGCTGGCCGCTATACTTCAGCGTCCTCATCGGGGAAATTCGACAACGAACCGTGAGAGCGACGAGGGCCTGATGCATCTTCATCTTCAGGGCAATCTGGAAGCGGAAACAGCTGCGGCCCTGGATCGAACAGTTGCCCACTGCATCGGCGAGGGCCAGCTGCTCGTGGTGCACATGAGCGACCTCAAGTACGCCACTGCCGAGGGAGTTGGAGCACTGCTGGATGCCCGTCGTCGCCTACTCGCAACGGGTCTGTCGCTTACCATCGCGAGTGTTCCCAAGCGTATCAAGTTGCTCTTCTCTGCATGGTGCCTCGGGCCGCTCTTTGATGAGATCAAGATGCAGCGGGACGAACTCGCTTTCCGCAGGGCAAGGCGGTCGGCGAGCTTTTCGACTCTGGTCGGCAAGGAAACGGGCCTTTCAGCGGAGAACGAACTTTAATTTGTCCTGCGAACGCGACTAATCCGGATCGCCATAACTTCACTCTGCCTCGGGTCAATTGCCCTTCAGCGGCACTCTCGCGTAACACCAATGAACAATCCCTTGTGCAGTGAAACGGATGTATCATGGCCTCAACTTGAGACTTTGATATCCCTAACTCCAGATAATGCCGCGAGACGAAAGTTCAAGGCGCGGTTCTGCGCAGGTGAGTTTCCTGTGTGAGGCCAAGCAGTAAGAATCACTGTTCCAGTTAGTTCCATCTGAATTGATGGGAAGGAATTTCAGGAGAACACTCATGAGTCAGGTTCAGGAAGCTCCTCTACAGACAATCGCTGGCAGCAAAGGGATTGTTCCGGTACCTAAGGTCAACGCCCGCGATCTGCCTTACGAAGCTTTTCTGCGAGATTACGTTACCACCAATCGACCCGTAGTTATCCAGAACGCCGCTCCCGAATGGGGCGCACTGCAGAAGTGGACCCCGGAGTATTTCAAGGACCACTTTGGCTCGCAAACTGTCGAAGTCACATATGGAGTAAAGGAGCAGCTCGGCAAAGTGATGGATGGAGTCCTTGCATCCACAGCGGAAAAGCCGGGCCCTTACCTGCACAAAGTGATCATTCATCAGCACATGCCGGTCCTGCTGGCTGATCTTTCTCCTGAGAACACCTACGCTTTCCCGATGCGCTATTGCAGCCCGCTGATGCCCAAGCGCTTTCATCGCCCGGACGGTTATCTGAAACTCCTTATCGGCGGGGTCGGCGGAAAGTTTCCGCTCATGCATTATGACTCCGACAATGCCCATGCCATCATTACTGAGATTTATGGGGACAAGGAGTTTGTGCTCTTCGCTCCCGAGGATACCCCATATGTTTACCCGCATAAGAACTCGCCGGGAACTTCGCAGATAGATGACCTGGATCATGTGGATCTCACTCGCTTTCCCGACTTCCCCAAGGCGACGCAGTATCGAGTCATCATTGGGCCTGGCGAATGCATGTTTGTGCCATCGCGCTGGTGGCACTCGGCCCGCGTGGTCACCACGTCGGTCTCTGTCTGCACGAACATGATTCACTCGACCAACTGGGCGGGATTCGTCGATATATCGTGCGAATCTGCAAATGGCCGTACAAGCGCGGCTCAGTTTGCCAAGCGGGCCTACCTCAATATGGCTGGGTGGTTGATGGGTATCGCGGAGAGCGTGCAGCGGAAGTTCCCACGCTCCTCTCTTGCACGACACCTGAGTTATCTATCTCCGGCGACGCCGGGGGCCCGGCGCCTGAACTACCTGAAATCATCCCTGCAGATCGACGCCAGTTAGATGACCTGTGTTTTCCGCGACATTCGGCTTCTTTCCCCATTAGACACGCCACTTTGGTAGTACTCTCGCTCCCATTTAGCAGCGGTCTTAAGTAACTTCGATTCCTGTACAATCGCACAAGAAATGGGGAAATTTGCCACTTGAGTCTGCGATGCCCTGCGATCTTCTGCCGTACGAACAAAGCCTTTCCGGCTAAATCTCATTGTGCTCGAATACCCATCGCGCGTACTGACTCTCATCGAATCGGTCGCCAGGGAAAGGCCTGATTCATGGCGACCAAAACCGTAGCAACAGCCCAGTCATCCAGTACTTTGGTACCGGCTGCGGGAGGTGTTGATACGAGGAACAAGATCTCGAAGAAGGGCGCCCAGTTTGCGAGCGTGTGGCCCGAGATATGGGCACTCGTATATCCGAGGCGATGGGTTATGCTCACCGGCCTTGCGCTCTTGCTCGTCAATCGCATGGTGGCTCTTGTGCTTCCGGCGTCCACCAAGTTTCTGATCGATGACGTTGTCGTCAAGCATCACGTTAACGTGCTGCTCCCGCTGGTCGGCGCTGTTCTCGGCGCAACTTTGATACAGGGGGGAACATCGTTTGCCCTCACTCAGATCATGTCTAAGGCAGCCTGGGTCATGATTACCGAGTTACGCATGAAGGTGCAGTCGCACATTGCCCGGCTGCCGATCAAGTTCTACGACGCGAATCGTACGGGAACGCTGGTTTCGCGGATCATGTCCGATGTAGAGGGTGTCCGCAACCTCCTAGGTACCGGGCTTATGGACTTCATTGGAAGCTTGCTGACGGCGCTCTTTTCCTTTGTGATCCTGCTTCGCATTAGCGCGGTGATGACGCTTGTTTCCTTCTCGATTATTTGCATATTTGCTTTCGCACTTCGTCGTGTTTTCTCCAAACTGCGAGGCATCTTTCACGAGCGCACCGTGATCTTTGCAGAAACAACCGGCAGGCTCACGGAGTCGCTGGCGGGTGCTCGTGTCGTAAAAGGTTATCGCGCCGAGGAGCGCGAGTCTGCCGCATTTGCCATGAATGTTCGCCGCCTTCTGACTAACTACATGCGCTCTATCACTGCGATCTCATTTATGGGCGTATCGTCGACCACTGTGGTGGGAATCGTCGGTTCGCTGGTCATGTTTCTCGGAACCCGTCAGATCCTCGGAGGAAAGCTCTCCCTGGGAAGCTATGTGACTTACAACGTCTTCTTGGCATTCCTGGTAGCTCCTCTTTTTCAACTCGTAAGTCTCGGTACGCAAATCTCTGAAGCGATCGCGGGCCTCGATCGCACCCGTGAAGTGCTTGCAGAAGATGAAGAAGACAAAGACCCCCATAGAATCTTTCATTTCGAACGCAACCACTTTCACGGCGACATTGTCTTCGACAATGTGGGCTTCGCTTACGAGCCAGAAAAGCCGGTGTTGAATGGAATTTCTTTCACAGCCGCTCCAGGCACGGTAACCGCCTTAGTGGGACCGTCGGGCTCCGGTAAGTCCACGATCATCAGCCTCGTTAGTGCTTTTCATAACCCTGTCTCGGGAATGATTCTGGTTGACGGCGTGGATCTCACCACCGTGGCATTGGGAAGTTATCGAAGCCAACTCGGGCTTGTGCTGCAGGAGTCATTTCTCTTTGACGGAACCATTCACGAGAACATCGCCTTTTCCAGGCCTGGAGCCACCCGCGAAGAAGTTATGGAAGTGAGCCGGATCGCTGGCGTGGAAGAGTTTACGGAGAAATTTCCGGACGGATACGAGACGATCGTAGGCGAGCGCGGCGTGAAGCTGTCAGGCGGCCAGCGCCAGCGAATCTCCATCGCACGCGCAATTCTGGCCGATCCGCGAATCCTCATCCTCGATGAAGCCACCTCGAGTCTCGACTCCGAATCAGAGGCTTACATTCAGGAGGGGCTGTCTTACCTCATGCACGGGCGAACCACGTTCGTCATTGCGCACCGCCTATCAACGATCCGGCAGGCAGATCAGATTCTGGTAATTGAAGGCGGTCTCGTGCGCGAGCGTGGCACCCACTCGGAGCTGCTGAAGGCTCATGGACGATACTACGATCTCTACACGCGCCAGCACGCAATTGAAAGCAATCTGTTCTTTGGTCCTGGCGAAGGTGAAGTTGTCGAAGACGAAGCTGCTCTTGTGCCGCGAGTGGCGCCTAAACTCACCTTTTCAAAAGCGCTGCGAGGGCTGCAGTAGATTGACGCCATCCGTCAGCCGGGGGACCGGCCATGACGGATGATTGATCCATTGCTCCACTGATCCACCCCGGAGAGCATGAGAATTATGAACCGACTGACCTTGAAACTGCTCAAGAGTCGCCCGTTGGGCCTCGTCTACCGCCCGCCTCGCTTTGGATATTCCAATGTCTGGGTTGGTGCCTTCCCTTCGTGGGATGCGGCCATGGCGGCTATTCCTGCGGGTAATCCAGTGGGTTACAACCAGGAAGGCGCAAAGAAGATGTTCGCCGGCTACCCGACCTCGTACGTCCGGCCGAGCGATTATGCGGTAGTCGTTCATCTCCGCAATGCGCTCAAAGCTGGCTCACGCGTGGTCGATGTAGGCGGCAGTATTGGAACGGCATATTACATCGCACAGAAATATTTTGATTTGCCAGATGGTCTCGAATGGCGTATCTACGACGTGCCTGAAGTGCTCGAAGCCGGACGACAGGTTGCAGAACGTGAGGGCGAGAAAAGCAAAAGCCTCAGCTTTATCGACAAGCTGACCGACGCCGGCACCTGCGACCTGTTCTTCAGCAGCGGTTCACTGCAATTGATCAAAGAGACACTGCCCACCCTGCTTCAAAAGCTGCCGCTGCTTCCACAGCACGTGCTCATCAATCGAATTCCGGTTTGGGACCGCGAGGCGATCGTCAGCCTCAACGATATGGGCTTCAGCCTTGCTCCATATAACATCTTCAATCGTAAAAAATGGGTAGATTCGGTCGAGGCGCTGGGCTACAAGCTCATGGACGATTGGGCATGCCCTGAAAGTCAGTTTGTAGTGCGGTATCAGCCCAAACTGCGGCTGAACTCGTATCGAGGGTTTTACTTCCTGCGTAACTCTTAGGTAGAAACGCCCGCCCGCATGGAATACGGGCGGCTAAGTTAGCGAGCTTACTTACCCTTGGCCTTCTTGATCAGGTTCTTGCCCGCAAACCCCGCAGAAACCGCTGCGCGCTTGGCGTTATCGAGCAGTGCCGACTTACCCGGAGGCGTGGGATTCAGGCCCAGCTTACGCAGATAGTAGTTAGCCTGGTAAACATGCTTTCGCCGCGTGTCTTTGTACTGATAGCTGATGCTGAACGAACAGGAAACCTGATCGTACGTTCGCAACCAGTGGGGCGAGTTGACCGGGATGTGCACTCCGGTGCCGGGCCGCATTTCGAATACGAATGCGCGGTCCTGGAATTGCGCCTTGTACTTGCCTGCGTTATTGTCCTTCGACCAGAAAGCTTCCAGCTCCGTCTCCGGAGTTACATCACGATCGTTGCGATCGAAGACATTCATCTGCTTCAGCCCGCTGACCTGCATCAGAAAGTTGCACTCGCGGTCGATATGATAGGCCGTATTGCGATTCGGCGAGGAGAAAAAGATGATCGCTTCCTGGCTCTTTTTATCCTCGTCGATCTTGCGTCCAGTCAGACGAGTCACCTCGTCGAGGCATTGCTCCAACAGGGCGTTGTACTCGGGATCTTTTTCAAGATGTCGCAACATCATCCACCCGCTGGCAGTCTCGATGTTGTCGAAGACCTCCTTCGAAGTCAGCTTCCGCTCCGGCAGATTAACCCACTGAAAATCCACCGGAATCGCACCGTGATCGTAGTAGGCATGGTGCATCAGCCGCGGATCGTCCAGGATCTTGCGCATGCGCTGACGCTCAAACATCGGATGATCAGCCGTAAAGCAGTGGTTGAATTCAAAAGGTTTCTCGTCGAAGTTTTCCTTGAATCCTGGATTACTCGCATCAAAAATCGGCATCCGGGCCATGGAGTGGGTGGGAACTTCGAGAGCGGCAGCGGCAGACATAAATCCTCCAAGGCATGAGTACCGGGAAATATGAGTAATTTACCCTAAGGTCGCCCGGCAAACAAACCTTTAATGCAGTGTGACTTCCCTCTCAGGCTAGCATGATATTTCCTGAGCGGAACAAGGCAATTCCGCACGAAAGTAGCAGTAGAAATACTGCGAAAGTCACCATGAAAAGCGAGAGCCCCGGCTTTAACGCCGGGGCTCTCGGAGATGTTTGACGGATCGGTCTATGCCTTGTCGCGCGCCACTTCCTTCATGCGGGCAGCCTTGCCGCGCAATCCGCGAATGTAGAACAGCTTAGCCCGGCGAACCCGGTAGCTGCGGACCTTCTCAACTTTGTCGACGACCTTGGAGTTGAAGGGGAAGATGCGCTCGACACCCTGGCCAAAACTCATCTTGCGGACCGTGAACGAGCCTTCTGGGCCATTCTTGACGGCGATGACAAGGCCCTCAAAGGCCTGCAGGCGCTCTTTATCGCCTTCCTTGATCTTGACCTGTACACGGATCTGGTCGCCGGCCTTGAAATCCGGCAAATCGGTGCGCTTCAACTTATCTGCCAAGCGCTGCATTACGGGATGAATTGACATAGCTAGCTTCCTGCTTGAACTTTCTATCTCTGAACTCAGAACTTTTAGTTTATCAGAGAATCACCTTTCCGCGCAGAAGATCGCTTCCCGATCGCTGATCCCACGGCCACAGGATCAGCAATAAAAAGCTATGTAAACACGCGGATTAGGCTAAAATGGCTGACAGTTACCACTGCTCGATTAAATCAGCTGCACCGCGTTCAAGAGCAGGTTCACTCCCGCAGCAGCGCGGGGAGCTCGTTTGATATGGTCCTCGGTAGTTTGCTGAAGAACTTCCTGGATTGACCGAAGTCCAAATCAGTACGAGTGCATCTAATTTGATAGCAACTGAGGTGCTCCAATGACAAGATTTGCCCAAGACGGTTACCAGGCTCCGAAGCCCAAAGACGGCTATCAGTCTCCAAAGACTGTCCAATCGCCAAAAACCAAGGATGGCTATCAGTAAGTACTCCGTATGCAGCCATGCCCCTGTCCGGAAGAGATTCACCGTTATCTCGGTGAGACCATCGGCTTTTGGATTCAAACCGCCGCGCTGATTGCGTCGGCGGTGGGGGCTTTCCTCCTCATCCTCGACACCCGAAAGGGCATCGAGCGCCAGATTAAAGCCAATCACGAAGCGATAGATAGTCAGATTAAAGCGAACCAACAAGCTGTCGACGCCCAGATTGCTGCCAACCATCTCCTGGTCGATGCGCAAATCAAGGCCAATCAGGCGAGCGGTGATAGCCAGATCAAGGCTAATGCCGCGGCCATCGAAGCACAGATCCGGACGAGCCAGGAGGGCGTAGAAAAGCAGGTCTGGGCCGCCAGCAAGGGTCAGGAACGGCGCGCCACAATCGAGCTCATGTTGAACCAGAATGCCGATCCCGAGCTAAAAAAAGCTACCAATTTCATCAAAGATCGTCATCGCTCAGGCGATACGAACTTGGCCGTTTATATCCAGGACCGCAAAAGCCCGGAATATCTGCTGCTCGTCTACCTGCTGAATACTTATGAATTTACGGCGGCAGCGATCAAAGAGAAGGCGCTCGATGAAGATTTGCTCAAACGAATGCAGTACACAGTTATTTTGAATAACTGGAAAGTGCTCGAACCATTCGTCATTGTGCTCAGAAATACAGATAATCACGGAACTCTCTTCCAGGAGATTCAACTGATGGCAGAGCGCTGGAAGTTGAACCCGCTGCGGAAGGAAGTTTAGCGGTCGAGTTCTTCTTCACGCGCTCGCTTGGCGCAGGCGATCGAGAATCCTTGCGTCTTCCTCGCTCAACGCTGCGTTCTCCAGGAGATCGGGCCGATTTTTCAGGGTCTTGCGCAACTGCTGCTCCCGCCGCCAACGCCGCACCGCAGAGTGATCCCCGCCCAAGAGCACCTCAGGCACGGCCATTCCGCGAAACTCCGCAGGCCGGGTATAGTGCGGATAGTCCAGCAGCCCGCCCGCACCGTGCTGGGAACGCGGCACGCCTTCTACATCGGCAGTGATCATCGCGTCGCCCGCTCCGAAGCTCTCAAACTCGCTCGAAGCCTCGTTTCCCAGCACACCCGGAACAAGCCGCGCCACGGCATCCAGCACGACTGCGGCTGCCAGTTCGCCGCCGCTCAGCACATAGTCGCCAATCGAAATCTCACGGTCGCAGTAGAGCTCGTTGATGCGCTCATCAATACCCTCGTATCGGCCACAAATCAGCACCATGCGCTCTAGCCCAGCCAGCTCACGTGCCACTGCTTGCGTAAACGGCTTGCCCTGCGCAGAAAGCAGCGCGACCGACTCGCGGATGCGATTCCCAGATACCACAGGTTCAACTTCGATAGACTTGAGCGCTTCGGCGAGCGGCTCGGCCTTCAATACCATCCCCTCGCCGCCGCCGAAGGGCCGATCGTCGACGGTTCGATGCCTGTCATGCGTAAACTCACGCAGATCGCGAACGGCAATCTCGATCAGCCCGGCCTTCTGCCCACGGCTCACCACCCCGTGCTCGAACGGCCCGCGAAAGAACTCCGGAAAAATTGTGAGAATCTCAAATCGCATCGCTGCTTGCAGATCCAGATAGCATCGTTACTCCTCTGAATATACGCACTTTTCCCCTGTTCCGATTCGCCCGGCTATGCTCTACTGAGAGCCGACCTCCATGCCTGAACTGGAATCCTATTTAGCCCGCTGGCAATCCGCCAGCCTCATCGATCAGCCGCTGGCAGACCGCATCCGCGCCTTCGAGGCCGATTATCGCGCCGCGCACAAGAAGCCTGCGGGCCTGCAGTGGCAGTCGATCGTAGCCCTAATCCTCGGCGCCATGCTGCTCGCGGCAGGTGTAGTGCTCTTCGTCAACGCGCACTGGGACGACCTGGCGCCCGGCTGGCGCTACACACTGGTGATGGCGATGGTTGGGGTCTTTCACCTCGCCGGAGGACTCACCCGCAAGTACTCCTACGCGCTCTCAACTACCTTTCACGCGATTGGAACGGTCGCAACCGGCGCAGCCATCGCCCTCGTCGGCCAGATCTTCAACATACAGGAGCATTGGCCCGCCGCGATCCTGATGTGGGCCATCGCGGCGGCCGCAGGCTGGGCGCTTCTGCACGATCAGGCGCAGCAGATTCTCACTGTGCTGCTCTTTCCGTCATGGCTCTTTTGCGAGTGGAGCTACTACGCCGATCGCTATCACGGGGGCGGAGTCTACCTGGCCCGCATGATCGCTGCGTGGGCAGCGCTGTACCTCACCTTCTGGCTGACTTCGCGGCGCAAGGTTGTCTGGGGGCTCTGCTTCACCGCAGGTGCTGTTGCACTCATCGTCGCCAATATCATGCTGCTCGACGGCTGGGCCTGGTACTACGCCAACAGCACTCTGCTGCCATGGAGCGACCGCATCTGGGGATGGATTCTGATCGCATTGCTGCCGTTGCTCATTGCGGTGTTTCGCCTGCGCCAGAGCCTGCTGCCCGTGCTGCTCGCCGTGGTTCTCGGCCTTGTACTGCCCTTCTGCCAATCGCAGGTGAGCCAGACCTATTGGAACGGTGTGAAGAACGAAACTTACACGCACAGTGCCCCGAGCCTGCTGGCCCATGCACTTATTGCGGCTTATGCAGGCTTTCTCGCGTGGTGGGGCGTTCGGCAGTCCTCAAAGACGTTGGTCAACTACGGCATCGTGGCCTTCGCCGTCTCCATCACCTGGTTCTTCTTCGCGGATATCTTCTCGAAGCTCGGTCGCTCCGTCGGACTCATCGCGTTGGGCATCCTCTTCGTCGCTGGCGGCTGGGCTCTTGAGAGGACCCGGCGCCGCCTGATCGCGCAAATGGCGCCAAAGGAGGCCCAATGAAGTTCTCCCGCGTCGCGATCACCGTGCTCGTCATCCAGCTTGTAATCGTCTCATCGATCGCCGCCAAGTATCTCTACCAGCGCTGGACGTGTCCTCGTGCATGGACCCGTGCTGTTGCCGACGACCCTGAACTGGTTATGCGCGGACGATACATCAGCGCACAGATTCATGTGGATGCGTGCGGGGTTTCCTTTCCGGAGCAGGCCAGGTTTGGAAGTTCTCGCCCGGGCGATGTGACCCTATTCGAGAAACATGGAGTCGGGCTTCCCTACCTGAATGCGAGACTCGTGGCGAAGAATGGCCGGCTAGCCGTCGCAAGCCTCGTAGATGACGAAAGGAGCGACAGCAGAAACCAGCGCATCGAGATTCGCAATGGATCAGCCTGCAGGGATGCGTTCCTACAGCAGTCGATCGACTTTTACCTCTCAGAAACTGCCAAATCGCCGTTTCCGCTCGCGAAGGGTCAACAACTCTGGGTCGAGGTTACCGTGCCGCCGAAAGGGCCGCCGCGCCCGCTTGGCCTTGCGCTCAAGGGTGCGGACGGAAGCTGGCATCCCCTTAACTACCGTTAGAACTAGGCGCTGGTCTCTCCAGGCAGATTCAGGTCCACGAGCCCCTCGGGCAGGGCCATCTCCACACGTTTCGCGTCCACGTCGATTCGGCGCAAATAGGCTTTGGCGAATGGGACGAGTAGTTCTTCTCCGGAGCGACCCTTGACGACGAGCAGCGCAACTGGACCAGCTTCGCGGTCTACGTCTTCGATCACGCCAACCTCGCGTTCAGGCGCAACCGCGACATCGACAAGCACGCAACCCATCAGGTCGCCGGCGTAGTACTCGTCCTCGCTCAGCGTGGCCCGTTCCTCGCGGGAAATCGCCACCACCAACCCGCGCAGCTTCTCCGCGTCGTTGATTGAATCGACCCCGACAAAGTGCAACACCACCTCGCCAGCACTGCCGCTCTTCTTCGGCAGCCAGTGGGCGCGCAGTTCCGCTTCACGCGGCGCTCCCGAACCGGCTAGGAGCCAGACACGCTTTCGCTCGCTGAATTTTTCAGGAAAATCTGTCAGGAGATCGGCGAGGACTTCGCCCTTGCGCCCTTGCGGCCGACGAATTCGCGCCAGCCAGACCCAGTTTTGCTCGTCGCCACGCTCAGCCACAGTTGCTCTCATCGAAAAGCAGCCGCGGCAGAATGCCGCGCCATAGCCGCCGATCGTCGCAGAAAGGGGTACAGCTGGACGGTCAGTCCTCTTCTTCGAGAATGTCGAGCGTGTAGCGGTGATGCAGCTTCATGCTTACGGCACCCAGAATCGTGCGCACCGAGCGCGCTGTCCGGCCCTGCTTGCCGATTACCTTGCCCACGTCGTGCGGAGCGACCTTAAGCCGCAGGACCGTATTCTCCTCGCGGCTAACCATTTCGACTTCCACGGCGTCCGGTTCATCGACCAATGCCCGGGCTATCTCACGTACCAACTCGTCCACAGCTAACATATCCAATTGGGTCATGCACGTACCCCATCCCCAAAGCTTCCGGATATTTTGGACGATTCCCCTGTCCAAAAATTGACCGATAAAGAACCGAGCCTGAAATTCAGCGCTTTGTCTTTGCGCGCCATAGTATCAGCACACCGGCATCGCCGTCAGCTATTCGGAGTTTTGAGGCCGAGGTTTGTGAAAAATCGAGCAGGGCCAGCGACCCGTGCGGCCCTCGCCGATCAATTAGGCGGCAGCGGTCGCCGCGTCCGCAGTGATCACAGCGGCAGGAAACTTCTCCACCAGTTTGGCCACGCGGTCAGAGAGCTGCGCTCCCCTGCTCACCCAGTACTGGATGCGCTCGTGCAAGAGGGACACCGTCGCGGGGTTGGTCCGCGGATTGTAGGTTCCCACCACTTCGATCGAACGCCCGTTGCGGGCACGATCCTTCTCAATTACAACTACTCGGTAATACGGCTTCTTGGTGGCGCCTACGCGCGCCAAGCGAATCATGACCACGGCGATACTCTTCCTTTCAATCTCTGCAATACATTTCGCGTCTCAAAATTATTCCGAGGCGAGCCAGAGTGATCCAAGCAATTCGGCGCCTCAAAAACGACGGGCCGGGCAGGAGTTCCCAGCCGCACAAGACACAACACCTAAGTATCGCTGAAAACGACCCTTTTGGGCAACCTTTGCTACCAAGGGGAAGGTCGTCGACGAGCCGATTTCCGAGCGACCCCTAAGACTCGTGCAAGATCTGGCCGCAAGTCGTCTTAAAAGGCGAAGAAAGAGAGAATGACCCCCGGGGGAGGGTATTAATTTTCTTGCCATTAGTTTAGTGCCGTTCCAGCGATAAAAGCGATAACAGCAGGTTCCTGCCTGGAATGACCGGCAGAAAGTCAAAGGTTATAGCAAGAGCAAAAGCTATCGATCTTCATTGTGCACTGGCGGAGGATAATTCTCTGCAACCGGTTTTTGCGGAATCGACAGCCGCTGCGTGCCGCGAGTACGATCATTCCAAACAGAAGCGAAGGTGCTGAAATGACTCAAGCCACACAGGCAGAAGCGACGTGCCGCCTGCTCCGCGCGGGTGAACCGTTCCAGGGCAAGCAGGGCCTCACGTACTCCCCAGGAATCTCAGCCGAATCGGCCGGCTCCCAGGCTATCCACATGCAGCTGCTGTCGATTCCTCCGGGAGGCCGGGCCAAGGCCCACAAGCACGCCTCACACGAGACCGCGATCTACGTGCTCAGCGGCGAGTCAGGGGTCTGGTACGGCGAGCAGCTGGAGCATCACACCATGACCCGTGCAGGAGACTTCTTCTACATACCCGCCGACGTGCCCCACCTACCCTACAACCCGAGCAAGACCGAGAACTGCGTAGCCATCATCGCGCGCACAGACCCCAACGAGCAGGAGAGCGTAGTGCTGCTACCGCATCTGGAGTCGATTCATCCAGTCTCTGAAACTTAGTTCGCGGCTGGAAATAAGAAACGAAGCATCGGCTTAACCCGCGTTGTCCCGCTCGTCTCCTCGTGCGTGCCACGGAAACCACCCAACGGACCCTCCCGGAATCTACCAAAGCCGAATCAATCCGTAGATATCGAAGATTCCGTGGGCCACAATGATTGGAGTTGCCCTTCGTGTTCTCGCGTAATAGATCGAAAAAACCAAAAATTGAAAGGACAGGGCAATGGCCGCCTCCCAGCCGTAGTAAAGGTGATAAGAAAACTGAACGGCAACGCTCAGTGCTGCTGCTAGTGTCCAAGAGCCGGTCAGGTCCCTGACCTCTGTCATAAGGTACGCTCGAACAATTAGTTCCTCGAAGAAGGGATTCACAAGAAAAAGCGGTATGGCCATGATGGACGGATGGCCAAAGATCTGGCGAACACTCGGACCGCTTGAGGCAGACCAGTGGAAGGCGTTATGAAGCGAACGGATTAAGGCATAACCCACTGCATAGGCGAGATAGGCAGTAACGGCAACAACCAGACCGATGCCGAAATCACGAAAAGACCACCTCAGGCCGAGGTCTCTGAATCGCATTCGGCGACGTGACAGAACATATCCGAGAAAGAGAAGCCCCGTCAGCTCTTCAAAGATCGAGATCGTCCATCTGAAGTTCTGCGGATAAGGCAACATGCCTTGGCTATTGTTCAACAGATGAAGACTGCTCAGAAAGCCGCTTCCGATCGAGATAAGGAGAACAAGGGTGACCTCGAACCAGCGATAACGTTTAGATTCGGCGACGCGTTCGACCGCGGCTTCCGTGGGCGAAGCCTGGTGGATAGTTTTCAGTTCGTTGGACACTATTCATAAGATATACCGGCTATATCCTGTAAGGCATCCGACAGGCGCTTTAACTCCCCGGAAACAAGAACCGTAGCATAGGCTCAACCCGCGTAGCCCAGCTGGTCTCCTCGTGCGTGCCGCCGTGCACCTTCTCGTAGTGCAGGGTATCTTCGTCTTCCCAGCCATTGGCCCGCAGCCGCCGCGCCAACATCTCGGTGTCGCGCACCATCATGCGACCCTCGCGATCGCCCGCGTCGAGCCAGATGCGCGGACGATCCGGCAGGAGGGGCGACATCTCGCTTACGACTCCGAGAATGCTCTTATGGTTCCACCAGACGCTCGGCGAAAGTACCGCTAGTTGCCCGAAGAGATCGGCGTGCTTTAGCCCCAGGTAGAGCGAGACCAGGCCGCCCAGCGACGATCCGCCAAGGCCCGTATGTTCGCGGCCAGCCCTGATCCGATAGCGGTCGGCAATCCATGGCATCAGCTCCTGCGTAATCAGCGCGCCGTAGCTGTCGCCCTCGCCGCCGCCCATGTGCCAGTCGCGCTCGTGAGTGTACTCGGCAAGGCGCCGGTCGCCGGTGTTGTAGATGCCCACGATGACCAGCGGCTCGACCTCGCCCGCTTCAATCGCCGCGTCGGCCGTCTCGCCCACGCGCCATGTTTTGCCCTTGATGTATGAGGTTTCCGGATCGAAGAGGTTCTGCCCATCATTCAGATACAGCACAGGATAGTAGCGGTCCGAGCCAGCATCGTATCCGGGAGGCAGGTAGACGATCAGGTCGCGCTTATCCGGCAAAATGCGGCTGCGAAACCCGCGGTGCACCTTGAGCCGGCCATCCTGTACGGTCGCGGAGTCCTGCCACTGCGGCAGACCGACCAGCGGGTTCAGGCCCGGTTCCAGCTCTCCGGCACCGCCCAAGCCAACCACATCCAGATCCAAATTGTGCGCCCTCCGCTTTCGACCAGTCTTCGCCATCGGAGCAGCTTGACCTCTCCGCCTCGGCACGAATTCCACGAAGCCCGTGGCTGTTACAGTATCAAAAACGGGAGCCACCCCAAAATGACACGCCAGTATCACAAGTGGTACTCAAACCGCCTCGGCCGCGATATGGAACTGCTTGCCTTCGGTCATGCCGGTCTGCCCGTGCTCGTCTTTCCTACCTCGGGCGGCAGCTTCTTCGAGTTTGAGGACCGCGGCATGGTCGCCTCGCTCGCGGGCAAAATTGACGCCGGGCAGCTGCAGCTCTATTGCGTGGACTCCCTTGACATGGAGAGCTGGTATAACCGCCGCGTGCCGCCGCGCTGGCGCATCGCCCGCCACATGCAGTACGAGGATTACCTGCTGCAGGAGGTTTTGCCTCTCGTCCGCAGCCACAACCACGACCCGCACCTGGTCGCGCTCGGCTGCAGCTTTGGCGGATATCACGCTGCCAACATCGCCTTCCGCCATCCCGATCTCTTTACCGGACTGCTCTCGATGTCCGGCGCCTTCGATATGTCCAACTTCATGCGCGGATATTACGATCAAGACCTCTACTACAACCTGCCGCCGCACTATCTGCCCAATCTCAGCGATGCATGGTACTTCGAGCACTATCAGCGCAATACCTATATTCTGGCCACTGGATGGGACGATCAGTGTCTCGGCGACAACCAGCACCTCGACCGCATCCTGAGTGAAAAAGGCATTCCCCACAAGCTCTATATCTGGGAGACATGGAACAGCCACGACTGGCCCACGTGGAAGATGATGATGGCTGAGTACCTCTAAGCCTCGTTCACGGCTCGAGAACGAAATCCTGAATTGCTACCTGCGCACTGGCGAGGCTCCTGTACTCGTCCGGCTTGATCATCACGCGGATATCATCGAACTTTGCGCCGCGAGCACTCACGGGTAGCAGAAACGTAAGAGCCTCTTGAACGGGCGGCCGCGATGCCGAAATGTCGAGGATCTTGCTCGAAGGAATCACCTGCGTGCCCAACGACAACTGAGACTTGCGCTTTGAGATCGTATCCGCCAGTAGTACCTCGACCGAGATGCGCCCGGAGTGATTGTCAGCGTTGACGAGATTTACCCTGAGAGCGCTGCAGCAATCCATCTCGATAGAGCTCCCCAGCGACTGGTGCGCCGCCATCAACAACGGGAATCGATTCGTAGAGCGCACCAGCGCCTTGAGTGGGTTTCCATGCTTCACCAGCGCGTCTGCGCCGGGCCGCTCGTCCGGCTCCTGAAAGTACCAGTACTCGCCGTCGAAGACGATCACCATCTGCTTGCCAAGCGGTCCTCTCTGCGGCGAGGTCATGGAGATCGGCGGACTGATCTGCGAGTGTGGCAGTGACGGAAGAAGAAGCACTACACCCGGATAGTCGCTTCCCGATCTGTGCGGATGGTCCACAACACGCGATGCCAGAACCGGCTGTGCAGGCACCCCCAGCAGCCTTCCAAGCCCGCCAATGACGTCTCCATACTTGAGAAACGGAAAGCATGCGATTGCCGTCCAGATCCACACGATAAGCGAGGTAACCCACAGCGACTGCGAGGGCGAATCCATTCCGCCGCGTCTCAGTACCAGATTACTCGGCGCACTTCCGATCAGAAGAATCGAGCCGATAGCAAACAGGCAACCAGCAAGCCATTGCTGTCCTGCCAGCAATACCGCCAGTCCGGTCTCAATTGCGATCGCGGTAAGAATATTCGGCAGCAACATCCGCAACAGCGATGGCGTCTCCTCCGGCTGGAACAGGCCCTGCGTTCCGGCGTGTTGCAGAACAAGCTTGCTCCGGTACGGTCTTCGCCGCCGCAGAACAAGAACTGCGCTCCCGGACAGAAGCGGAAGCACCAGTACTACCCACGGTGACCCATCCCGCGCCAAAAGCACCAGCAACGGCAGCCATACGACGCAAATCCACAGTTCGCCGACTAACGGCCAAACCACAACTTTTTCATCGGAGAACAACTTGCAGGCGAGCCAGACCGCGGCAGCATGCGCGCACACCACAACCAACATATAAGCAGCGAGGTAGACAAAAAGCTGCGTCCACGAGAGCGAGCGCAGCGGGGTCAAAACGCCGATCACGCCGGAGACGCTTCCAGTAACAAGCAGGCTGGCGGCAAGAGGCGGAGCTACGAACGACGGGCTTTGCACCCCACTGCGCGTCGCCCGATTCCGCGTCATAGAACCGTCACCTCGCTTCCGGGTACGTCCCCAATTTGCTGTAGTCTACTACTTACTCATCTTATTCAACAGGGACGTACCAACCGACGAATCGTTTCACTGCGAATATCTTCGCAGCAATTCATCCGCCTCGTCATACCCGGTGGGAATCTCCACGCCCTCAACCGTAGCTCCGGCGCGCAACAGCGGCTCAATCCACTCCGGCGAGCGGCGTTCTTTCCAGTACGACTCCGTGCAGGCTTTCACCGTCAGCATCAACGCCGTACGCCCCTCGCCGTCGAGTGCATTCACAGGAGCGCTGCGTTCCAGCAAGACCCTCACCACCTCAGGCCGTCCGCGCCAGGCTGCCACATGCAGAGCCGTGCTGTTCCTCGCTTCGCCGTAATAACCGTCGCCTTCCTTGTACAGCGCATCCACCGGAACCCCAAGCTCCATCAGACACTCGACCCCCGCTGCATTCCCTACACCTGCAAACAGCGCAAGCAGGGTTCCTCCGTGCGCAAGCAATTGCTTCACAAGCTCCAGCTCACGCACTGCAATATCCTGCGCTCGCTCGCGATCCCCAAGCGCACACGCAGCAATCAGCGCATCCGCTCCGGTCAGTCCGGGCGCAAATCCCCGCTCCGCCAGCAGCCGCAGCACATCTCCGCGTCCCCGCCGCGCCGCGAGAGTCGTAGCCGTGCTGCCCAGCCTGTCGCTTACAAGAGCCGGATCAGCCCCGGCATCGAGCAGCGGCACAATCGTTTGCAGCCCATTGTCCCGCAGGATCGCGGCATGCAGAGCGCTGTTGCCCCAGATCGTCATCCGATTCGGATCGGCTCCATACGCGAGCGCCAGCTTCACCCCTTCCCCGTCATGCCAATCCGTCTTCCGGAGCAGCACCGTCGCGAGGCTTTGCTGATTCAGCTTTCCGCTCTCCAGCACCACGCGCAGCACATCGTTGTCGTATGTTTCAGGAATGTGATACGGCGTCTCCTCGTCATTCGGATCGGCTCCACGCTCCAGCAGCAGCCGCGTCAGCTCCACATGCCTCGCCACTCCCGCCGCGCCATAAATCACACTCTCCAAGATCGCCCGCGGGTTGGGATGATCGATCATCTCGATAAACCCGGTCTGCGCACTCGCTCCGGCATCTAGCAGAGCGCGCGCCGTTCGCACAAAGGCCTCTGAACGCTCTTTGTCAATCCTGAGATACCGTGAAAAGCAAAGGTGTGTCAGTGCATCCCAGCCACGCGGACGGCCCTTCGCCGTAGCATTCCCCGGATCGCGCCTGAGCCAATCCCGCACGCCAGCCTCATCCGCGAGAATGGCCGCCACATGCACATTGCTCCCCGCCACTTCGGGATACCGTGCAAGAATCGCCTCCGCGTGCTCCAGCGTCCCGGTATCGTGCCCGGTATGCAGCGGCGCACAGGCCACGTCGATGAACGCAGCTACCGGATCATCCAGATCCTCGACCTCACGAATGATTCGCAGCGTCTCAATGTGTTTTGAAAACTTCGGCCAGCTATCAAAACCGTGCTCGCGGGCAATTACCAGTTGCGCATCGGTAATCGAAACCTTCGCGCGGCTCAGCTCAGCATCATCCATGCGATAGAGGCGCGGGTGCTGCTTCTTCACACGGGCCAGCGCATCGGGCACAGCAAGGCCGCTCTCGCGAACCAGCTCGCGGGCCTGTTTCTTGTACTGTTCCAGGTTAGGACGGGCGGGTAGTTCTTTCTCAAACATACGAAGCTCCTTTCGGTGATTCGCCTGGAGTCCGCACACGTCAGGCTGGAAAGAAGTTTCGTCAGATTGTCGAAGTTCTCAGGTGGGCACTGCCCTTTCCGCGGACCGGATGCGCCCTTCGCGCCTGCAGACAAGCTATCCAACTCGCCTACTGCGAGTCAATGGCCGTGTCTCGGCACTTTCACCCTTCGTGCTCTTCAGCATAGGCGAGAGCAGCACTGTCTCCAGCGGTAGACACCTCCGCAATTTCATCCTCCGACGGAGCCTGCGGCGGATGCCCAAACGAAACCAGAATGAAGCTGATGATCATCAGCAGCAGCCACGCGCCAAACTTGCCAAATTGAACAATCTGCCAACCATTGCGCTGGTTGGGATAAACCCACGCGCTGGCAAAGGTTCCAATGTTCTCCGCAGCCCAGATGAAGAATGCAACCAGCCCAAATCCCACGACCAACGGCATCCGCCGGAATTTGCGGTACGGCCGGTAATACACCCACGTCGGACCGAACGCGAGAGCCACAAAGACAAACAAAGCGATGCGTATATCTGGAAGAAAATGATGGGCAAAGAAGTTAACGTAGATCAGGACCGCGAGGGAGATCGTGACCCACACCTTCGGATAACGCGAATATCGAAAATTCAGGATGCGAGTTATGCGAGCCAGATAGCTGCCCACCGATGCATACATGAATCCCGAAAAGAGCGGTACATGGCCGATCCTGAAGAAATTGCTCTCCGGATAGGCCCACGAACCGACGCTGGTCTTAAATAACTCCATCGCCGTGCCGACAAGATGGAAGATCAGGATGACCTTGGCCTCGCGTACTGTTTCCATACGCAGTACCAACATCAGTATCTGGATGGCGAGCGCCGACAAAAAGAGAAAGTCGTACCGCGCCAGCCATGCATGAGCGGGCCAGAACCACTTGGTCAACATCAACAGGCTGAGAAGAACTGCGCCGAACAGGCACGCCCACCCCTGTTTAAAGATGAAAAGAAAAATCTCCCAAATCGCTCCCGACAACCGGCTCGAAGGCTCATGCCGCTCAAGGCGGATGCGGATGTCGTGAAATCTGGACTTTGTGTAGGCAAGCATTAGGTGGATAGCTGAACCCGATTATAGAGCCCGGATTGACGTATTCTCGGCCACTCTGCGAAACTCACGCAAATGCGATACGGCGGGAAGCTTGAATATGCACAGGCGCGAAAGATTCGCGAGCGGAACACTCCGCTATATCGGCTTGCTCACTGGCCCATCTGGATCACGGTGTTTTTCCTTGCGCCCGGCCCACTGACCTTCACGCTGTTTGCCCATGGATTTGGGCTGAGTAACCTGGCGTGGTTGCTGCCGGTGCTTGTCGGAACCGGCATCGCCGGCCTCTTCGGACAGCTACCCGGAGTGGAGCCTCGTCCCTACATCCTGCGCTTCGACGAGGACAAGCCCAACCCGCTCTACCGCCGCATCTGCTACACCTTTGCCTGGAGCGCGGTGCTGACATACGCACTGCTCAACCCGACCGGCCTCGTGATCGCTGTGGCGACCGGCGGATGGTATCTGAAGCAGATCTACGACTATGCCTATCTGCCTTTATGCGCGCTGATTCTGCTGCTGGGCGCTGCAGGTGTGTTGCCGCGAGTCAGGCGGTCGACCAAAGGAGAAGGAACAGAGCGACGCTACTTCTATGGCTCGGTCTGGGCGGTTACGGTCGCACAGGTCATCCTGCTTGCTCTGTGGAAGGTGCTGCCCCAGACACGCGCGGCAAGCCTCTTAAAGCTGGGAGTGTATGTCGCCGCGCTGATCCTCATGGGCCTTGCAGCCTATCGCGGAATGCTGCCTCGCACCCGCCCCATTGTGCCCGGCGAAGTAATGGTCTCAGACTGAGGGAGTTCCGAATGACCGCTTACATAGCACTGCTTCGCGCCGTCAATGTCGGAGGAACCGGCAAGCTCCCCATGACCGAACTCGCATCGATGTGCGAACAATGCGGATTCAAGAAAAGTAAGACCTACATCGCCAGCGGCAACGTAGTCTTTCAATCCAATAAGTCTGAGGCGCAGGTCAAAAATGCTCTCGAAAAGGTTCTCGCGGCATACGCCGGCAAGCCTGTCGGCGTAATGGTGCGCACAGCGGCCGAAATGGCCACTGTGCTTGCATCGAATCCATTCGCAGATGCTCCAGGTAATCGCGTCGTCGCCATCTTCCTCGACACACAACCACCCGCCGACGCGCTCGAGATGGCGAGAGGCCAGCGCGACGAGAAAGTAAGCCTCGGTGTACGCGAGGTGTATGTGTACTACGGCGGAGGAATGGCCGACTCAAAGCTCATCATCCCCGCAGCCAAAACCGGCACTGCGCGCAACATGAACACCGTCGCAAAGCTGGCGGAGATGTCGGCTGCGCTCTGATTCTGTGAAATATCAGTTTGTCTTCTTCAGCCGCACATCACGAGCATTGCCTGCATACACGGCCACTTCCACAACGCGATGACTTGCATCCCTGTGAAAGACCAGTGTGCCAATGTCGCCGCCGTCAAATTCATCCTTCGCGATAGGACTAAGCTGAACCGGCTCGTTCCATCCAATACGAAGCCATAAGCTGCCCTTCTCAACCGATAAGTGATAGGTTGCATCAAGTTCAGCGCTCGCGTAAGCACCAGAGAAATCCGCTAACTCCGTCTCGTTTGGATGGATATCTCGTACCCTGCCGCCCGCAAAGAATCGTTCTCCATCCAACTCCAATACCGCTTGCATTGTTCCGTTCGTTTCTTCGAAATGGATGGGGTTGCCACCCAGATCTTGAAACGCATTTGGCCCGTCGCGCCGAAGTCTCGTTCCCCATCCAATAAGATTGCCATCTGACGAGGTAAACGAATAAATATTGTGCGTGCGCGGATCGAGATATTTGCCTGCGAACCGGCTCGCATCCGGCAATCCGCCCTGAGACTTTCCTTCGCCGCCTTCACTCTTCAACTCGCTCCGGAGATATACATCGGCAACCGCGCGCGATAAGTTCCCGGGCCCGGCGTTCGCTACATTGCAGAGGCATAACACGGTGAATCGCTGCTCCGGAAAGCGAAGTATCTCCGATCTGTACCCAAAGAGCGCTCCGCCATGCTCGACAATTGGCAGCCCGCGATAGGTGCCTATCTCAAGGCCGAGCGCATAGCTGATTTTCTTGCCGTTGTTCAGTGCGCCTTGTGTCTGTAACTCTTTGAGCAGCGTTCCTTTTCCAAGCTTGTTCGAATAGAAATTCCTGTCCCAGAGCAGCAGATCGTCTACGGTGCTCATCAATCCGCCCGCCCCTACGGTGTCAAAATTCGTAGACCAGTCCACAACGAACTTGCCATTGCCCGTTGGTCCGTACGCCGCAACGCGATTTGGAATCACCATGGAGTGATCGTCATAAAACCGCGTATGAGTCATACCCAGGGGATTAAATATATTCTCAGCGGCAAACTTCTCGAGTGACTTCTTCGTCGTGCGTCTGATTACTTCGCCCAGAAGAAAATAATTGGTATTGCTGTAGATATATTCATCTCCGGGAATGTTATTCAGTTCTTTCTGGCGAACGATCAACGCGAGCATTTCCTCACTGGAATGCAGGTCGGCTTCGCTTCGTCCTGAGAGACTTAGCAACGTAAGAAAATCGCGCAATCCGCTAGTGTGGTGAAGCAGATGACGCAGCGTGATCGGACGACCATAGTCAGGCAGCTCAGGAATGTACTTGTGCACATCATCATCCAGTGAGAGATATCCCTGCTCCTGAGCCAGTACGACGCTCGCGGCCGTAAATTGCTTTGACACCGAGCCCATGTAAAATACCGACCGCGACGAGAGCGGCGTACCGAGTTCGAGACTTCCCGAGCCGTAGGCTTTGCGATAGGCAAACTCACCATCGCGTATCACCCCAAGAGCGCAGCCCGGCGAATCGGGCTTGTTATATGCCGCAAAGATTTGATCCACCTTGGCGTGATCCACGTCAGCGTTTTGGGCGTACGAAAAGATCTGCAGGTTACAAACAAATAAAAAGCAGAGGATCAGCAATGGGCGAGGATTCTTCAACACAGCGCTCCTGTCGTTATCGATAGAGCCATGCTATCGCGTTCCGCCGTCTCGAAGTTTGTCCAAATAACGGATTTGCCCCGCTCTCACGTTTATATTGGCTATATCGGGGATTAAGACTATGTCCAAACGTGAATTTCAGACGGAAGTAAGCCAACTACTGCAGCTCATCATCCACTCGCTCTATTCGCATCCGGAGATCTTCCTCCGTGAGCTCATATCCAACTCGTCGGACGCGCTCGATAAGCTGCGACACCTCACTCTCGTTGACGACGCGTACAGGAATCTTCCCTTCGATCCGCGTATCGATCTCGATCTCGACGAAGAGAAGCAGACGCTCACGATCGCCGACACCGGCATTGGCATGAACGAAGAAGAGCTCGTTTCAAACCTGGGCACCATCGCCCGCTCCGGAACCAAAAACTTCCTTGCGCAGCTCTCCGGTGATGCAAAGAAAGATTCCAACCTGATTGGCCAGTTCGGCGTCGGCTTCTACAGTGCCTTTATGGTCGCTGACAAGATAGAAGTCGTCTCCCGCAAAGCCGGTGAAGAGCTGGCCTGGCGCTGGACCAGCGATGGCCAGACCGGCTTCGATATCGAGCCGGCCGAGCGTCTGACCGCTGGCACCACGATTCTTCTTCACTTTAACGAAGAAGGCAAGCAATACGCCAATAGCTGGCGCCTGCGCGAAATCGTAAAGAAATACTCCAACCACATCGCCTTCCCCATCTTCCTCACCTATGACAAGAGCGAGTGGAACGCCGATGAGAAGAAGTCCATCAAGACCCGCACCACGGAGCAGGTCAACGCAGCCAGCGCTCTATGGCGCCGCCCCAAAAGCGAGCTCACCGACGCAGACTACAAAGAGCTCTACAACTCCATCACCGGCGACTCGCAGGACCCGCTCTTCTGGTTCCACACCAGGGCCGAGGGCAGCCTCGAATACACAACGCTCTTCTACATTCCGTCGAAGGCACCGCTGGATCTTTATCAGACCGACTATCGCGTCGGCGTCAAGCTTTATGTCAAACGCGTTTTCATCATGGATGACGCCAAAGAGTTCCTGCCGCAGTATCTCCGTTTTGTTCGCGGCATTATCGACAGCGAAGATCTGCCACTCAATGTAAGCCGCGAAATTTTGCAGCAGAACCGCGTTCTCACCAGCATTCGCACTGCGAGTGTTAAAAAGATCCTCTCTGAATTGAAGGGCATTGCCGAGAAGCAGCCCGACGAATATTTGAAGTTCATCACCGAGTACAATCGCCCTCTCAAAGAAGGCCTGTACAGCGACTTCGCCAATCGCGAAACACTGCTTACTCTCATTCGCTTCAAGTCGACCAGTGTCGAAGGCCTAACCAGTCTCGCCGACGCAAAGTCACGCATGAAAGAAGGCCAGAAGAGCATCTACTATATCGCCGGCGGCGCCGAGTCGCTGTTGCGCACCTCGCCCTTGCTTGAGATCTACAAAAAGAAGGGCATCGAAGTCCTCATCCTTGACGATGACTTCGACGAGATCGTATTTGCCGGTGTCGACAAGTACGACGACGTCGATCTCAAGGCGGTCAACAAAGCCTCTACCAGCGAAGACTTCAAAGACGACGCAGAATCCAACAACGAGGACAAGACAGAAGCGCTCAAGCCTCTGCTCGAGAAGATCAAAGCAACGCTGGGCGACCGCGTTAAAGATGTGCGTGTCTCAGCGCGTCTCGCCGACAGCCCTTCATGCATCGTCTCCGACGAAGCCGAGCCTTCAATGCAGATGCAACAAATGCTTCGCGCCATGGGCCAGAAGGATTTCCCTGAGCCGTTGCCCACACTTGAGATCAACCCCGATCACGAAATTGTGAAGAAGCTGCTCAATCACTCCGACGACGTCGTGGCGCAGGACGCAGCATGGCTGCTCTTCGATCAGGCGCTGCTCATGGAAGGCGTTCCGCTCTCCGACCCAGCCGTCTTTGTGCAGCGCCTTAATCGCATTCTTGCGCTGTCCATTTAACCCCGCGCGGCTGCGCGCAAGTGAAGACATGCAGGTGCAGCCGCCATCCTTCAATCGCTAGTATCGCCAGCACAAGGAGCCACATGCCTGAAGCAAATCCATACGCCCGCTTTATTGACTCCCGCCCCGTGTTGGAGATTCTTGCTGCCACTCCATCGGCTCTCGAGTCACTTACAGAAGCGATTGGTTCCGCGCGCATTGCAACGCCTCCGGCGCCCGGCAAATGGACGCCCGCCGAGATCCTCTGCCATCTCGCCGATTGTGAAGTAGCGTTCGGATTTCGTCTGCGCCAGACGCTCGCGCAGGATAACCACGTGATGCAGCCTTTCGACCAGGAGAAATGGGCCGCGCTCTACCCGCGCATCACCGCGCAACAGGCACTCGCTGCCTTTGCAGCTATGCGCGAGTGGAACCTCATCCTCGTCCGCAACGCGCCGGCGTCAGCTGAGAGCAAGCCTGTCTCGCATCCGGAGCGCGGCACCATGACCTTCACAACCATTCTCGAAACCATGGCCGGCCATGACATCAATCACGTAAAGCAACTGGAAAAGATTGCGGGCTTCAAGTCGCACGGCTAACTTCAAAGCACAAAGCCCCTCATCGAAACAGGTTCGTCTTCGCGAGATCGATCACCTCATCGCCGCGTCCATTCATCACTGCCTTCATGATGTAGAGTCCAAACCCTGTCGCCTGCTTGAACTCAATCGTCGGTGGTAGCGAAAGCTCCTGCCGGTTTACAACTACATCCACCAGCGCAGGACCTTCATAAGCAAACGTCTGCTGCAACGCGCCCGTCACATCTTCAGGCTTCTCCACTCGCACACCCAGAAATCCGCAGGCGGTAGCGATCTCCGCAAACGAAGGATTCTCCAGGCTCGTTCCAAAATCCAGAAAGCCAGCAGCCTTCATCTCCAGCTCTACAAATCCGAGCGCGCTGTTGTTAAAGACGATGATCTTCACCGGCAGTTTCATCTGCCGCAGAGTAAGCAAATCTCCAAGCAGCATCGCGAGTCCGCCATCTCCGGCGAGCGCGATGACCTGACGGCGCGCAGACGCCGCCTGCGCGCCAATCGCCTGCGGCAGTGCACTCGCCATCGAGCCATGCACAAACGAGCCCAGCAAACTCCGCTTTCCGTTCATGCGCAGATATCGCGCAGCCCACACCGTCGGCAGCCCCACATCACATGTGAACACCGCATCCTCCGCGGCCAGCTCATTCACCAGCTTCGTCACATACTGCGGATGGATCGGCGTCTTTCCCGGCTCGCCTACAGCCAGCTCATCGAGCCCCGTCAACGCCTTCTTGTAGTGATCCGTTGAAGCATCCAGATGTTTCGAGTGCTTCTTCTTTTTCAACATCGGCATCAGCGCCGCAATCGTGTCCTTCACTGTGCCGATCAATCCCAGATCCACATGCGTGCGCCGCCCGATCTGCTCACCGCGCACATCTACCTGGATGATCTTCGCCTTCTCCGGAAAGAACTGCGTATACGGAAAATCCGTGCCCAGCATCAACAGCACATCGCAGTTCATCATCGCGTAGTAGCCCGAGCTGAAGCCGAGCAGGCCCGTCATGCCCACGTCATACGGATTGTCGTACTCGATATACTCCTTGCCCCGCAGCGCATGCACAATCGGGGCCTTCAACTGCCCCGCCAGTGCGATCAGCTCGGCATGTGCTCCCGCACAGCCCGCGCCACCCAAAATCGTCACCTTGTCCGCGTCATTCAACAGCTTTGCCGCTGCCTCAAGATCGCCCTTGCACGCATGAAAGACCGCCGCCGGATCGCACAGCTTCAAAGTGCTGCCAGTTGCCGAGCAGTCTCCCAGGAACACATCCCCCGGCACCACAACCACCGCCACACCGCGCTTCGCAATCGCCGTCCGCATCGCGATTCCCAGTATGCGCGGGAGATTATTCGGATCGCTCACCAGCTCGCAGAAGTAGCTGCAATCCTTGAACAGAATCTCCGGATGCGTCTCCTGAAAATACCCCGTGCCCAGCTCCGCACTGGGAATCTGTGCCGCGATCGCCAGCACCGGCACGCGGCTGCGATGGCAATCGTAGAGGCCATTGATCAGGTGCATATTCCCCGGTCCGCAGCTTCCCGCGCATACCGTGAGGTCGCCGGTCAGATGCGCCTCAGCCCCGGCAGCAAAGGCAGCCACTTCCTCATGCCGCACATGCACCCACTGCATCTCCGTATGCTGCCGTATCGCGTCCGTGATTCCGTTGAGTGAATCCCCCGGCAATCCATAAACACGCCTCACGCCGGAAGCTGCCAGCATATCCACCATCACTTCCGCAGCACTCTTCGCCATGCCATTCCCTCCACACATCCACTTGAATACCAGTACGATGCCGCCCAGCTCCGAAAGGTCGACATCATCTACCGAATGCTACTCCAGACTTCAAAAAACCTTCGTCAACGGGAACCATTTTTCATCCAGCATTGTCCAAGCATGTAGCAAGTCCCCCGTTCTTCCTGGTTCACCAATTCGATTGTTTGCAAGTTGCCGAGGAGCTCCCATGCGCCACGCCGTCGCAGTTCTTTGCGTCTTCACAGCCCTCTCTATCGCAGCCCAGTCCCAGCCCGCTCTCAAAAGCACAACGTCAAAAGCGCCCGAGGCTGTCACCGCCGCTCATCAGCTTCCTGTTAGACAGGTAGTGCTCTACAAAAATGGCGTTGGCTACTTCGAACATCTCGGCACCGTCAACGGCAATCAGCCGGTCACCGTCGACTTCACTTCTTCGCAGTTGAACGACGTGCTGCAATCGCTCACCGTGCTCGATGACAACGGAGGCCGCATCGGCGGCGTCAACTACGACTCCACCACGCCGCTTGCCCAGCAGCTTCAATCGCTCTCGCTCGCCATGACCGACGACCCCAGCTCGACTGAGCTATTCCAGGCTCTGCGCGGCCAGCGCGTCGAGGTATCCGGAGCCCCCGGCGGAGTCATCACCGGCCGCCTCATGTCCATCGAATCCAAAAGCGAAACCAAATCCGAAGCAACACCCAATAGCGATGCCACCGTAGACAAGACGTATCTGACCGTCGTTGCCACCTCAGGCGCAGTGCGCGTCATCCAGCTCACCCCAGCGCTCAGCGTTCGCCCACTCGACGCGAACCTGCAGAGTCAGCTCGACCGCTATCTCTCCCTGCTCAGCTCCGCTCACGCCACCGGCCTGCGCCACCTCACCCTCGACGCGCTCGGCCAGGGAACACGCCAGCTTCGCGTCAGCTATATCAGCGAAGTTCCCGTCTGGAAGTCAACCTATCGCCTCGTCTTCCCCAAGGACTCCACCGACAACGCAATCCTGCAGGGATGGGCCGTCGTCGACAACACCATCGGCTCCGAATGGGATAACGTCCAGCTCTCCCTCGTCGCCGGAGCGCCGCAAAGCTTCATCCAGGCGCTCTCCCAGCCGCTCTACCTGCGCCGGCCTGAAGTAGCCATCTCGACCACCGCGCAGACAACACCGCAGACCCACGAAGCGACGGAAATGAACGCGCCGCCGCAGATGCCGGCAGAAGGCCTGGTCATGAAAGGAAAGCTCGCACAAGCGCAGATTGGTACAGCCAACGAAACCGTCGAAGTCACCGCCTCAGCTGGCCCGGTCGCTGCTGATAAATTCGCCGGCGGCCTCGGCTCAGGCAGCGGCTATGGCGGCGGAGTCGGCGGGGGCATTTACCGCCCCTCCAACGCCTTCCAGGAAGGCGACGTCACCACCGCCAAATTCGACGACTTCTTCCAGTACTCCGTCGCCCAGCCCGTCACCATCCGCAAGAACGAATCCGCCATGGTCCCCATCCTCCAACAAAAGCTCCCCGTCGAGCGCGTCACCCTCTGGAACCGCAACGAAGCCATCCCCTTCCGCGCCATCTGGCTTGAAAACACCTCAAAGCTCACCTTCGACCGCGGCAGCTTCTCCATCTTCGAGGGCGGAGTCTTCGCCGGCCAGGGCCTTCTCGACCCCATCCATCCCGGCGAAAAGCGCCTGCTCTCCTACGCCTCCGATCAGGCCATCCACGTCCGCGAACATCCCGAAGAATCCAGCCGCAAGCTGCGACGTATTCAGATCAAACCGCGTGGCTACATTCATCTCACCTACGGCGTGCAGAGCAAAAACACCTTCATCGTCAGCAACACCGCAGAAGACGCGCGCACCGTCGTGGTTGAGGTTCCACGGCAGCCCAACCGCGACCTCTCTCCTGAAACCAAGGCCGCCGAAACCACTTCCGGCCTCTACCGATTTCGCCTACCCGTCGAGCCGCACAAATCAGCCTCGATGCTCGTGGCCGATGAAGGCTACGACTACGAAAGCTGGGTTATCGAAGAAGGCTCAAATCAGGCCGAACCTCTTCAGAAGCTCATCGATGAAGCTCCAGCGATTTCCGCGCAGCTTAAGCCGATCATCGACGCGCAAAAATCCATCGATACTATGACCACGCACCTTGAGGAGCTCAAGCAGAAGACCGCTACGCTCACCTCCGACGAAGCCCGCGCCCGCGAAAACCTCACCGTCCTAAAAGGCAACGACGCTGGCCGTCGCTTTGTCGACGAGCTCAATCGCACCGAAGATGAGCTGGAAGCCACCCGCAAAGATTCCGCCGCCCTGATCGAAAAAAAGAAGGGCGCACTCGAAACTCTGCGCCAGACCTTGTTGACCTTCGAGATCGATTGGAACGCGCAAGACTCAGCAGCCTCACACTGACTCGATAGCTCATGGCGCACATGCTCCAGCAATGCAGTAAATTTCGCTTGGTAAGAATTACTCGATCAAGGAAAGAATTCGAACTGGCCGGCGGTCCGGATCGCCCGCCTTGCCAGCGCCATCGAAAGCCAACCAATTCGAAATCAGCCCCTTGGCGCATGCATCGCTCGAATTTTCGGTTTGGCAAGGCGCTTGCTCTTAGTGTGCAGCCTCGTGACCTTGTCTTGGATGTGCAGAGGCGAAAGTGTGAAATCGTGGAGGATTTTTCATGAAACCAGGCACAACGCTCGCGGCGACCCTATTCGCCTTCGTAAGCTTCCCCGCCCTGGCTCAACAGCCAGTCCAACAGCCACCCCCGAACAGCCCCACTCCTCAGCAGGCCACCCAGCCTGCCAGCCCTGCTGCCGATCCAGCGACACCTTCCGCCCCCATGAGTCCCGTTAACGGCGAGCTTGTCGGCAAGCTGGACTCAAAGACTGCGAAGAGCGGCGACAGCGTGGTGGTCCAGACCAAGTCGTCAATCAAGACGGCGGATGGAACTGAAATCCCCAAAGGATCGAAGCTGATAGGCCATGTAATCGCCGTACAGCCAAGCGCCTCGGGACAAAACTCGCAATTGGC
>Ga0206972_1049_pt1 | contig 29955 bp, 14 predicted proteins | sample Alteio_BWOrgHeat_86_FD_152925 | JGI IMG/M metagenome (GOLD analysis project Ga0206972, IMG submission 152925) | Enriched cells from forest soil in Barre Woods Harvard Forest LTER site, Petersham, Massachusetts, United States -... | ecosystem: Environmental > Terrestrial > Soil > Temperate forest >...
ATTGTTCTCCCATCGAAAGACTCCTGCGGACTGATCCCATCGGTGTCGGTGGATAGTGCAAGGGCATTTCCCCCGGACGCCGGACAACGATAGACTCCCATCTTGCCAGCTTCGGTGGATCTGAAATAGATCCACTTTCCATCCCGGGACCAGTGCGGTCGAGTCAGGCCGGATATATTTGTGGCCAACTTTTTAGGGATACCTTCGGCTGCATCCGCGATATATATTTCCCAACGGTCCGCAGAAAGCGCGTCGAACACTATCCTGTTTCCGTCCGGTGACCATTGCGGACTGCCACTCGGTTGAGCGCGGTTTGAGATTTGCACCAGGTTGCTACCATCCTCATTGCTGATCCAAACGCTCTGCACGCCAGAGCGTAGGGACGTAAAAGCAATGCGCTTTCCGTCCGGAGAGTATTGGGCTTCGAACTGTCCCCGCGAGGAAGGGTCGACTTCTATGGCCGGAGATTCCGGGTGAACCAGGTCTCTACGCCAGATGTTTGAACTAAAGAGTGAAGTCCTGAATGCCAGCTTGTCACCCTTGGCCGAAACTGCGGGCAAAGATGCACTTCCCGCGAAGGCGAGTTGGTTCGTCGAACCATTCGTTACAGTAACTTCGCCGAGTTCGTAGGAGGCATAATTCCAAAGGGAATAAATGAGCTTCTTGTCGTCGGCCGACCATGTCAATCCATATTGAAGAGCCCGGAATGTTGCAATCTTCTTCGGGTCTCCGTCCGGAAGTGCTAAGGAAAATAGCGCGGCCTCGTCGTCCTGACCTCGAACACACCAGTATGCGAGATACGCGCCGTCATGGGAGAACACTGGCGCTCCTTGTCTTGCGCAAGCTGGACTGATTGCAATCTGCCTGGTATCCAATGTTTCTGTGGAGAGGAGATAGATCCGTATGGGTTTCGTTTCTTCGGGCAATTCGTCGGCGAAGGCGATCCATTTGCCGTCAGGCGACCAACTGATAAGAGAGAACGGAGTCAGAGCGAACTGACCCCAGGGCATTCGAGTCGTGCGTAATTTCCGTTCAGGGCCGCCAAGGGCGGGAACAACGTAGATACCCGTGTCAGCCCCTGACAAGCGGTGAAACGCGATCTGGGTGCCATCGGGGGACCAGGTTGGACTAATCCAATCCGAAGGATGCTGCGTCAGGCGAAGAAGAGTTTCGCTCCCGATGGCCTTCACATATAAATCGAAGCCTTTGTTCTTATTTGCTGGATCACCGTTCCATGCGAAAGCGATTCGGGAGCCATCGGGAGAGAAAGCCGGAGAGGTCGCTTCTCCGCGCAGAGTTGTGAACGGAAGGGCGGTCGAGGCAGATTCTTGCTGAGAACGTTCGTGACTGAACCATCGATAGACAGCGACCGATCCAAAAGCGGCAGCCAAGATGGCGAATATTCCTGCTCCGATCTTCAGCCACACTGGGCGAGAGCGTGAGTCTCGATCTAGTTCGACCGAAACTGCGGGCTGTAGCGGCGGTTCTGGGTCGGCCATCTTACCGATGAATCGATAGCCCCGGCGAGGGAGCGTCTCGACAAAGCGCGGGTTCTCGGCGGAGACACCCCGCACTTCGCGGATCTTGTTAACCGCAGCATTCAGGTTGCGATCAACGTCAACAAAGGCGACTGGAGTTGCGTCCGTTTTCAGGGGCTCAGGATTTTCCCCCGGTTCCGCGGCCTCATGAGCGGCATCTACCCGGCGTACTTCAGAAACAAGGAACCGATATCCTCGCTTTGGAATTGTCTCAATGTATCGCGGATCGTCAGCGTTATCGTTCAGCGCTTCCCTCAGCTTGCCAACCGCCACGCGCAGGCTGCTGTCAAAATCAACGAACGTATTGCCGGGCCAGAGGCGGCTTCGAAGTTCCTCCCGGCTGATTACTTCTCCGGGGTTTTCGAGCAGCGCTACGAGGAGCCGATGAGGTAGCTCCTGCAGACTTATGCGTCTCCCGTTCTTAAGGAGTTCTCCCGAGGCGGCCTTTACCTCGAACTGGCCAAATTGATAGACAACTCCGGAATCTTTCTGCACACTTTCGCTCCCAAAAGCCATAGAGGGCTGGTCGCGAGTCGAGTCTATCACTGTTGTGTCGGTTTACGGCTGTGTCCCGTCCACCTGAAGCATTTGAGCTTAGTCGTTAACAAATGCTTTACGACGAGTTTCTTTGACGTTAATGGCCGCTTGGGTTTTGATGACCCTGCTGAACCGGTTATCACCTTCGTGTTCACCGGTCATTTCACAAAAGGTGCTTACAAAATGCGAAAGTGCTGTCCGTGGACATGCGTCCTGTGCTGCGGCGGACTCACAGCATTTGCTGAGGTCATGGTGTGAATTCAACCATGTGAGGGCGTCAGCAACTTTTGAAAGAACGAAAGGAGATTCGAAATGGAAAATCCTGCTGTATTCCAAAGTGCAGACCTTCCTGGTGTCCAAGGCACCAGTAATACCAACGATGGCGGGGGGTTCCGTAGCACCACCGCTTTCGGAGTATTCGCTGCCAGTGTGAGTGCCGCCGGGCTTCGGGCCGTGTCCGAAACTGGCCGTGGCATGGAAGCTCAAGCCAAAGGGGGGACCGCCGAGGGTTTGGTTGCCCAAAGTGAAGGCGGCGCTGGTGCACTAGGTATTAGTAATACCGGCGATGGCGTGGTTGGCAAGACCGTTAGCGGTATCGGAGTATTCGCTGTCAGCGTGAATGCCGTTGGGCTTCGGGCCGTGTCCGAAAATGCCCGCGCCCTGGAAGCCACAGCCAAAAAGGGGACAGGCGAGGGAGTGGTTGCTCAAAGTGATGGCGGTGATGGTGTTTTTGGCATTAGCGGAACTGGCATTGGCGTGCATGGAAAAGGGGGCAAGCTCGCTGGATTATTCGAAGGCGACGTTAAAGTGGAAGGCAACGTTGACGTGACCGGCGACGTTCGCTTCAGCAACGCTGATTGTGCGGAAGATTTCGACATTGAGGGACTAGAGTTCGCAGAACCGGGCACAGTGATGGTCTTAAATGACGCTGGTGAGTTGGCGGCGAGCGCGCAGGCCTATGACAAGCGCGTCGCAGGAGTGGTATCGGGAGCTGGGACCTACAAGCCCGGCATAGTTTTGGACAGGCGGGCTACTGGGATCGGGCGACAGCCCATCGGGTTGCTCGGTAAGGTATTTTGCAAAGTCGATGCACAGTTCAGGCCAATCACCGTTGGTGATCTTCTGACCACTTCTCCAACACCTGGTCATGCAATGGCAACCAGTGACCCATTTAGATCTTTCGGTGCAGTGATTGGAAAAGCGTTAGGCCCGCTCGCAGAAGGTCAGGGAATTATTCCCATTCTCATAGCTCTGCAGTAGTGAAGGAGCCCAGACTATCCACACCATACCTGCGAGCCGTAGGCGGCCAGGTGGGTTTCGACGTGAGTTAAAGGATTGATCATCTACTTGGTCAGGAAAGGAAGTTTAAGCGATGCCCCTCAGCGTTCGTGAACTAATGCCCACCGGTTCCACTTCGCTCCGAGATCTGGAACTAGTAACTCAGATCCCAGACTCCAACATTCGTAGACAAGCAAGCAGGATTGCCATTCAGCGGCATCATACGCAGCTAGGTGGGCTCACAGGCCTTATCGGCCTCCCAATGGCTGACTTGCGACCGGTTGGTAATGGTGGTTTTACCAGGGCGTACTCAGGCGGTTCAATCGAGATGCTAGATTTTGCAAACGGTCCTAAAGGTGTTCAGCAATTTCGAGCAGAAATCAGATTCGTGGGCTACCGAGTTGTTGATACAAATGACGCAAGTGCGGATGAGCCCTACTTCATCATAGGTGTCACCGGAAATAATCCGGACAAGAACGCGCTTGTGAGGACAAACATCGCCGATGCCTCGGTGAAAGCTGATAACAACGTGTTTCTTGAACAAATGATAACGACCACCGCCCAACCGCCATTTGTTCTCTCCGTGACTGGGATGGACCACGATAGCGGAGACCCCGACGAGGCGGCAGCGAAAGTCAGCAAAGCGTTAAACGATGCAGCGGCCAAACTCACACTTGCGCTCCCCCTTCTCGGTGTCAGCCCAGATGTTGGTGCTTACATTCAGTCCTTTCTTAACATCTTCGGCGGGGAGGCTGGAACTGTAATTTCTGCGCTCTTTGGTATGGGTGACGACACGGTAGGAAGCAACGCCATGTCCTTTTTTGAGTATGACCCTGCTAAGGAACAATGGAACACTCCAAAGGCCATGCAGCATGCTGACTTCGACCGCGGCCACAATGTTGAACTTGCTCTCAATAACGGCGAGGGAGGCGGATACATTGCGTTTTTGAATATCCAATTATTCAACGACGTCTCAACCCCGGTTGTCCCCGAACAGTAGTTGGGGTATCGTCACAGCCCATCCCAAACTCGAATGTCCGGCGCTTTGGTACCAGAGTCGATGAGACAAAGAGGCTTTAGGACAAGTTTCTTTGACCTTGATGACCGCTTGCGTTTTGATGACCTGCCGAAAGGGAGTGTGCAAGGTCAATCGTTGCATTTATCGCCTCTTTCGTACAGGCAACATCCCCTTCACCTCAGCACGTCAGGAGCACCACAATGCGTACGACCCATCGTAGCCTCATTCGTCCTGCAATGTTTGCCGCGGCATTTGCACTCATCTGCTTCTCGCCTGCGAACGCCCAGCAGCCCGAGCCGGCCATCAGCCTTCTCCGGCCTATCTCCGCCGAAGCTTCTCTCGCGCCTCGGAAGAGCGAAAACAAAGCGTCACTGGATTACCACGAATTCGCGCGCGCCAGAGTCGGCAGAGAATCCGAAGCGGAAGTGTTTACTCTCCGATTCAACCAGGCAACGAAGGTTACCGGCATCTCAGCAGGCGCCGACTTCCATGTCACCGGAGGCACCTGCATCGACGGGCACACCTATTCGGTGGGCAATGAATGTTCAGTCGAGGTCGCCTTCACGCCGAAGGGTCCCGGCCACCGCACGGGCCAACTGTCGGTCTCCCACACGGCATCGGCCACGCCATTTCTAACGCCGATAGGCGGCTTTGCCTATGGTCCCGTCATTTCGTTCATCCCGGCGCTGATCCAAACTGTTCCCGGTACCTACAGTGGAGGGGGCACGTTACTTAATCCGCAGGGCCTCGCTATCGATGGCGGCGACAACCTGTACATCGCCGATACCGCCCACAATCTAATCAAGTTTCGGGACTCCAGCGGCACGATTTCCACGCTCGTCGGTGGAGGAAACCCCGCAATCTTGGGCTACACACTCAATGGCCCCCGCGGGGTCGCGGTTGATTATGCAGGAACCCTCTTCATCTCAGACACCGGCGACAGCCTTGTACTGACCCGCGCCGTCGATGACGCCCGCGCCGCCTTGGTCGGCGGTGGAACGAATGCGGGGACTCAGTGTAGATTCGTTTCGCCCTGCCAGCCCACCAGCGTGTTCATTAATCCACCTTATGCCGTAACCACCGATCCGTCGGGAAATGTCTATTTCACGTTTCAGGTATCTGGAGTCCGCGGTTTCTATATCGGGGAGTACGAGGCGGACATCTATAAGTTCTACCTACCGCAAACCAATAATTACAACGAATACACCACCTCGCCGTCGGTCGGCGTGGACCTCTATAGCAATCTGTACTACACCTATGCAGGCGGAACGCTCTTAGGCCCGTCGCCGCTCTGCTATGTACTGGCGCAAAACTATGCCTACAGCACTAGCTCCCCAGGTGCGCGCGTCTGGACTGTCGCCGGGTCGGGCAAATGTGGCTTTAGTGGAGATGGCGGCAAGGCTACCGGGGCGGAAATCAGCACGAGCATCGGCCAATTTGCTTTCGATGTAGCCAGCAACCTCTACTTCGCTGACACCGGCAACAACCGCGTTCGTCGCGTTGACGTGGCCAGCGGCGTGATCCACACTATCGCCGGCAACGGTGGAGTCGGCTATGGCGGCGACGGAGGTGGCGCCACAAGCGCCCAAATTCACTCCCCCATCGGCGTCGCAGTCGACTCGATGGGCCAGGTGTACGTCACTGGTTTGGTCTCTGCGGCGAACAACGCCGTCGTGCGGCAGGTTAGCACTGTTGGGCAGCTAACGTTCGCCGCACAGGCCACGGCCACCCATTCCGCGGTACAGACCATCCTGATATCGAACACCGGCAATGACATCCTCAACTTCATTCACTTCGCGATGACTGCGGGCAACACGACTGAATTCGCCATCGATCCCAACACGACCAGTTGCGTCCTCACGCTCCCGCTTCTCTCTGGCAAGAGCTGCAACATTGGCATCATCTTCACGCCGGCGGCCGCTGGAGCGCGCTCAGCAGTGCTCACGATCCTGGATGACACGATCACCGGCAGTAACACAATTCAGCTCACCGGAACCGGGGCTTTACCCGCCAAAGCCGTGCTCGCGCCCACCACAGAAGCATTCCCTTCACAGACCGTCAACACAGCCAGTGCCGCCAAAGTCCTGACCTTCTCAAATACAGGCGGATTGCCATTGACCATCAGTTCATATGCCTTCTCCGGAACCAATGCCACAGACTTTACGCAGACCCACACCTGCGGAACGACTTTAGCAGGCGCAGGCACATGTTCGATCAGCGTAGTGTTTAAGCCGCTTGCGGTCGGCGCGCGTTCGGGAACGCTCACCGTGGTGACAACTGGCGGAACCGTTACTGCAACACTCACCGGCACCGGCGCGGCAGCGCCTGCTGTGGCGACGCTTGCACCCGCCTCCCTCTCGTTCGCCGCCCAGACGGCCAGCACGGTCAGTGCCGCCAAGGCATTTACCCTGTCGAATACCGGTGGATCGCCTCTCACAATCACTTCCTATTCGTTCACTGGAACCAATGTGGCCGACTTTCCGCAGACGCACACCTGCGGCACCAGCCTTGCTGCTGGGGCTGGCTGTTCCATCAGCGTCACGTTCAAACCGGCAGCAGCAGGAGCGCGCTCGGCCAATCTTTCGGTCGTCACCAGCGCTGGAACCGTCACACGGACTGTAAGCGGCACAGGTGTGGCTGCAGCGGTCGCGTCTAAGATCACCTTGAGTTCGAAAGTCAATCCTGCCGCCGACGGACAATCTGTCATTCTGATTTCGACTGTCGAGGCAGCATCATCGGCAATACCCACCGGTAAAGTTCGACTCATGGAAGGAACCACATTCTTGGCGGAAACGGATCTCAACGCAGGAGCCGTAACTTTCAAGCAACTCAACCTGCTGCCCGGCAGGCATATGCTGGTCTCTTCTTACCTGGGCGACAATCTCCACAAGCCCTCAATCTCCGCAGCAATCCAGCAGGTTATCCGGACGGGAATCCGACCACGTCTTCCCATAAAGCGTGGCCCACGACAACCCTTGCGAAGTTCTCCCGAATAGAGCACGCCAATTGCAGGGTACCCCATGTCTGTCTTTGAGACACGGGATTCCTCTATCTATTCCATTCACCCCGCTCCTCAGCATTCAATCACGTCACGAATCGGAAAATAGCCTTTTGGGGCTCCAACATACTTGACTCACCAACAGGTTGCGCGGTCTCAGTTGGTGGCATTGCGGCGGGATTCAGCGATAACGAGCCACCAACATCCCCACAGGAATGAATTTTGTGAAAGAACTTGCTGATCGGGCCACTTATAGCCTGCGCAAGTAATGTTGGTGAGTCAAGTATGTTAGATCCCCTTTTGGCTATATCAATTCCGTACCTCGAAGAGTAAGCACAAACCGCCCAAATTCTCTGCAAATCCATCCATCGCAAAACAAACCACATCCACCAAATACGCTTGACAGCCTCCCTAAAAAACCACCGCCAGAAATGTTCTACGTAGAACATTCGTGGAACATTTCAAATGTTCCACACCCGTTTCCGGTCCGCTAGCGGTTTGGCGAATGAAGCTGCAAATAAATCGAAGCGGCATTGTCCGCGAAGGTCGCTTGGTATTTTGGAAACTGCTTCAACGTAGCGAAGCGTCCCGGCCTGATCTTCTCCTTCACCTGCTCCAGAGTCAGCCCTTGTCCAGAAAGCTCGGTCACCTGAGCTTCGAGATCGGCCAGATAGTCGCGGAAGAACGCTACGTTCTTCCGATCGCCTAGCTCAAAGTGCCCCGGCACAAATACCTTAGCCGGCGTTGCCAGTAACGCATTCAGAACGGCAATCCAATGATGGACGCTGCCCTGGTCCATCGCCGGACACGAATTACCCATAAAAAGATCGCCGGTAACAATCGCTTTCTGTTCTGGAAAGTAGACGTAAGCATCGCCAAGAGTATGGGCCGGAGCACCTGAGATGACCTCAATCGTATACGGCTCGAGGTGAATCGTAAGAGCCGATTCGAAAGTGATCTCTGCCGGCTGTACGGTGGCCGCCAACTGCCGTGGTAATTCATTGCGCAATTCCAGAGTGCGCTTTCGGGTCCACGTCGTGCTGACTATAGTTGCGCCGGGCTTATAAACCCTGTTGCCGCCTTGGTGATCGAGGTGATAGTGCGTGTTAATTACATATCGAATTGGCAGAGCCGAGACCGACCGAATTGCGACCAGACATTTGCCGGCCTCGGATTCGTTGAGCCCTGAGTCAACCACGAGAATTCCCTCTTGGCCCACGAGAAAAGTCGAATTCGCACTCGCATCATTTATCGAGATACAGACATAGAGATCCTTGCCTATCTGTTTTGGCGCGTCACTAGCAGCCGCCGAATTGACTGAGAGCGCTAACGAAGAAAGCAACAAGAGGCCGAGAAACTCACGCAGCAATCTGGCAATTGTGGAAAGAGTGGCCGTTAGGTCGGAGTTGGAGACTTTCACGAAGTGATTCCTTGTATCGATGGCATGTGCTGAGTCTATGGTAAGCCTGCGGCACACCTCTCGCGGCGATCTCGGTTTGAAAGCTTTCCAATAACTACTCTATCCGGAGGCGTCAGGCCTGATGCCGACCGTAAGTTCGCGCACGGCAGGACGGCTCGGAAGGAACGCAACAAACGTTGATACACCCATATCAACATGCACTGCAATTTGAGCGCATTATCAGCTACAAATACAGATTATCTGTTGACCGCATGACGGGTACATGCTAACTTTAGCCAACCGAAGTTCCGCTATTTCAACAAAGGTTGCAACCAAGAAAACCCTGCTAATCTCTCTTTATTTCTGAGCCCGATAACTGCTTCTTCATTGAATTGAACTTAACGCGTTCGCAAATTCAGATTTGGTTGATTTAAGAAAGCTATCTCCTCTCGAGGTGCATAGAACATGATCTCTGATGTTAGAACGAGGATGTACCGTGTTAGCCTTCTTCGCGTTACGCGATTCGGTGTGATTTTCGGAATCGTGGCACTCAACGCATTCTCGCTGACAGCCCAGGACCGATTCGACGGTGTTCGTGCTTCGATCCGCAAACGAATCGCGGATCAGTCGGTGTCTTCTCTCTCCGTTGCTGTTGCGCAGCATGGCAAAATCATTTGGGAGGAGGGGTTTGGCTGGGCAAATCGCGAGGAGAGAATTCCTGCAACTGAAAATACCATGTACTCGCTGGCATCGATTTCCAAACCGATCACTGCCACGGGCTTGATGACCTTGGTGCAGGCTGGAAAGATCGATCTCGACAAGCCGATCAACGACTATCTGGGTGACGCAAAGGTGAAGGCTCACGTTGGAGATGCCAAGGACGCGACCGTGCGTCGCGTCGCGAACCACTCCTCGGGCCTGCCACTACACTATCAATTCTTTTTCAGTAATGAACCATATCAAAAGCCGTCTTATGACGAAACGATTCTACGTTACGGAAACCTCGTCACTATCCCCGGCGAGCATTATCAATATTCCAATCTGGGTTTTGGAATCATTGGTTATGTCCTCTCCCGCGTTTCTGGCGAAACCTATCCAGACTTTATGCGTGACTCGGTATTTCTTAAGCTTGGGATGACGCACACGTCAGTTGATGTTGGCACGGGCCTTGAGAAGTTTCAGGCGATTCGCTACGACGAGAAGGGAAACCCAATCCCTTTTTATGATTTCGATCATCCCGCAGCATCCGCTGTCTTTTCGAGCGCACATGACCTTGTGCGTTTTGGTATGTTCCATCTCAAAGATCATCTGTCGGATCAGAGCGCAATCCTTTCCGACGCTTCCATCGACGCGATGCATCAGCCAACCATGAAGACCGGCGACTCCAGCGGGTACGGGATAGGCTGGGCAGTCGACGACAGGCCAGACGGCTACCGTGTCGTTACACATAATGGGGGAATGCCGGGAGTTTCGACCTTCCTAGTGCTGGTTCCATCAGAGGATATCGCTGTCGTCGTTCTAATGAATGGGGAAGACTACAGTACTCCTGTACTCGACGAAATTTTCAAGGTGCTTTTAAGTAAATGGCAGGTGCTTCCCCGAAAGCCAGACACTCCAGCTCCTGCCTTTAACCCTGATGCCACACTTCTCGGTACCTGGAAGGGTACCCTGCATACTTACCAGAGAGATCTTCCTGCCATCGTTAAGGTCCTGCCGTCCGGCGATATTCATGTAAAGCTTGGGAACGATCTAGAGTCATCACTTGATGACGTTCGTTTCAAGGATGGCTGGCTTTCTGGAGAAGCCTGGGGAGATGTGGCTACAGATGACGCCGTGCGTCACCGGGCGAATACTCTCAGATTTACTCTCAAGTTAAGGGGCAATCTCCTGAATGGCGCGGTTTCGGCAACAGAAAATGGGCCGAACCCGGTAGCTTTAACTCAATGGCTCGAAGTAACAAAGCAACCGTAGTCGGAGATCATTGGTGATGACCGACTCAGCGAAGCGTTCATCGAATCAATTCCCGGTTTGCTTTGCTTTATCGAGCTGTTCAAAAGTGAGATTGAGAATTGGATACCGTCTCCAATCATGATAGTCGAAATGCCACCATTCATACTCGTAGACGGTGAAGCCTTCCGCTTCCATAACCTGCCGCAACAGATCACGATGCCAGTGCTGGAGCGATGTTCCGCCGGGGTAAAACGGGTAAGAACGCTCAGACATCTCGTCGTACCCTCCGGTCATTAGAATCGGCTTTCCAGTCGAGAGTTCATAGAGAGTCAGGTCCACCGCACAGCCTCGATTGTGACGTGATCCTTCCTGTGGATTAGCCACAAAAATCTTTTTATCATCAGGCGTTCCATCCCAAAACATCCTTGTCACATACCACGGCCGGTATGCGTCGTGAATCAGGAGACCGTATCCCATTGCGTGGAGCTTGCTGGAGGCGCGAGCCACGGCTTCTGCAGCAGGTCTTTGCATATAGGCACGGGCCTGCAGATAGACAGGACTGCCAAGAAAATTGCGATCTGTTGCATAGCGGATGTCTAACTTGATCGCAGGATCGAGCGACGCTAGTTCGACGAGATCTGGCTTCCGAAAATCGCCATTCTCCCGCGGCGGAGCGCTCGCCAATGCTTCCCGGCGAAGCTCGGTGACCGGCTTCAGTGGGGTGATCTGGAAGACAACGCCTGGTGGACTCTCAGCCCGGCGAGGGAAGGTGACGCCGCCAATTTGTAGTCCGGTAACCTGGCCATCCGCTCCGCGCAGAAACTTGAGTGTCTCGGCAACATAGAGTCCGTGATCTGGTAGCAGGTATTCGTCACCCTGAACTTGTTCGACAGGTTCAAATTCGAACCACTCTACCAGGATGTATAGCTTGCCCTGCATTTCGAGAACATAGAGCTTGTCGAAGTCCCATCCATACTCTCCAATAAAACTCATCCACTGCGCGGGCGGTTGTCTCAGCGTCGCCGGTTGCACTCTCTGATATTCCTTCCCTGCGATGCTGAATGAGATCGGTTTTCCTGAAGCATCGAAGTGCAGACGCAAGGGCTCAGGCGAATAGGCCACGCGGCTATCCTCGATGAGCTCATCGTTACCTGCGCTCTTGAGCCTGACCAGCGGGCCGCCGTTTAGATGCAACAGATAGAGGGCACCGTTCTGCTCATCCAGATGAACACGGTCAGCTCCCGCAACATAGTCTCCGGCCAGCTTCCGCGCAAGATCTGCAGGTATCTCCCGCGCCAAGGGCGGCAACGCCGCAACGAGATCCTTACGTTTTGCTAACATCAATCGGAGTGCATCGTCCGCAATTCGCGTGGTTACAGCATTGGCTCCATCCATCGCTGCGGTCACTACAACTCCAAGCTTTGCATCAGGCAGCATCGATAGCTGCGTCGCAAAACCGTAAATAGCACCGCCGTGCCCAGCCTCTCGCTCTCCGTCCAATGTGCTGAGACGAAATCCTATTCCAAAAGACTCGCCTGTACTGGCACTCCCAGACTGTGGAGTCCACATCTCCTGCAAGGTCCTCGATGAGATCACCTTTCCGCCAGCGAACAGTGCACTTTCAAAACTCGAAAGATCAGTAACCGTCGAATACATCGCGCCTGCCGGACCTTCGCCTAATTGAAACGTTGGCGCCGGGAACAGCAGTCCGTCATAACTCCACATGGAGGCGCTGGCCAGATGTTGCATCAATACTGGATCGGGAGTGAACGAACTCTCTCGCATACCTAACGGCTGGAGCATAGCGGACTTAAGATATTCAAGGTATGGCTCATTTACCGTCCTCTGCAACGCATAGCCAACCGTAGCGATGCCCGCATTTGAATATTTCGTATGAGTGCCCGGGGCGAAGACCAGAGATGTCTGGTTGAGACTTTCGATAGTTGCTTGCAAAGTGGGCGCAGAAGCATCGAAATAATGGCCCACGGGAGGCTCACGGACCAACCCTGCCCTGTGGGACATCAGTTGTCGCAAAGTGATGTCTCCGCCGAAGGGATTATGTGGTGCAAAACCGGGTACGTATCGTGTAATCGGAGCATCCATGTCAAGTCGTCCACGCTCCACCAACTGCATAACTGCAGTATCGGTAAAGAGCTTTGAAACCGAACCCACGCGATAGACCGTATGCGCCGTAGCAGGCACTTTCTTTCCACTGTCTTCAAATCCGAAGCCCTGTGCCCACACAACGGATTGATTGTCCACTAGTGCAATAGAAAGCGCGGGCAACTTCTTTTCGTCGATCTGCTGCTGAATGCGAGCTGTAAGTTGACTTACGATCTGGGCATATTCAGGAGCGGGAACGACATTCTGCGCAGACGCTCGCGTTCTTAATAACACCAGCACGGTGCCCAATAAGAAAAGCCGTTGCTTGAAATCGAATCTCATCGGACCGGCGACGACTGCATGAATAGCTTATGGATAAGCACCTGTCCGGCCATTTGTCCGGAACTTTTTCCGTGCTCGACAGCGACCGTCCCATTGACCAGCACAGCGTCGATTCCCGTTGGGTAGGTGGCAGGTTTGGCATAGGTTGCTGTGTCCTGAATCTTATCAGGATCGAAGATAACCAGATCTGCAGCCATGCCGGGAGCGATGCGCCCGCGATCGTAGAGGCCGAGTAGATCGGCAGGAAGAGATGTCATCTTACGAACCGCGTCTTCGAGTGTTAGTACATGTTCCTCTCGAACATATTTTGCATAAATCCGAGGGAATGTTCCGAAGGTACGAGGATGCACATGCGCGTCTTTCGCAGGATTTGCAGGACTTGCATCGCTGCTTATGCTGACCCAGGGTGCCCGATAGATAGCCTTCTTCTGATCCTCATTCATGCTGCGAGGATCAACGGATGGGTCACCTTGTTGCACGAGATCAAAAAAAGTGGTCCAGTCATCCTGCTTACGCAGCACCGCCACTTGATGCAGTGAAAGCCCTTCATATTGGGAATCCATGCCCTTGGGTACTTTTGCAATCAGCACATTGTTCCAGTCCGAGCCAATGTGTTGATACCAGTTTTCCCAATCGGTGCGAGTCTTGATCTGCGCCTCCAATTTCTGGCGAACTGCCGGGTCGGCTAGAGACCGCGTGAGTGCTTCCCGGCCCGCCGAAAACGCATCAGGCGGAATGAACGCACCGAGATCGAGACCGTTGTAAATGTACGGGTAGGCATCCGCGGTTACGTCGAGGCCGCTGTCTCGCGCCGCCTGAATTCGCTTGAGCGCTTCCTCGACGAGATGCCAGTTCTCTGCCCCCGCGGCCTTGAGATGATAGATGTGCACAGGAAGTCCGGCTTGCTTTCCTATCGAAATGGCCTCATCGATGGCAGCAAGCAAGTCACCACTTTCGTTTCGAATATGCGACAGATAGATGCCGTCATATTGTGCAGCAACCTTCGCCAGCGCAACTAACTCCTGCGTGCTTGCATAATTTCCTGGAGGATAGATAAGGGCGCTCGATAAACCGGAAGCGCCTTGCTGCATAGCTTCGGCTACAAGCGCCTTCATCTTATCCAGTTCTTCTGGTGTTGGTGCCCGGTTTGTATCTCCGATAACCACCTGGCGAACCTGGGCGGCGCCGACATTGTGGATTACGTTCATGCCAATGCCGTGCTTTGACAGCAGGGCGAAGTACTCCGCGAAGTTATGCCAGGTGACCTTCGCGTCCGGGCTTTGTCCTTCCGCTAACTTCGCGGTGAAGTCGTTCTGAGGAGCTTCTGAGTCGCCTTCGCCCACAAATAAAGTAGTGCAGCCTTGCTGGAGTTTGCTTTCGGCACTGACCGCGTCCCTGACAAGAACATAACTGTCGCCACCCATCATCTCGATAAACCCGGGAGCGACGATGTGGTCGTTTGCCTCGATCGTCCGCCGGGCGGTCGCGTTAGACAAATCGCCAATTGCGACGATCCGCCCATCACGAATTCCCAAGTCGGCCTTGTACCATGGGTTTCCGCTGCCATCGATGACTCGACCGTGAAGAATTATGGTGTCGAACTGGTGATCCTGTGCGATTACTTCATGAACGGCGGCCAGAATGATTACCATAATCACGGAAAAAAGGCACGACAGTCGCTTCATAGTGAACGAAGCTATCTCGCAGTTCCTGTATCTCTCCGGCATATCGTTATTTCCAGATGACTGTGTTCATCACTCCTGCGGAGTTATCGTGCGGTTCCGGTTCTCTTTGGATTTCAGGAGGAGAGGCCGAAGTGGCCGTTCCGCCAGAAGCGATTGCCCTAAGTGCGCCCGACGAGGACATATTCCAGTAGATCGCGGGGGGTTTTTGAGTGCAACCTTTGTTGACATTGTCAGACTTCGGTTGGATAAAAGTAGCACTTCGAAATTGGGCAGTCAATAATAAATGTTATGGTTATTGAGTAATAACGGCAGTGCTTCGTCCAGACTTTTCATTATCGTAGTGTCGCCAACGTTTGTTTCACTTACACTGAAGTGCGGGCGTTTAAATATCCACGGGCAAATCGGATGTTGCGGTCTGAATTAGCGAGAGAACGATGAACGAGCACGCTTTCCTGTCCAATTCTAACTCTGAAGCATTCGCACTAGTTTGGGAGCACACCCATCGGCTCAATCCCAACCGAGCGTTACGTCGTCCTGATAAAATCGACTTTTGCCACATAACTCAGAGGCTCTCATGCAGAGCGTGACTAAGTTAACAAACAGGTGTTTTTTGGAGGAGTCCCGGCACTAATGCGTAAGAAACTTGATATACCGGTTCCTCCGGTAGCTATACAAACACGAATTAGTGAACTGAGTTCCGGCCGCCGTGAAACCCTGCGTCAGGTTCTCGAGAACCCTCGCGAATTCGTATTGCTCAGTGTGCGCGCAGCGGCGGCTCGCCTGAATACCGATCCTGCCACCTTGGTGCGGATCGTTCAGCGATTAGGATTTAAAGGCTATCGCGCCTTTCAAAACTATCTACACGATCTTTCGATCGCCAATGCAACGTCTCTGGACGGTATGCAGAACAACAGCCGTGGAGACTCTACGGATGTCGACCCTCTTCGCGAAACCCTCGAGCAAGACGTCAAGAATCTGAATGAGATCTACAACAGTGCAGACATGAAGAGATTCGATGCACTTGCCAAAAAAATTCACTCAGCACGTCGAATACTGCTCCTGGGTGGTGATCTCGCTGAAAATCTGGTCCACTACATCGAACATCACCTGACTTTGATTGGGCTGCCCGCACTGGCAGCTACCGCGGTAGGCCGCAGCATCCATATCTCGCGCAGTTTCGGCAAAGGCGATCTCGTCATCGCCATCAGCTTCCGCAAGGGCCTGCGCCAGACCGTAGAAGGTTTGCAACGCGCCAGGGCGAATGGTGCCTATTGCGTTGGAATTACCGGTACTTATATCTCTCCGATTGCGCGGTTCACGGACGAGTTCTTTGTAGCGTCGGTTGAGAGTCGATCTTTCATTGACTCCTATGTTGCCCCAATCGCGCTCGTCAATCTGATGCTTGTAGCGTGCGGAAACTACAAGCGGGAGGCGACTCTTCGCATGCTGGCGGAAGCGGCCAAGGAACAGCGCCATGGCTTTCGATGGTACGACGCGGAATAGCAGCGGCGGGGCACCACATGACGCCTGCCCGGTTGATCAAGATGGATTAAAGCTTGTCTGTAGAAGTGATCTTTCGAAATCGGAAGTTTGTAATTCTTCCCGAATCCCAAAGAAATCCAATGACATTGCCCTTCGCATCCCGTTCAAAATGAAGATTCACGCCGTCATTATCTTCAAAGGAATCCTTGATTGTCGGATGAAATTCCTGCGGTTCATGCTTTAACCGTTTTAGCGTAAGTTTATCGCTCCCGGCGATGATTTGATATCTGGGATCGATTTCATCGCTTGCATAAACTCCCGCATAACTCGCCAGCATATCTGAAGTGGGACTGAACACATCAGTCATTACATATTCAGCCGCTTTGCTTTGCCCGGGGTGTTGAATTGTCATCTGCCACGGGCCACTATCCTTCGCGCGCTGGAAGGTATAAGTAGTCGGGTCGGACTTGCCTTGAAACTTTGTGGCACTGAGCGGGATCAACTCGGAGCTTTCGCCATCTGGATCGACTACATTGAGCTTGCCGTTTGCTGCCGATAAACGAATAGGATGCTGATTTTCATGATCCCAATATAAGCCGGGGTATTGAGCGAGTTGCTTACCAGGGACTTCGACGGCTGCGACTTTTTCATCCTTTTTGGCTGGCTCCGTAAACTCCTTTGAGAGGAAAATGTCGGCAACTTTACGCGCCTCCTGAGCCGGTTGAGAATCGGCTCGATTGCACAGGCAGGCTACCGAAAAATGCTGATCCGGAAACCGGATAAGGTCGGCGCGATAGCCCGCATCGGCGCCATTATGCTCGACAGTTTTCAGCCCTCTGTAGCTGCCAATGGTCAGGCCGGAGGCGTAAACCGTGGGGCCTAACATAGCAGGCTCCCCGTTGCTCAGTACGCCTCCTTGTAGCATCAGCTTGATGAACTCCTGTCCACCCACACGTGGGTGATAAAAATTCTCATCCCATTTGGCAAGGTCTTCCACGGTGGTCAGCAAGCCGGTCGCGCCTACTGTGTCAAAGTTAGTGATACTCAGCTTATAGACGTTCGATTGCTTTGTTGGTGCATATCCATAGGCGTCGTGTTTGACCACCTCGGCGTGGTCGTCCCGGAAATGCGTACTGCTCATTCCAAGCGGAGTGAAGATTCGCGCGGTTGTGAATTCGCGGAGCGACTGGCCGCTCACTTTCTTGACGATCTGTCCCAGCAGGGTATATCCCGAATTGTTGTAAAGAATCCGTTCACCAGGTTTAAAGTTCAGGTCCTTTTGCCGATCGAGCAGGCTCATCACATCCTGATCGGTTATCAGATCAAGAGAGTATCGCCAACCCGCGAGGCCGAGGAGCTCCCATTGATCACGAATCCCGCTCGTATGGTGAATCAAGTGCTTAATTGTAATCTTCGAGCCAAAATCAGGCAGCTCCGGCAGATATTTGTGAACATCATCGTCAAGGGAGAGCTTTCCGTCCATCGCCAGCAGGATGATGGCTGCCGCTGCGAATTGTTTAGACATCGAAGCAACGTGGAATACACTGTCTGGCTTGATAATCACATCGTGGTCCAGATCGGCCATTCCATATCCGTGCTCGTAGACGATTTCTCCATTCTGCATCACTGACAGCGCGCAACCCGGCGACACAGTTGTATTCCACTTGCTGAAGACGAGGTCGGTTTGCTTGACTAGCTCTGCCCGTCCGGAATCCTGGCTTTCGGGCGTCTGGCCTACCGTTTGACAGTCTGCTCGCAAAGCGGCCATGAGAGAGAGACCCAGAGCAATCGCGCTGAACCAAAAACGCGGTCGTCTGGCAGTTGATTCATGCACTGCCGCGAAGGTTTTCTTTGATAACAAAAACGAAAGGATCTTAGTATCACGCCAGATCAAAGTTGAACCGAACATCCTCATATCTATAAGCACCTCGGCGACTTGGCCGGCAAAAAGATTATTGCGCACGTTCGTGTCTTCGTGCCCACTCGCATGTGCTTCTGAGGGGCGTCTCAAGACAACGCCCTCAGAAGCGCCTGGGGGAGAATCAGAACTCGATGCGAATACTTGCCTGCAGTCGACGCGGCGTCCAGTAGTCGCCATTCGCCGGATCGCCCGGCTGACTATTAATTACGCCAAAGCCTGGGGGATCGAGATAGTTGGTCTCCGGATCATTAAACAGCGGATGGTTGAAAATGTTGAAGAAGTCGAAGCCCAGTCTCATTTTGCTTTCGCGGAATATGGTGATTGTCTTGCCCACAGACATATCCCACGTAAATAAATGCATTCCGCGAATATACCCGGCTGAGCCGGATCTATCCATGCTGATCGTAAACGGACGGAAGTTACCATACACTGCGGCGGGATCTTTGAAGAGGTTTTGACCCGCACCACAGCAACTCCCAACACCGTTCGAGCCAGCGATGCCCTGATGCCTGCTTATGCTGAAGTTCCTGGGCACTGTACTCGGAATACTCTCATTGAAGCCGTTGGATCCAAAGGGTTGGCCTCCCATGACCATATACAGGGGCAGACCAGTGGAGTAGTTGACAATGTTGGACCAAGTCCAATTGTTGATGACATGACGGAGTGGCCCTCCGCTTAAATCATGGCCCGCGCCAAATGGCAGGTAGTAGACCCCATACGCATTGAGCACCTGGTGCCGATCACCGAACGCAGCGCCGTATCCGAAACTCGGGTCGTAGGAGTTGAGTGGCCCAGTGCCTCCGGAATCGGTGCTGTTCTCACCAGTTGTAAGCCAATGAGAGAAGGTGTAATTGATCGTGAAGGTCAAACCCTTCGAAGTTCGTTTGTTTAAGCTGACAAAACCTCCGTTGTAGTTGCTCCATCCAACCGGGGAAATGTCCAACGTAGAGACGAGCTGCTGGTTCTCCACCGGCCCTGAAAGGAGCAACTTGTCGATATGCTGTTGCCAAAGAGTCTGGACAGCGGCACTGATAAAGTCCCCGGAATCGATATTTGCCAAATTGACGGTGCCACCGGGACCGATATTGTTCTCAAACCATGGCTGAGGAGTAACATTCGCAGGGGCTGTCCCGCCGCGAAGCTGGCCGGCGACCTTGTCAAAAGCCTGGGCGAAAGTTTGCGTCGACTTGCCGGTCATGTCGGTGATAAAGAACGGAACGGCATTCATATCAAGATCGGCTTCCAGGTTACGACCGAAGCGACCCAGATAACCAACTTCCACCAGAAAGTTTCCGGGAAGTTCACGCTGAATGGTGAAGTCAAGGCTCTTCTCGGTACCCACCTTATAGTTTGGATCGAAGGCAATGATGGTGCCTGCGCCGTAGTTTGAGGGAGGAACGTATGGAACGGCAACTTGCTGTTCCACCATCGGCAAAGGCACTGGACCGTCTGGACCGACTCGGTATGACTGACTACCACCGTTACGGGGTGCGACCAGGGAACTGGTCTGCGCCAGAAGCTGGTCACTCTGCTCTGCAAACTGAACCTGCCCGACCCCGAGAACACGATAAAAGCCCATGGAAAAGCCGCCGCGTACGACGGTCTTGTGGTCGCCCAGGATATCGCCCATCACACCATGTTGGAAGGAAGGATTCCATGCCGCTGCAAGGCGAGGTCCTGCGTGGTTTTGAAGCGGGAAATAGCCACGTCCCGGAAAGTGACTGAGCGGGGTCCAGGCAAACCCCGGATTATAGATTTGCCCTTGGCGTGCCAGATCTGATCTCTTTGCGAGATATTGCGCAGGGTCAATAGGCTGGCCGGTCAGACCGTCTGTAATGAAGCTTTGTCGTCCCTTGTCGTCACTGAACGGAGTTTCAATTACGCCCAGCAGGCCCAAACTCAGGGTCAAGGCGTTAGTCACGCGCCAGGTATCGCCGACGTGGTACTCAAAATGTTTCCAGGTTCCGGCGCTGATCAAGTCAGTGTCTGGCGGATTGGCGACTCCCTGCGAGTTTCGTGTAGTGATCTCGTTGACACTGTCAACGATTCCGAGGGTCGCGCCATAGAGAGAGTTCCAGAGATTAACGTTAGCCGGCTGCAGACAATTGGCTTGCCCACTCGATCCACATGTAACTGGCTCTTCCGCATTGGTGACCGGGACAAACTGGCCTGTTCCGATATTCGCGAATGGGTGGACGTTGTATTGACTCGCTCCCTCGCGAGTTTCTGAAAAATACTGATGCTCGAAATGTATGCCGAACTGAATCTGATGCTTGCCGAGCAGCTTCGAGGCGCTGTCAGTGATCTGCCAGTTTCTGGAAACGCCCACCTGTCCGCGCGCACCAAAAATCTGAATAGGGTCCTGAATAACAGGCAGGTGGAGAGCCACACCGGCGTCGGGTATCAGAGATTCCGGATGTGGCTGCTGGAATTCAATTGTCGACTGAAAGAGGCCGCCTCCTAATTGGTTGCTGAAGGTCGGACCTATCTGACCGGTGAGGGCGCCGCCGTACATGCGGGGATGGTTCTCTTCACGGGCAGTGGTTACTATGTCACTTGGCCCGCCTCGCCAATCGATTCCGGGGTTGTTGTTCGGGTTGTAAACCGCATTGGTCGCCCATGACCAGATGCCATTGACGTGCCAATTGTCATTGATGGCGTAATCGAGGCGACCCACGGCGTTGTCGTTATTCTGGGAGGAATCTGCAGGACCGCTGATGCCCGTGGTGTTGAGCTGATCGCCAAGGTTTTTATCATTGCCTTCTGGGAGAAGAGCAAACTGTTGAGCTATGACCGGGCTTAAACCTATGCCTCGAGGATCACATGGATTGTTGCTGGCAGGACCGCAAAGAGTTGAGGTCTTGAGATCGTAAGCGACCGCATTTCCGCTGCCGTCGATAAAGGTGAGGATGCCTTGGCGAAGGGAGTCCGTCGGAACCAGGCCGCTGACCTGGGTGGTGTTGGGAAACCGCCGTATCTCCATGTTGAGAAAGAAATTGAGCTTGTCCTTCTTGTAAGGTCCAAGTAGCGGGCCACCGAGGCGAAAGCCAATGCGGTTATCCAGGAACTCCGGCTTCGGTTGGCCCAGGTTATCGGCCACCCAAGTACTGGCGTTGAGATGATTGTCAACGTGGTACCAATAAGCAGCGCCGTGATAAGAGGACGTCCCGTTGCGCACCGTGAAAGAAAACGCGCCTCCAGGGGCGCGGCCAAAGCTGGCGTTCTGATTAGTGGTGGCCGAGTTGAATTCTTGAATTGACTCGACAGGAAGAGGAATTCCGGTACCAATGTTGCCGCAACACTCTCCTCCGACCTGCGCATCGGAAATGTTAAGACCGTCGAGGGTAAAGTCGTTCTGATCGCCCGCTACCCCAGCGATCGTGCCGCTCGATCCGTTGTAGGCCCCTCCCGTCCACGGTTGTGCGCCCACCTGGAGAAAAGTCAGTTCCACGGCGCGTCGAGTCACGGTGGGAAGTTCGTTGACCTCTTCCGTGCCGATCACAGTGCCTACCGCTGAATCAACCGTCTGAAGCTGAGCTTGCGCGCTGGAGGTGACGGTCACCGTCTGGGAACTGGATCCCACCGTCAGGACAACGTTGATCAAACTTGATTTCGCTACTTGTACCACCACTCCTGAGGTGACGCTGTTCTGGAATCCTTGCGCCGTAGCTGAGAGTGAATAGGTGCCGGGAGCGACAGCCGGGAATGAGTACTGGCCGGAGCTGTTCGCGATCGTGGTAAGTGCAGCACCCACGTTTCCTGAATCTAACGTCATCTTCGCGCCTACCACAACGGCACCTGATGAATCCGTCACAACGCCGACGATGGCCCCGGTGGTGCTCGTCTGGGCTCGCACCATCCAGGTACAGACCAGAAGCGCAAAGACAAGTACCAGACTCGATTGGAGTCGAATGCTCCTATGGAATCTCTTCATCTTCATAGTGAAGACCTCCCTGGTTTCTGACTGTGGGTAGAAGACGGAAACACAAATCCGCGTTTCTGGGACTTAGGCGAGCGTTTCCTCACCTGCAACGTATGTTGCGCGGCGTTGGTGTTTGGAGTATGCAGAAATTCATAAAATCAGTCAATAGAAAATTTGCCCTTATCGCGTGTTTCCTTGAGTGCAACGTATGTTGCATCGGAACTTCGCAAAATGGCCGCCTTGTGATCGACTTTTGGGTTCTGTTTCCTCCGCCGCTTCTGCGCGAGCGAAGGAAGGCTTCGATGAGATTATCTGTCGTGTGGGGCTTGCCTGCCGGAGAATCGCCGGACTAACTCCCCACCCGATTCAAGATCGTCGGAGCTTAGGCAGTTCCGAGACGATTCCTCTCCCGATGGGCCGAGAGGCATCGCGGATAGTCGCCATAGTCCGGAGAAAAGCGGTGTATCATCGCCCCTCAATCCAGGGAGGACGGAACTACGATCCCGTCCTCTCTGCAGCGCTTTGCATTTCTTTGAAGATTTGAGCCCGACGAAATACGCTGACGCTCAGGCTCCGTCTTCGTCTGTCATCAGGCTGTCGGACTCTGCAATATCAGCGCGAGGGCGTGCAGCCGCTTGGCGTCGGCTGGATCCTTGGCCGCCGATGCGCTTGTCTCTACGGATGGTGCTATCGCACGCAGCTTTTCTACATCCTTCTTGCCAAGGTGCGATTTCGGCTTGCTTCCAATCGCCTTGTTGAGAGCGGCAATTTGGTCTGGGGACAGTGCCTGAGAACGTGTCAGTTGATCCATATATGCTCGAGCAACGGTAAGTTGAGAGGGCCACGCAAGCTTCTGCTGATTTTGCACATTGAGCTCGGCAACCCGTACCAGGTTTGCTGCGTCGATCTCATTCTTCGTCAGAAATTTGCTTGGCACCAGCTTGAAAACATCCAGACCACGCGCAATCTCCGACCCATAGATGTAGCCGTTGTACCAGTACGCTGACCACTCTCCACCCAGAATCACGGCCTTGGGGTCAATGGGTCCGCGATCGAAGTAGGCGATCTCGAAGGGATGCGCTGTGTCTGTAAAGTCCACCACTGAAACGCCGCCTTGATACCATGCCTGCACCTCGATATCCCGTCCAGGGACTGGCACAAGCGATCCGTTGTGCGCTACGCAGTTTTCGGTGTCCGTTTGTGCCGCGGGCATCTTGTAATAGCTTGCGAGCGAGAGTTTTTCGTCAGCCAGGTTGAAGATGGCGTCCGCTCCCCACTTGTTTGGGTCCGTCGCGCGGCAACGTGCCCCAAGGCCGCCGCCCCACTCATCGGTGAACACCACCTTGGTTCCATCGTTTGAAAATGACGCCGAGTGCCAGTACGAATAGTTTGGATCGTTCACCGCATCGACTCGCTTAGGGTGGACGGGATCCTTAATGTCGAGCAGAATACCATTGCCCGAGCACGCTCCAGCCGCGAGGCCAATGGCCGAATACACGGTAATGTCGTGACATTGATTGGTGTCCGCGGGCTTCTCCGCTCCCTTGTCGTGACTGCCGCCATTGTTCAGGCCGTTGAGAGCGCCGCTGCGCGGATCGATAAACACTCTCGGACTGGAAACTACCTTAGCCTGGTCTGGCGCGGCTAGCGGAACCTTGATCACATCGATGCGGAAGAGCGACGTGTTCGGGTCTTTGTCCGGAGCCTCGCCGGAGCAACCCGCGAGCTCTTCTCCCTGCCTCACAAACGACGTTCCGGAAACATAGATGTAGACGTTGTCCTTGTCGTTCGGGTCCAACACGAGCGTGTGGGTGTGCGATCCACGGCATGTCTGCACTGCCGCCACCTGTTTGGGGTTCTTGATATCCGAAATATCGAAGATTCTCACGCCGCGAAAGCGGTCCGGGCTTGCTGCCGGTAGCCGGCGTTCTTTCTCGTGCCCCGGCTCCGGCGGAGGCAGCGGCGGGAAACCCTGCGTTCCGCAGTCGAGCCGGCCGTTGGGCATTTCTACCGACATGAAAAGCAGCTTGCCGTACACAGAAACGTCGCCTTGCCCTCCAGGACATACCAGCGAGGTAATCAGCGACACCTTTGCCGGATTTGAGATGTCATAGAAGTTCACGCCATAGAAATTCCCCTGGAACAGATGCGTTCCCTGGAACGCGAAGTCGGAGTTCGCAAAGGCAAGCTGCGCAATTATGAGCTGCATGGGCTTAGGCATCTTCGTCCTGTCGCCTATACCAAGCTGCCCGAGCGCCTTCTGAACGGCCGGATCGTCTGCGTCAGCGGACGGTAGCTGAAAAGCGTTCGGCTTCTTAAGCGAAGCGACACGCTCCATACCCATTGCCGCTTCACCTGCGTCGTAGAGTCCGGGTTTCAACGACGCGCGCGGATCGTCTGTCGTCGAGCCTGTCATGCCCAGAGGCAGAGGCGTTGGTGGAACCGGAGCGAAAGGATCTGGTTCTTCGGCTGGAGCCGCGGGCTTGGCATCGGGAGCGGCCGCGGGCGGCGTCTGCGCTCGCAAAACACCTATGCTGGAAACCATCATGGCTATAGCAAAAGTCGCGCCCGCCAAACGAAAAGAGAGAGCCTGCATGCGGTTCATCGTTTCTCCTTCAACATATCTTCCATAATTCTGATCTCAGCCCGTTGCGAGTTGTCCGCATCTGTCGCAAAGTCGAACAGCTCAGCGTCCTGGCCTGCCCCGGGGCTATCGAACAGTTCTTTCACCATCACCAACGCGCCATTGTGGTGCTGAATCATTCCTGTCAGGAATAGGCGGTCAAACTCCGTGCCCTTAGCCTGCCGTAACGCGCTCATCTGCTCTGGTGTAAGCATTCCCGGCATCGCTTGCATCGGCTTTCCGTTTTGATCCATATCCGGCATGCCAGGCATCGCCATTGACACAGGCGCACCACGCGCAATCAGCCACCGCTCCATAAACTTGATCTCTTCCTTCTGTGAAAGGCTGATGCGTGCGCCCAGAGCGCGAACCTCTTTATTCTCCGTGTGCGACACAATCAGCGCGGTCATTTCCACCGCCTGAGAATGATGCATGATCATGCCCTGCATGAACTCGATATCAGACTGCGACCTCTGGGGCAGGACGGCGGATGTAGAAGGCGGAAGCTGTCTGCTTGGAGTTCCTGGAGCCCCGGGCTGGACCACCGGAGCTGGAGCCGGTGCCGCTTGTAGAGCATAGCCCTTCGCCCCCGGCAAACTGCACAGGATCGCAGCCAGGCCCCAGGCAGAAAACGCCACCGTTAGATTTCCATAAGCCCACGGATTGTGCCTGCGGTTCTCGGGGTCCGCCCCGGATTTCCGCGCTCGACTGTACATATTCGCTGCTGACAACGTATCACGGCAGCGCGAAATCTCGAGGGCAAAACGCAATGCGTTATGCAAACTATGGATAAGACAGTCGACGACTCGCTTCCATCCTTCGATGGATAGGAACATCCTCACTTGGGGGCAAGACAGCGTTAGTGATTACTCCTTAGAGTTTGATCTGCCGATTCGTGACAGCAGAATCCGTTACAAATCAGAAGATTCATGCGTGGCGATTCGGCGATCGCGTTTCTTTTCGGAGAGTCAATTCGATGAGTAAGCTCACTAGCCTGAAACTGAGTTCAGTCCGAGGATTTAACCCTCGCTGCATCTTACTCTTTGGCTCGCTGATCGTTGTTCTTTGCTTTTCATTGCCTTTCGCGTACGGCCAGGATGCGGTCGGCTCTCTCGAAGGCCATATCTATGATAAGAGCGGAGCTGTGGTAAGCGGCGCAAACGTGGCTCTGAAGAACCTTGCCACAAATGCCATGCGCACGCAGACATCGGACAGTGACGGCCTCTATCGCTTCGTGCAGCTCAATGTGGGCCTTTACTCCGTGTCCGTTGACGCACCCACCTTCGCGCGCTTCTCGCAGTCGCCCATCGAGATTACGGTCAGCCAGACGAGTAACGTCAATATTTCGCTAGGCCTTGCATCAATCACACAATCTATCGTGATCACCGATGCGCCGCCAACCATCGACACCTCGACCAATACCCTCGGCAAAGTCGTCGACGGCAAAGAGGTCCTCGATCTGCCGCTTAACGGGCGCAACTTCGCGCAGCTCGGCCTGTTGCAAACCGGCGTCGCGCCCATCTCTTCCGGAGTGCTCACCGAAGGCGGCTCACTACGCCAGGGCCAGTCTTACGCGGTCAACGGGCAGCGTCCGGAGGGTAATAACTTCCTTCTCGATGGCTCGCAGAATGTCAATCGCATGGATGGTGGCTACGCCCTCAAAATCCCTGTCGACGCAATCGCCGAGTTCCGTATCCTCACCAATACAGCGCCTCCCGAATATGGCGGCAATACAGGATCAACGACAAGCGTAGTGACACGCGGGGGCAGCAATGATATCCACGGCACTGCGTACGAGTTCTTCCGGAACGATGCACTCGATACCCGCAACTATTTTGCCCGCGAAGTCGAGCCTCTCAAGCAGAACCAGTTTGGGGTTACCGTAGGCGGACCCATCCGTAAGGATCGCCTCTTTGCCTTCGGCTACTATGAAGGCTTCCGCAACCATCAAGGCATCACTACCTCGGCGACCGTGCCCACAACCGAAGAGCAGCAGGGAGATTTCTCCGGTCTTGGCTATCCGCTCATCAACTACGCAGCCGGCGGCGTGCCTTTCCCCGACAACAAGATTCCTGCTCAGGCAATCAACCCAGTCGCCGCCAACGTCGCCAAGCTTTACCCAGCCGGCAACGTAAGCTCGGACGTCTACACAGCCACGGTCGTAGGCACGAATGACGATGACCAGACCGGCATCCGTATCGACTATCACCAGAACGATAAGAGCCAATTCTTCGGCCGCTATTCCTACTTCACGGGGTACAACATCAATCCCGTCTCAGTGCGAGGCTCAGACCTGCCGGGCTATCCGACGCGCGATGATTTCACCGCGCACTCCTTCGTGGCCGGGCATACGTGGCTCATCTCGTCCCACATCACTAATTCAATCGAAGGATCGTTTTTCCGCTACGAGTTCCTCTTCGATCAGCGGCTCAACAAGACCCCGCCCAGCGCTCTGGGGTTCGATTTCTTGTCCGCTAGCGCAATTGGCCAGGGACCACCCTTCTTCAATCTCAGCGGCTATTCACCCGTTGGCGGAGCCATTACGGGCCCTCGCACCTCGGTTCAGAATACCTACGAAGCCCATGATGGCCTTTCCGTGCTCCACGGCAATCACTGGATGAAGGTCGGAGGCGAGTTCCGTCGGCATCAACTCAATCTGTTCCAGTCCATTGCGCCCAACGCGTTTTACATCTTCGCTTCGTCCTTCCCTACCAACAACGCCTTCGCAAACCTGCTTCTTGGCGCGCCGGTCGTGTTCTATCAGGGCCGTGGAGACTTTACCCGCTATGTACGCAACTGGGGCGCCGGCTTCTACTATCAGGATGAATGGCACGCCCGTAAGAATCTGACCATCAACTATGGTCTGCGCTACGAAATCATCAATCCCAACACCGAAACGCGCGATCGTCTTAACGCGTTTGTTCCCGGCGTGCAATCGCATATCATGCCAAGCGCGCCGGTTGGTCTGCTGTTTCCCGGCGACCCCGGAATACCACGCGGTATCGCGTCCAGTTACTACAAGGGATTCATGCCCCGCGTAGGCTTCGTCTGGGATCCTACTGGTAGAGGCGCCTGGTCGATCCGTTCTTCCTACGGCATCTTCTACGATCCATTCGCCAATGGTATGGGAGTTACCTCGCAGGGTCCGGTCAGTTCCCTACCCTGGGCCCAATTTGTGCAGATCACGCCGCCCACCCTTAACTTCGCCTCGCCGTACAGCAATGTTGCCATCCCGCTGCCGAACACATTCGTCAAGCCCTCAACGCCTTTTGTTATCGACACGCACGCCCGGCCCACGAATGCACAGGATTGGAACCTCTCAATCCAGCACGAGATCGCAAAGAAATATGTCCTTGAAGCTCGCTACGTCGGCACCAAGGGGACACACGTCCCGCGCAACATCGACACCAATCCTGCGGTTTATCAGCCCGGCGCAACCGCGCAGAATGCGGACCGCCGCCGTATCTACGCGAACTGCCCTCCTGGCGGAGGCCCCTGCGACTACGCGACCATCGCCGAGCTTACCTACGGCCAGAATTCCACCTATCACGCGGCGCAGTTGAGCTTCACCCGCCAAGCCATCCACGGTCTTGGGTTCAACGTTTCCTACTGGTATTCCAAGACACTCGACTATCTCTCGTCCATGAATCTTCAGGGCGCATCCGCGAAGCCGCTGGGCGGCGAAAATGATCTCGCGCAGAATCCCTTTGACCTCAAAGCGGAGCATGGCCCTTCGCTCTTCGACGCCCGCCATCGCTTCGTCGCCAGTGGTAGCTGGGCCATACCTTTCGCGCACGGTAAGACAGGGCTCGAGGGTCAACTGCTCGATGGGTGGCAGTTGAATGTGATCGCAATTGCCAACTCGGCGACGCCCTACACCGTCTTTGACAGCACCAACGCTTCTCTACAAGCCTCCGCGCCGCCTATCTCGGGATACTTTGCCAGCCGCCCCAACGTCGTCGGCAACCCCAACCATGGCCCTCATACGGTCGCGCAATGGATAGATCCCGCAAACTTCCAGCGACTCAGCCCTGTGATCAATGCAGGCCAGTTCGGCGATGCAGGACGCAACATCGCTCGCGGCCCTGCCTCAGCAAATGTCGATCTCTCTGTACTGAAGTTTTTCCCGATCACCGAGCGCGTCGGCATCCAGTTCCGCGCGGAATCCTTCAATATCGCCAACCACGCCAACTTCGGCCTGCCCATCGCCGATCTCGCCGCGCCAAACTTTGGCCAGATTCTGCTGGCAGGTTCGCCGCGCCTCACGCAATTCGCACTCAAGACCATCTTTTAGGTCGAGAATAAGAGGATCATGACTACCGTAGCCACGATGGAACCCATCTATCTTCCAGGCGTCGAAAATAATCCCCAGCCCAGCCCCTATCTCGATCTCATCAACGCGGCCAAAGCCAACGCCGATTCGAGCGCAGAATACTGGCAGATCTGGCACCTGCTCGCCTTCCGTCCAGAGATGAACATTCATCTTGGCCGCTTCACTCATGCCGTGATGTACGAGCCTGGACCCCTCCCATCGTCGCTCCGGGAGCTCATCGCCACCTATACCTCTTCGCTCAATCAGTGCCAGTTCTGCATGCGCTCCCACGCTGCCGTCACGGCGCAGTTGCTAAACGATCCAGCGATCGTACAGGCCGTTATCGACAATCCCGAAACAGCCCCAATCCTCGAATCTGAAAAAGCCCTCCTGCGCTTCGCCCGCAAAGTTACACTGGAGTCGCACAAGATCACGCGCGAAGATATGCAACCCCTATACGAACACGGCTGGGACGACGCCGCTATTTACTACGCCATCACCGTATCGGCACTCTTCAACTTCTACAATCGATGGATTAACTCCACCGGTGTTCATCCTGTCTCGGCGGAAAACCACGCGCTCCACGCCGCAAAGATCGCCACCCGAGGCTACGTCCGCTAATGCCTGAATCTGTCGTACAGGGCAACGCCGTGCAACTCGAAGAGTCCAGCCTGGCCTACCCCGGCTGGAAGGTGGTTCTTGCCGGTTTCTTCGGGATTATGGTGAGCTTCGCTGCCATCGTTCCTTACACTTTTGGTTTGTTTCTCAAGCCACTCAACGCAGCGTTTGGCTGGCACCGGGAAGCTACCTCCGCTGGATTCAGCATCGCCGCGCTCACCGTGGCTGC
>Ga0206972_1050_pt1 | contig 29190 bp, 34 predicted proteins | sample Alteio_BWOrgHeat_86_FD_152925 | JGI IMG/M metagenome (GOLD analysis project Ga0206972, IMG submission 152925) | Enriched cells from forest soil in Barre Woods Harvard Forest LTER site, Petersham, Massachusetts, United States -... | ecosystem: Environmental > Terrestrial > Soil > Temperate forest >...
ACTTAATTTAAGCGGGTGCACAAAGATCACAGATGCTGGCCTTATCCATCTATCTAAACTCACACTCTTAAGTTCACTTCATCTAGGAGGGTGCAGAAACATCACAAATGCTGGTCTTGCCCATCTAGTAACTCTCACACGCTTAAGCTCACTTGATCTAAACGACTGCCATAACATCACAGATGCTAGCCTTGCCCATCTATCAAAACTCACATCTCTAATCTCACTTCAACTAAAACATTCGAAGATCACATTGGCTGCTGCACAAGTTTTTCAGGCGAAACTGAGCATTAGACATCAAACCCAAATATTTTCTGAGCAAAGCAGGTTACGCAAGATGTCTATTCAGAGATAGTCAAAAGGGGGCGATCAATGGGGAGCAAAGCATCTTGAACTGATTTTGCGCTGCTTCGGCGCAAAATCAGTTCAAACTCCAGTTTTTTGGCCAGCATTGCTCATAGGTGAAATCGAACTCGTCTTCCCAACCTATCATCTCCTTGGTGACCCTTTCTCTTTGACCGTTTTTAGCTCTAGCATTGATTTGTTCCATCTCTTCTTCTGATAGTTGGAAATCCATGATAGAGAAATTCTGTTGGATATGCTGAGGATTCTGACTTCCTGGGAGAGGAATACACCCATGTTGAACGATCCAACGAAGGGCTATTTGTGAGGCTGTTTTGTCATACTTCTTTCCAATTTGAGCTAAAAGAGGATCATGGGAAATTTTACCTCGACTAAGAGGTCCCCAAGCTTGAATCCCAATCCCCTCTTTGTGACAGAACTGAATTAAGTCGGCGTCATAAAAGAAGGGATTCATCTCCACCTGAACCCAGGAGATAGCAACACCTGTTTCTAAAGCGCGTTTTACATGGTGGATCGTGACATTGCTCAATCCAATCTGACGAACAAGTCCGGCTTTCTGAAGCTCTGCCATAGTACTCAATGTTTCTTCGATGGGAATCTGACTATTAGGCCAATGCAAGAGATAAGCATCCAGATACTCTGTATCTAATTGCTCTAATGTCATCGAGATGTCTTGCAGGAGATCATCTCGGGATTGATGATCGCGCCACACTTTAGAAATGAGGAAAAAGTTCTCGCGCCCCAGGCGTTTGAGCACTTGTCCAATGGGTACAAAATTTTCATAGAAGGTCGCTGTATCGATGATTCTGTAACCGACCTGTGCTGCCGTTTCAACAGCTTTAGCGCATACTTCCTCTTGGAGAGGATAGGTTCCAAAACCCACTGCTGGATATTCTATTGTAATCATCGCTACTCCGTTAAGAATTCATTTTAGCTGTAAAGATTAAGGCCATCTTTTATCATGGGCAGAGAATTTTTTACGAGAGAAAATGCCATGGCTACCCAAGTTGGATATAATCTGCCACCTGCCTTTTTAAGTTTGCATGACCAAGCTTACGATCACGCAGAGACAACCATCCATAAGCTCATTGATGAAATGCAAGTCATCAAAAGCGACTGCGACTATGTGGCCAAATTGAGCAATCGACTCTCCCATTGTAAGGCAGCAGGTACAGTTGATTTTAGCGATGATCCTGAAATGCGTCAGAACATCGATCATGTGCATTCTCTCGATCCTTCGATTTTTGGAGGACAACTGCGCTATGATTGGCAGAGCTCAACTGATATGGATATCACGTTGCAAGCCCTCGACGGTCTCACCAAAGCTAAATTTAGCGAGGTCAATGAGAAGATGATGTTTGTGGGTAAAGGCTATGACGATCGTTTACTCATCACGGAAGGGATGCAAAAAATCCTTGACATGGCCATTCGCCATCTAGAATCGCTCGTGTCCAAACAACGCAAAACATAATATGAAACCATTTGTCGATGAGCTAGCCACTTTACTTAACGTCTCTCAAGAGGAAGTGAATGCAGTTGCTGCCGAAGATGATGAGAATTTATGCGCAACGGCTTATCACCTCTATGAACGGGGTGATTATCCTATTGCAGCGCAATTCTTCACGAAACTCGTGTTGGCAAATCCTTTTGATGAAAAATACTGGCGAGGCTTGGCATCGTCTCGACAAATGCAAGGGGAATACCTCGCCTCTGTCTACGCTTGGAGCATGGTAGCCCTCATCGAACATAAAGATCCGATGCCCCACTATCATGCCGCGGAATGCTTGCTCTCTTTGAATGAAAAAACAGATGCACTAAAAGCATTGACTGCTGCAGAATCGTTGCTCGATGAAAAAAATCAAGCGATTCGCCATAAAATCAACTTGTTAAAACAGGTTCACTTCAATGTCCATTGAGCCCATACAACCTACGCGACGCCTTTCTCCGATTAGCGTGGAAAACTCCCTCCCATTACCTGCACGAGGTGTTTCCGATGTTTTATCAGCGTCACGATCCTCTCCCGCTATTTCTGTTGAACGCCCTCAATTGACTCCATTAAGCGAATACCGTTGTTTAGAGATGATGCAGCAGCTTAAAGATCAAAGCGATGGCATCACACTGTCGATGACCGAGAGGCTTAAACAACATAAGCAACACTTGAGTGATGTTGTCGCAAAGAACATCCAAGCCATCAAAGAAAACGCCGAACGCGTCAGCGCGAGTGACTGGTGGTCTTTTCTCAAAAAATCAGCCATGGCTTTATTATCTGCTGTTTCCATTGCTATGGGAATCACTCTTATAGCTGGTGGTGGTTCAGCGCTCATCGGTGGAGCGATGATCGCATCGGGAATCTTATCGATTGCTAACTTCGCTTTGAGCGAGGCCGGTGTATGGGACCAAGTAGCCAGGATGCTCGAGCAACAAGATGAACAACGTCGAAAAAAAATCGGGATGCTCATCCCCGGTGTGATCGGCGTATTAAGCGGTGCTATCGGCCTTTTTGGTGGCGTGCAGAGCTTGCTCTACTCTTCCCACCTATTTGTTGGAAAAGTGTTGGAAATTGTACAAGCCGCCTTGGCGGGTTTCCAAGGGGTCACCACAATTGGAAAAGGGATTGCAGATTATAACCTATTGAATTCACAAGGTCAACTTTTAGGACTCAAAGGGCAAATTACCATCGAAAGACATTCCGTCTCTCTTTTATCGCGTTGGTTGGAAAATTGGCTGTCGGAGATGAAGGGAATTAACGCTAAATTTAAACAGATGGCCAACATGGTCATCCAAGCTAATCAAAAAGTCGTACAAGGATAAAGCACATGGCAACCCCAATCATAATGTCTCATGGAACTCCATCAATTCCTGAAGAATCCGTTAAAGGGCAAGCAGTTCAACGCTTTTTAAGAGAACTAGCTCGCATCAATCTTTTGCTCATCCAAAGCGGCACTCAATTTCAATCGCGAAGCCGTGATGACATCCGCAGCTTGCTGAGCAATACAGAAAGCCAGCAATCTCTGATGTTCTGGCAAGCAAGAGTCGTACTGTTACTTTCTCTTGCAGCTGGAGGCACAACTATCTATGGGATCACAATTCCTGCAGGAGCTGCCCACGATGCTAGACGCACTGTTTGCCAAGCTGCAGCATCCTTCCTAGATAAAGCACCTCAAGTGACCTCTCCCATTTTCTCTGCCTATCAGTTAACTCATCAAACAAGTAGAGAGTTAATCGAACGAGTGGCACTCCCTACTTCTCAAGAGATGATGCAACACCTCAATAGCATGGTACAACAGTTCCAGCAGTTAGAGTTGCGTATTCTCGAAGCACAACGCGGCCGCTAATCCTCTTTTTTGTGCCATCCTCAATATGAGGATGGCACTGCATTAGACCTCTTCCCTGCCCGTGCCTAAAAAATTAACTTTTTCATTAAGAATTTTTTGGGCAAGGGCAGAGGCAAGGGCACGGGCAGGAAATTGTGGAGTTTTGAAATTGCCTCCATTGTTTGACCCCAATTGCCAGATCCTCTAGAATCTGGAACTATGGATGTTCAGCCAAATAACCACTCCCTTTGGAATAAAACATTAGTGCGTTTTGCGCTGATCATTGCAGTCGGTGAGTACATCATACTCATCAAGAATGTCGCGAAGGCGATGTTGCGCAGACCTCCTTCACCAGCTCTGATCCTAAAGCAACTCTACGACGTGGGTGTTGCTTCGCTACCGGTTGTAGCCATTACAGGGTTCTTTACAGGCCTTGTTCTCGCCGCTCAATCTTTTTACCAATTGTCGGATAAAGGACTCGCTTCAGTGACGGGACTCATGGTGGCAAAGGCGATGATGACAGAGCTGGGACCCGTGCTCACAGCCTTCATGGTGACTGGTAGAGTAGGCGCTGCAATGTGTGCTGAATTGGGCACCATGAGAGTGACAGAGCAGATCGATGCGATGCAGACCATGTCCGTGAACCCCAATGCTTACTTAATTGCCCCCCGTTTTATCGCGGGTACGTTCATGATGCCTCTCTTAACGATTTTTAGCATCGCCGTAGGGATTTACGGAGGCTATCTGATTTCTGTATTTTATTTTAACATGGCGCCCTCTTCCTATTGGGATCCGATGCCCATCCACATCACGTTTTTTGATTTTTTAACGGGGATCATCAAGGGGTTTGTCTTTGGCATACTCATCCTTACGATCGCCTGCTTTAAGGGGTTGCGCACAAGTGGCGGGGCCGCCGGTGTGGGGCGCTCTACGACCAATAGCGTGGTGGTAACCTACTGTTGCATCTTGTTAAGCAATTTTGTCCTGACTATCGCCTTGAATATCATTTACGACGCTTTCTCAAGAGGCGGTTCATGATTAAATTACGCGATGTATGGAAACGATTTGGGAAGTTGCAGGTGTTGGCTGGTCTCAATTTAGATGTGCATGATGGTGAAACCTTGGTCGTGCTGGGACCATCAGGGATCGGCAAGAGCGTTCTATTGAAACACATCATTGGCCTGTTGAAACCCGATCAAGGCACAGTGGATGTCGATGGCACTCTCATTTCTGAGTTAGAAGGGACCAAACTTTTAACAGCGATTCACCACATGGGGATGCTCTTTCAAGGAGGCGCGTTGTTCGACTCGATGACGGTCGAGGAAAATGTCGGCTTCTATCTCAAAGAAAATGGTGATCCGCGCACAGGTGAAAAGCTCAGTAAAAAAGAGATAGCCGAGCGGGTTTCCACCGCTTTAGAAATGGTGGGTTTACAAGGCACACAATCTAAAATGCCAGCTGAACTATCAGGTGGTATGCGCAAGCGCGCAGCTCTTGCTCGCGTGATCGTCTACCGCCCTCAAATCGTCTTATATGATGAGCCAACTACAGGTCTTGATCCTATTATCGCTATGCAAATCAATGAATTGATCATCAAGACGCAAAAAGAATTGAAAGCGACCAGCATCGTCGTTACGCATGATATGTTTTCAGCTCTCTATGTGGGTGATAGGCTAGCTTTGATCCGAGACGGAAAGATTGCTCATATCGCCGATCCCAATGCTTTCTTAAAAATCGACGATCCGTTAATTAAATTCTTATACAACTCTATCTCACAAGACCCTAGAAAACTGAAGGAGAACAATCATCATGGGTGATCAGACGAAAAATTTGCTGATTGGCGTTTTCGTCCTTTCAGCTTGCGCCTTGGTCATCTGGTTGATCTTGTTTCTCAAACCTACTGTTGGCGATGGCAAACAAGTCATCTATGCGCGTTTTTCCGACATTAATCAAATACACGTGGGTACGCGCGTGCTTTTTGCCGGAAAACCCGTTGGAGAGGTGACATCCATCAAAGAGTTTAACGAATCCCGAGCGGAGCCCTCTACTGACATTGTCGGGAACCTCTATTACTACCAACTAGGCTTAAAAATCGATTCTCACATCAAAGTGTATGACACCGATGAAATCAGCATTCAAACCTCAGGGCTTTTAGGGGAAAAATCGGTTGTGATCACCCCAAAACCCATTCCTAAAGGAGTGACTCCTAAGTTGATCACAGATCAAGTCATCTATGCAGATTCCGCAGATGCTATCCAGCGCGTCTTTTCAGAAGTTGCCGATTTAGCCTGCGATATGCAGAAAACTTTTAAAGAGATCACCAATTGGATGCAAAAAAATGGGGAGGATGTCGCTTCCACATTCCGCTCAGCAACTACCGCGCTGGATGAGATCGCCATTCTCACTCACTGCCTCAGTGAACTAGGCGTCCCCAATGCTCTGTTTTGCGCTATAGAAAACGTCTCTGACACCTTTTGCGAAGCTAAAATCGGCATCCGCGAACTCAATGACGGCGATGCATTTAAAAATGCCAGCGCGATGCTAGCCAACTGGAAAAATACTTCGTATAATGTCGAATCACTCACAAAAGAGATGGCGGAAGGTAGAGGAACATTGGGCAAATTGATCAAAGGAGATGACCTGTATTTACACCTGATCGCCGTCCTGACCAAAATCGATGCCTTGATGAACGATGTCAACCATTATGGAGTCTTATTCCATCTCAACAAAAGTTGGCAGCGCACTCGCCTCCAACGGGTGACCCTCTTGAACTCACTTGATACTCCCAACAACTTTAAAAATTACTTTGAATGTGAAGTGGATCAAATTAACACCGCTATGGGACGCCTTTCCATGCTCATCGATAGAATGCAAGATTCTTCGACAAGTGGAGATATCCTATGCGATCCTCTCTTCCGCAAAGACTTTGCAGAGCTTCTTCGACAGACCGATGATCTGTCGAATAACCTGAAATTATACAATCAACAACTAATCGAAGCACAAGAACCTTGCTGCAACTAGAGGAAAGCCCTTGGAATCTGTTCCCTATTCTCATTTGACCAAAGGCTCCTTTCTCATTGCAAGTCCTGAGGCGGATGCGGGGATCTATTTTCGCAGTGTGATCATCGTCTGTGAACACAGCCCTGCAGGCTCTTTCGGGTTGATTATCAACAAAAATATCGATGTTGAGTTGCCAGAAGAGCTATTAAACCCCAAAGAGTTCACAAACTCTAATGTAGCTATTCGAGCAGGGGGACCGATCCAACCCAACCAGATGATGCTATTACATTCTTCCGATCAAATCCCCGATCAAACTCTCAAATTGTGTGAAGGAGTCTATCTAGGAGGCGATTTGCAATTCTTACAAGATGCGGTTAGCGATACGCAAGGACCCGCTGTCAGATTGTGTTTTGGTTACTGCGGTTGGGAAGGAGGACAACTCGAAAGAGAATTTTTAAGCGGCGGTTGGTTTCTACACCCAGGATCTGCTAAGTACATCTTTGAAATCACTCCCGAAAAAGTATGGCAATCCATTCTACGTGATATGGGAGGCAAATACGCCACTCTATCTATGATTCCCGAAGATCTCAGCTTAAATTAAGAATCGATTAAATTTCCGTGAATTTTCTTTAAAAAATCAACGGAAAAATTTATTCTTTGCATCGTTCACCTTTGGAGGGTAATCATGACTATACCAACACAAAATCCATCGTGCGGTTCTCAAATAGGTTCCGCCATTTTATCAACAGGTTGGGTTGCTGCTACATACGCTATTACCGCCGCAGTTTTCACTTCTATTAATCCTATTACGGGAGCGATCGCGGGGGCTTCTTACATGGTTGGAGGACACCTGTTTAGCATGTTAACGGGGACTTGTACTGAGAATACGACAGCTAAAACCGCTGCCAGTGTCGTAGGTATGCTAGCCGGTCTTGCAACTAGCGGCTACATAGCAGCAAGTCTTGGATATCCAGCAATCACCTTTACAGCCGCCCTTCTATTAACTTTGGGAACTATGGCTGCTGCTGTTGTGACAGGTTTAGCAGTGGGTGTAGTTGCGACAGCATTTCTGTACATGACCGGAGTCAACTTCCCGCAAGAAGCACAGCGGTTATTTTCACCCGGTACCCAACCCGCTCCTGTTCAATTAAGAGTTTAGATTTCTTTAACCTGAAGCTCTTTAAGCACATTAAAGAGCTTCTGGCATGCAGCGACGACTTCTTTGTAGTGAGCTTCCCATTCAGCGTGGATAATGCTGCAAGCACTGCATGAACGTCTGAGAATACTCAAGTCAATTGCCCTTTCTCTAACAACCAAAGCAGATCCGTAAAGTATCCACCTGATGGTATCCTTTTCCTCTTCCGTCAAGGGAGTCTTTGCGCTCAAGAGACGCAGAACAACAAATAACTGCATGCTCTCTGCTGGACCATGATCGATCGAATCTTTTGATGTAAAACTAAGGGTATCAGGTTTATACACTTCGATCGCCTTTAACGATAAAAACAGGTAAAAAATCTCAATAAAATCCAATCGATTTTTTCGAACTAATGACCGTTTGGCACCAAAAAACAACTCGTGAACAACTTCCATGGCATTTTTGATGAATTGTTTCAACTCTTGCTTGAAAGAGGAAGGAAAATAAAAGCCACATTCCTCCCCTCCTTCAATCTGCTGTTGAAACTGCTCCATGAACTCCTTGGCAGTGTCTAGATGAAGATAATCCTCTCTCTGGAAATAGAAGTCGGTATTCTTAGCTAATGTGATAACCGTTAGAGGAACCTCCTCGGAAGGCAATTTCTCCAGAGCCTGACAACGTGCATGATCTTGCCACGATGTGCGATCTTGCAAGTTGATCATGAGATGTGTTTGATTGCGTTTTGACGATCCTAAAGCGCGTAAAAAAGCTTGAAATTCCTCGACAATGTCCACTTTATTGATCAGTTCTTGGCTAGTGGGAGAAGGAATCCGCAAACAACTCAAGTGCAAGTCCTCATTCGACGCCGTGAACAATTGAGAGGGGAGATTGTGTTGAGAAAGTGGATCAAACCCTGTCATTTGTCGCTTGTCATCGAACAGGTCGATCGTTAATTTGAGAGGACCTTGAGGAGAGCGTCTTAAGAGAGTGCGAATCTGTTCATCTTCATCCGTTAAAACATTCCAAAACGATAAGGGGCTATGTGTGGGCGATTGGACTTCACTACCTACACTCCCACCTGCTATCAATGTGCGAATGAGCTTTTTGAGTTCTTTGGAGTAACTAGTTCTCATGAAAAATTGAGCACACAATTGGTGTGCCAAATTCATTAAGGCATGCGCTGTGCGTTCTGAGCTGGGAGGTGGACGATTAACAAATCGATGGTATTCTTGAGAAGCTAGGGTTTTTCTTAAATAGTAATGAAAATCAGCAAAATAATTCAGACAGTTTTTGTCAGCCGTCGTTTGTGCTAAATTGCGCTGGTTGGCAGCTAATAAAAGGGCCATGATCGCCTTATTGAGCGCAGCAATTCCTTCTAAGTGTTTGAATTTCATGGATACGCGATAAAATTCATCAATTTGAGGAGAAGCAAGCCGTAAGATTTCTTTGGCACTTAGATGGATCTCCCTATCCTGGAGTATTTTTGCCTTGAGCAGAGGATCTTCTTCTTCGGAAGAAACGAGTAACTCATCAAATAATTCCACAAGATGCATGTGGCGAAAGAGTGCTCTATTAAAAAAAGGCCCCCCATCCTGCCTGCGAATCAAGAACAAATCATAATCTCTATCTAAGCGAACGCTCTCAAAGTCGTTAATTCCCCGTTTTAGAATCTCTTCTTCAGTTCCAACTCCCCATTCTTCCTCCCATCTTTCTTCTTTCTCTTCAATTTTCGGAAATTTAGGAGCAATGGCACTTAAGTAGTACTGCTGAAGATCTCTATACTCATTCATCTCGGTGACTTTGCCAATGGCTCGTCCTTCTGGAGAATTATTCAGGAACCGATCGAGATTCAAAGCAGCTTCCATAGCCAATGTCATCATAGCCTGAATGCCTCGTTGAACTTCCTTTTTTTTCAGTTCCATCTCATCTTTTTCAAAGAGATTGGTCAAGTAGGCTAAAAGAGTTTTAAAGGTGTTTTTGACCTTCTCAAGATTGAAGGCTAGATTCTTAGGATCATTCCAGGAGCGTTTACCCAGATGTTCATCGATCGATTCCCCCATCAAATCGATCGTTTCTTCCCGTTCTTTTTCTACCTCAATTCCCAATTCCGCCATTAAGGACAGGTTGTCCACCGCATCGAGAACAGATAGAGCATCTTGTCTTTTTCTAAAATGCATGGGACACCTAAAGAGCTGACACACCCTTATGTTTATTATTTAATAATAACTATTTATTAATCAATTAATATTAATAATGAATCTTAATTCATTAACAATTACACATTTCGCTGATTAACCTAAAACAAATTACGCTGAGTTATTTTAGAAGTTTAAAGAGATAAAAGGAGAACCCAGAGATCAAAGCTGCAGCCGGTAAAGTCAGTATCCAGGCGATGACAAGCTTTTTGCCCACCAACCAACGAACATGGGACATCCCCTTTGCCGCTCCTACTCCTGTAATACTCCCCACGATCATATGGGTGGAGCTAACAGGCATCCCTAAAAAGCTGGCGATGAGAATCACACAAGAGGCGCTAGATTCTGCTGCAAACCCCTGAATGGGTTCCAACTTAGTAATCTCAAATCCCACTGTGCGAATGATGCGAAATCCCCCTGTCGCCGTTCCTAACCCCATCACGATGGCACATGCGCCTATTACCCAGATGGGAATCACAGGAACGGGGATAATCCCTCCGGCAAAGAGCCCGAGAGTGATAATACCCATGCTCTTTTGAGCATCGTTTAATCCATGAGCTAATGCGACAAGACTGGCAGAAGCTATTTGTAGGTGGGAAAAAATCCCTTTATTTTTCTTAAAGCGAGGGAACCTTAAAGCCATGATGAAGAGTTTCATGATGACAAAACTCAGCAAAAACCCACCGATAGGAGATAGCACCATCGGAATGGCAACTTTATCGATAACCCCGTTCCATAAAATGGCACTTCCTCCCGCATGTACCCATGTCGCGCCCACTAGCCCGCCTACTAAAGCGTACGAAGAGCTGCTGGGAATTCCAAAATACCATGTGGCAATGTTCCAAACGATGGCACCTATGAGGGCACAAAGAACCGTTATCTGTGAGGAAAATTCGGGATTGACAAGCTCTGAGGTAATGGTATGGGCAACACCGCTGATTTGAGTGGCACCTAAAAAGTTCAACAAGGCTGCTAATATAATAGCTGTCATCGGAGCTAATACGCGTGTGGCAATGACCGTAGAGACAACGTTTGCAGCATCGTGAAATCCATTGGTGTAGTCAAACACCAACCCTAAAATCACAATCACGATGATGATATCTACAGGCGAAGACACTCTTACCTCTTTCCTTCTGCATAACGGATTATCACGTACTCTGCAAATAAATTGAGTCCCCAATTACCTCTAGTGGGTTTTAGTTGGACTTTTTTCTTCTGAAACGGATAAATATCTAATTAAGAAGATGAACCTAGAGGATTACTCATGCTCTTTATCCACAAATTCTCTCTTGCTACACTCCTTATGACCTCTGCTGCCATATTTGCCGCTGAAATCCAAGAGCCTCACGCCAATACTAAAGGAATTCGGATCGTTCCTGTTGATCCAACCGCAGAAGGAGATGAGGTAAAAACAACCATTCAGTTTCCCAAAAACGATGAATTGAGATCCTCATCGCCTATTGCTGGACAGATAAAATTAGAGGGATTTCCTCTAGGCGTTGATAGCGATTTCCCTCGCAAGCGAGAAATCTACAACAGCTCAGATGGTCAAACACTGCACATCTGCGTCGATAATCAACCCTATTTTGAAGAAAATGAAGCTATAATGGATGCTCTTGATGATTTTGAAGAGTACTACGATCAAACCATAGGATTTGAAATCCCCTTCAATTTGCAACCAGGCAAACACATCATTCGCGTGTTTCCTGTCCGTTCCTTTGGTGAGAGTTTAAAAGGAGATGGATGTTTTGACTCCCATATCCTTTATTATCAAACGAGAAAAGACAATCCTCAGATCGATCTATCAGCTGCCTATCTCACTTATAATGAACCTCAAGGCGAATTCTTTATCAATAAAGGAAAACCTCAACCCATCTTACTCGACTTTTACATTTCCAACTGCGAATTGTCTAAAGATGGCTATAAAGTGCGTTTAACCATCGATAATGAGGTTCAGAGAACCCTATATGCCTGGGTTCCTTATTACATCTATGGATTGAAAAAAGGAACTCACCGCATTCGCTTAGAACTACTGGATGAACAGAATGCTGTAGTTCCAGGAATGCTAAATGATGTCGAGCGCACCATCACAGTCAGATGAGGCAGTTGCAAAACTCCCCGACCCAGAAAAATCGATGATTTTGAGTCAGTTTGCCAGCCGCTTAAGCGGCCGTGCCCCATCCCCGAGCACATACTCCAAGCCAGTAGAGCTCGGGGATGGGGTGGCAAAATGGCTCAAAAGGACGATTTTGCTGTAGCGGAAAGTTTGCAATTGCCTCAGATAATCTTGACAGTTGCTAAAGCGATTTCTTAAGATCTCTGTCCGATGAAGCTGTTGTCGAGAAAACCCATCATCTTTTTATATGTCAGTTGTTTCTTAGGCCTTGTTGGCATAGGGATCAACTACTATTATTACGTCAAGGCAGATGGATTCCTTGTTCGCAAGATTTCCTCTAACTTATCTTTCAATTCGTCTTGGCACATTGATTATTCTGATGCAGAGCGTGATGAACTGCGTTCGATTTTAAATCAGCCTTTTCATTACTTGTCCAAAGGAGCTCAATCTTATGTTTTCCTTTCAGAAGATCAAAAGTACGTGATCAAGTTTTTCAAAACGTGCTATTATGTTTTGCCATGGTGGAATCGCTATTTCCAACTTCCTTTGACACGTGATGTTCAAAAGATGAACGCAATGATAAAAATGAATGCTAAACTCAATCGAGATTTTATAAGTCATCACATCGCTTTTACAGAACTGAAAGAAGAAACTGGACTTGTTTTTTTACATCTAAACAAATCACATGATCTCAACCAAGAAATCACTTTATTCGATAAAACGGGTTTTCGCCATCGGTTAAACCTGGATCAGATGGAATTCTTAGTGCAAAAGTCAGCAAAATTGTTCTATCCTTCCATTGAACATTGTGTTCAAGAAAGAGGAATTGATGCTGCAAAAAAAATGATTTCTTCTTTAATTACTCTCTTAAGAGCCCGTTGTATGAAAGGGGTTGTTGATAAAGATCCCAACATTGAGACTAATTTTGGAGTAATAGGTCATCAACCCGTTCAAATCGACACAGGAAGATTTAAAAAAAATGATTCGGAAAAAAATCCTGAAGTCTATCAACCAGAACTGATCCGCATTACAGATCACTTTAAACAGTGGCTTCAATCTAACTATCCTGAACTTGTTATTCATCTCCAAGAAGAAGTTCAACATGTCCTATAGAGGCAATTGCAAAACTCCCCGACCCAGAAAAATCATGGCTCAAAAGGGCGATTTTGCTGTGGCGTGGAGTTTTCCAATTGCCTCCTATAAATCGTTCATTCCCCTCTCTCTTCTTTTTTTCTCCTTTAACATCCAAGAATGCGATAAGTTCTATCCCGCACTTCATCCTCATCAAACCCGTTGGGAAGGGCATTCTCTTCACTCCTCTGATATCACAACATTAACATGTGCTCTTGATCAACCTTATACCTATCTCGGTCGAGGAGGACAGGCTACAGCCTTTGTCAGTCAAGATGGTCAATTTGTCATCAAGTTCTTTAAGCAAAAAAAATTAGAAGATTGTCGCGATCAAACGTTTAGCTCTTATACCATTGCTTTTGATGAACTGACCAGCGAATCACAGCTCATTTACATCCATTTAAATTCCACGAATCATCTCAAGAAATCAATCCGCTTGAGCGATTCCACAGGCAAAGAGCGATGGGTCGAGCTTGACACCTGTGATTTCGTTGTACAAAGGCGAGCCGTTCTTCCTTTAGAGTATCTCCAAGATCTCATGAAACGCGGCCATCGAGAAGAGGCACAACAGGCAATCGATCAATTGATCCAGATCATTCAGGCTACCTATAAAAAAGGAGTGCGCAATCGAGATCCCAATATCATCAAAAATTATGGATTTATTCAGGGGGCTCCGGTGCTGATCGATGCTGGCCGTCTCGTCAAGTGCAAAAACCACAAAGAGAAAGCGCGTTATCACAAGAAGCTAAAGAGGTCCTTGTATCGCTTACAAGAATGGTTAGATAGTCATTTTCCCGAACTTAAAGTTCCCGAGCCAATTGATGCGTAACCATGGACTAACTTTCATCTTTTTTTGTTGCATAGCGATCGCATGTTTCTGGATCTCTTCGTTCTGCGAACAACAGACGGATGGCTTTTCTATCGCTCGCATCCAGTCGATATTACCATCGGATTTATGCTGGGCGTCCCCTGATCCCACTCACCCTGTCGAACTGGATCGCGCTTTACGCCAACCCTATCATTACCTAGGTTATGGCGGACAGTGTTATGCGTTTGTCTCTCAAGACAACCGTTACGTGATTAAATTCTTCAAGACTTATTTTTATCAACCCAAAGAACTTCTCTACCGACTTACTCTTCCTTATCCCTTCAAAAAAACGCAAATCCGCCATCTTCAACGCGCAAGAGAAAAACTGATCCGTGATTTCACAAGTTACGCGTTATCTTGGAATGATTTAAGAGAAGAAACAGGTCTTATTTATTTGCATCTGGCTAAAACCACTCATCTCAAACAGAAGCTTCGGATCGCAGATAAGCTCAATATCTCACACGAGATCGATCTAGATCACATGGAGTTTGTCGTGCAGCATCGGGCGAATCTCGTCTATGAACACATTGCAGAGTGCATGTACAATCAGGACATCACAAAAGCAAAACAGGCTATTTCTTCGCTCTTGCAGCTGGTGAAAGAGCGCTCTCTAAAAGATTGTTACGATGAAGACGCCAAAATCCATCGCAATTTTGGATTTGTTGGAAATCAGCCCAAGATCATCGATATCGGACGCATTGTTAAAGATAGTCAACGCGCCAGCCTCTACAAGGAAGATCTCAAACTCATGACGATCAAATTCCGCGACTGGCTCCAACAGAATCATCCTGTTTTAATATCTCATCTCGATGAGGCCCTTTGTGAAATTTAAGTGGATCATCCTCGTTGTCATCTGTTGTTTTGCAACAGCGCGTTTTTGCCATAAGCAAACACAGGGATTTAGCCTAGCTAAAATTCACAAGTTGACATCTCCTTCCACATCGAGTGGTTCGCAGGACCAGGAATTGCTGACACAACTATTCCAACGTCCCTTCACTTATTGGGGACGGGGTTTGCAATCCTTTGTCTTTCTTTCTGAAGATGGCACTTATGTGATTAAATTGTTCAACAACCGCTACCAACGAAAATCATGGTACTACTCTCTATGCTCCCATCTCCCCTTTTTAGAGCAATGGGCACGCGATAAGATTTCTTACTATCGCAACCAACAGCAAAAAGTCTTCCAAAGTTACTCCATCGCCTATGATGACATGCGAGAGCAGACAGGTCTGATTTATGCGCATTTGAGTCTCACCGCATATCTACCAGATACCATCACTCTTGTCGATCCTTTGCATATCGCCCATCAACTCGATCCAAACCAGGTGGGATTCATCATCCAAAAAAAGGCAGAGCTCGCCTACCCTACGTTGTTACGTCTCATCCAAAACCGCGATACAGAGGGTGCTAAATCCGCTCTCGCCTCCTTACTTGATCTCATCCTCTGGAAATTTCATCATGGCATTCGTGATAACGATCCCCTCATTAGAACCAATATTGGTTTTATAGGTTTGACAGCCATGCAGCTCGATGTGGGGCCCTTGTCTAAAGATTTTTCAATTGCCGACCCTGACTTCATGCGCCAAGAAGTGATGCGCATTACAGCTAGTTTAAAAAATTGGCTTAACAACCAACAATGTCCTGAATTGATTAACTATCTTGATCAAGAATTAGAGAAGGCTCTATCCTCTTGAACTCGACTTTGTACAATTTTTACCCGAGTGCCTCGGCCTATTTGTTTTCTGAGGCGTTTATTTAAAGGGGATGGGTTAAAAACCCCTTCCCCTTTAAATAAATCGACTAGTTTGGCCATGTAGGCCAAACGTCAGGGAGCAAATGGGCAAGGCAATCGGGATAAAAATTGTACAAAGTTGAGTTAAGTAGTCATGGTAAAAAAACTCTTCAAACGATTATCTCTAGGCATTGTTGGGATCGGCCTATTCATCGGTTTTCAGCAGCTGATTGAACTGACGACATGGGGATTTTGTCTTCAAAAAATTTTCGCCCCAGACCTTCGCTACAATCCAGCATGGGAAGTTTCTCCCTTAAAGGATGAACACGCCCTGGACGACCTACTGGATCAACCCTACTTTTTTCTTAGAGCCGGTAGCGAATGCTTTGCTTTCTTAAGTGAAGATGGTCAAACAGTCATTAAATTCTTCAAACTCGATTACACGCGACCCTTTTATTTCCGACGGGGGCTATTCCTTGAAAATCACGCTGATCTAGCTGGAACTTTATCGACAACTTACTCTGACCTTCCCACGATGCCTACTTTTGTCGATACAATGGCCAAACGCTTACTCGGTATGAGGGAATTTAGAATCGGGCGCACAATGCGCAGTTTAAAATTTGCTTATGATCACTTAAAAGAGGAAACGGGATTGATCTACTTACATCTCAATCCCACCCATCACCTGCATAAGACACTCATTCTTTTCGACGCTAATTCGATAGCGCACCATGTGAATTTAGATACAACCCACTTTGTCCTGCAACACCGCGCTCATTCTTTAACAACTTTTTTCTTGAAAGCAAAGAGAAGCAAAAATGATCTACAAGCTCAACAAGGCATTGATTCTTTCATGCAGTTGATTCTCGGACGGTGTAAAAAGGGATTTGCCGATCGAGACGCTATCAATCGAAATTTTGGATTCATTGGCACTCAATCGATAGAAACCGATTCAGGATCCTTCATCTCCTATCCCCCTATGCAGCAACCACGACTCTATAAACAAGAATTATTCTTTACCACCCTGGAATTAAGGGAATGGATCGTCAAACATTATCCCGACCTCCTCCCCTATTTTGACACCAAATTAGAAGAAGAACTCACTAGAGCTTAAAACCCGCATTCCGCTAAACTTATTCTCCATGAACGAGCTACATTTTTTAATTCACATCATCATCATTTTTGGCTTTGGGGTGATAGCTCTTAAGCTTGGCAAAGAGTATCTTGCCACGTGGGTTGCCATTCAAACCATTCTAGCCAATTTGTTTGTGATCAAGCAGATCTACTTTTTTGGGTTCAATGTCACCTGTAGCGACGCCTTTGCTATCGGCAGCATCCTCGGACTCAACTTTTTACAAGAATACTTTGGCCGTGAGATAGCCAAAAAAGCTCTTTGGGGAGCCTTTTTTTCCATGATCTTCTTTGCCTGCATGTCAGAAATCCACCTTCTTTACTCCCCAAGTCCTTACGACACTGCCCATGCAGCTTATCAGCAGTTGCTCGCTCCTTCTCCTCGCCTCTTAGCTGCGTCTATCATTGTCTTTTGGATCACGCAACAACTCGATCTTCGCGTCTTTCATTTCTTAAGCCAACATCGAGACAGATTCCCTTTTTGGATGCGCAATGCTATTTCTTTATCCCTCACGCAATTGATCGATACCACATTATTTACCTTGTTGGGGTTATGGGGGCTTGTTGCCTCTCTTTGGGATGTCATTACGATCAGCTTTTTGCTTAAGATCGCGATCATCTCGTTGATGACCCCCTTCTTGGCTTTGACCAAAAGATATATTCATCCGACACAACGAGGTCCATGAGCACGTCTACAACAACTTACTTTGAATTTGAAGTGCTGCATCAGTCGCGACGCTCGCGTGCGCGTTTGGGAAAAATCCACACTCCTCATGGCGTGATTGATACTCCCAATTTTGTGGGTGTGGGCACTAATGGCACCATCAAAGCGCTTGACAATGCAGCAGTTGAGCAGATTGGGCTACAGCTCATGTTCTGCAATACCTATCACCTGATGCTGCAACCTGGAACTGAGGTGGTCAAACAAGCTGGTGGCCTGCATCGCTTCATCAACCGCTCTATGCCCATCATCACTGATTCAGGAGGTTTTCAAGTCTTCAGTTTAGCGTATGGATCTGTAGCTGACGAATTAAAAAGCCGAGGGGCTAAAAAAGGAGAAGGCCACGTTCTCAAAATCACGGAAGAAGGAGTATTATTTCGTTCTTACCGCGATGGAGCCAAAGTGTTGCTAACTCCTGAAAGTTCGATTGCCGCTCAAAAAGATTTAGGTGCTGATATCATCATCCCCTTTGATGAACTTCCCCCCTACCACATTGCGCAAGATGACCTGAAGCGCTCTCTAGCCAGAACCCATCGTTGGGAAGAGCGCTCTTTGCGCGCTCATCTAGCCCATCCCCAACAACAAGCGATTTATGCCGTCATTCATGGAGGAGTAGATCTTGAATTGCGTCAACACAGCTGTGAGCATCTCACTCAATTGCCCTTTGACGGATTTGCAATTGGAGGAAGCATGGGTAAGACCAAACAAGAGATGCACCATATGCTCTCCCACACTCTGCCCTTCCTTCCCCCAGATAAACCCAATCATTTGCTAGGCATTGGAGACTTGGAATCGATTGAGCTATCTATCCCACTTGGCATCGATACGTTTGATTCTTCTTATCCAACCCGCGCTGCAAGACATGGTCTTTTACTCACTCAAGAAGGCCCACTCAATGTGACAAAAGGAGAATACGCGAAAAATCACTTGCCACCAGAAAGAAATTGCATGTGTTCTACTTGTCAACACTTCACGTTAAGCTATATCCATCATCTCTTTAAAGCCAAAGAGATGACGGCGATGACATTGGCCACAGTTCACAACCTGCAGTTCATGATGAGATTCATGAGCGATTACAGAGAGAAAATCTCACTAGACCAGATTTAGCTTGGATGACATAAACAAGATTCAGATTCTTTCTTCATCCGATCTTCAGCACAAAAGCACTCGCTGACCTCTTTCAACTTCTCGACATAACATCGATAACACGCAGCATAGTACGCCTCTTCTGTACCCAGTTGGACAGCTGGCCCTTCAAGCGTAGCCTTCCCATTGAAATGCTTTAGATTCATGATCGATTTACGATTGCAGAAATGGCAGGTTGCTTTGACCTCTTCAATGGAATCTGCAAGCTCCATCAGCCTCGCTGCTCCAGGAAATAAACACGATCGGAAATCCGTTCTCAATCCATAGCAGATCACAGGAATGTGTTTTTCTAGCGTAATCAAGCGCAATTCATCAATGTGTTGAGGGGAAAGAAATTGCGCTTCATCAACAAGTGCGCAATGGATGTTGTTCCAATCCCTATCTACTAAATTTGTAGTAGATGCAACAAGGATATCCACTGGTAATTCAAGACCGGCTCTTGATTTGATGCGGTCTTTGCCAAATCTCGTATCGATATCTGGTTTAATGAGTAGCACCTGTTTACCTTGTTGACGGTAATTATAAGCTACAGCTAAAAGATTTAACGTTTTTGCACTTCCTACAGTCCCATATCTAAAATATAACTTAGCCATATGCTTAAACTCCCTTAGCTCGGGTAAAAATTGTACAAAGTCGAGCTTATGCCTTGGAGGATATACATTATTGCAGCGATTTTCGCTTTAATTATTTTTTGATTTGGAGCATAAATGACCTTTCACCTCTTTTCGCAGGAATGCAGAACTATGATGCTAATGTCCGATATTCATGTAAGATCATTTACCGGGGCACAACTTAAAACCTATTTACATACGATAGCAAAACTAAGAATGACTATATTCAAAGAATATCCGTACCTAGCAGAACAGGATCTTCAACGTGAAACAGACTATGTCAGAAAAATTGCCATCCATAAAGAATCCATTGGTGTTCTCATTTTTGATAACACAATTCTAGTGGGCGTTGCGTTAGGGCTGCCTTTAATTGCTGAAGACCCGCAGATGCAACAGCCCTTCATAGAAAGAGGATTGCCTGTTGAAAACTACTATTTTTTTAGCGCCTCCACATTATTGAAGCCTTATCGAGGGCGAGGCATCGGGCATCATTTTTACGATGTGAGAGAGACCCATGTCAAACACTACAATAAGTTCTCTCATATTTGCTTTTGCACTCCAGTGAGGCCCGCAAACGATCCTCAACGTCCCGCAGATTACCAACCATTAGATGATTTCTGGAGAAAGCGAGGCTATGTTCATCAACCTGAAATCCAAGGCCATTATCAATGGACTGAGGTTGGCAAACAACACCCAGAAGAAAAAACTTTGGCGTTTTGGATCAAAGATCTGCACGCAGAAGATCTTTAGAGGCAATTGCCTCTTTAATCAGAAAACAAATAGGCCGAGGCTCTCGGGTAAAAATTGTACAAAATCGAGTTTAAGTTTTAGAAATCCCTTTAGGGGCCAAATCAAAAGAATTTAAAAAAGCTTCGTCTTCAATATCGTTCACTAAAGAAGATGGATACGTGACTGTCAACTTGTACAAAGTATTGCGCACAAGAATCAATCTTCCCTTTGTTTCTTCTCCCCCCTGTTTCACATGAAAATCTAAAGAGCGTTGACCTTGATGGTACGTGAACTTCTTATCGACGAGATCTGTTTGTGTTGGAGAATATTTAATGATTAAATCGAGAGCACCTTTTAACAGCGTACTAGAACCCGCCCATTTCCACTTACTTGGAAATTCCATGTAACTGACCGAATACAACACGTTCTTAGTTTGGTAGCTCGTCAATTCTTCATACTGTAGCGTTTTTCCCATGTCTGGAATTCTGACTTCTTTCGATTGCGCTTCAGGATCTGTAGGGAAACTAACAGCAAAGCCACGCGTCATCGAATAGTACTGCTTCCAGTCATTGATCGAGATTCCCCCTTGAATTCCCAACGAGAAAGTCGTCAACGGCTTACTAAAACATGCCGCACCCAAGCAACAACAAGCTGTAATCAAAGCGATGAGATGCCGCTTAGCAGAAAGTTTTTTCATGCGGAACATCCCAGCTTTAACCCTTGTCCACCACATGGAGCGTTTCCAAGAGCGAGAGAAAGCCAACGAGCACCCCTTTTCATCCGTCACTTCAATTCCAAACAAAGCCTTACCTGGCGTTGTCATGAACTTACTAATTAAAAAAGCTTCTACAGGGATCCATAAAAAAGGCAGAACGAGAACGAGCCCTATATAAAAGAACATACCTAGAAAGACAGGTAGGGCTGTCGCAATGATACTTAGAACAGTGTAAAAGATAAAATAATCGGTAAGCTTAGCAGTGAACCTTCTATTCTTAATTAACTCTTTAAGTTTCATAAAAACCACCTATTTAATTTGAATTATTATATCAACAAACAGAGATAAAAACAATCCGATTAAAATATTAATTAATACAGACTTTTGTTTTAACTTGAACAATTCGACAAGAAATTGTACACTATTAGTTTTAATATAGAGGTTTTTATGAGTACACTCAATCATCTTCATGTCATCGAAAACGCCAAAGGAAATCCTAAAGTTTCCCATGGCTCATTTGGTGAAGCTGCCTTTTACGGCAAAGATGGTTGGACAGCAAGCCGAGAATCCTGCTTATCCGCCATTTCCAAAACGCTTTCTGAAATCACTTCTTAAATGGTTAACAATGTCATTAAATTTACTTCCTATAAATTTAGAAGATCCAACGCTTCTGCCTGCCTCTTCACAAACTATATCTAAACATGCAACGATTACTGACATACAGGCTATCCCTAGCGATGTTTTCAGACATATATTAAGCTTCCTTCCCGCTCAACAAATAGCCCACGTTCATCATGTACACAAAGCTTGGCGTAATCTATCTCTTGTCAATGACGGCTGTCTAGATCTTTCTGGTCTGCCCAATTTATCGGATAGCGATCTTAAAACCATTCTTGATAAAGCAAGTGGTACTCACATTACTTCCATCAATCTATCTAATTGCAAGAAAATCACAGATACCGGTCTTGCCCATCTAGCAAAACTCACCTCTCTACTCTCACTAAATCTAGAAGAATGCAAAAGAATAACAGATCAAGGACTGCTACATCTTTCAAAGCTAACCTCACTTACCACACTGGACCTAAGCTGGTGCTACGAAATCACGGATAAAGGCCTTACATCTCTTTCAAGCCTTCAGAAACTTAAATCTCTGGATTTAACCCGTTGTACCAAAATCACAAATCATGGATTAGAACCTCTCTCTACGATTATCTCTCTCACATCACTGAATTTAGACAGTTGCAGAAAGGTCGCTGAAGGCGTGAACCATCTCGTGAAATTCACCTCGCTCACATCACTTAATTTATCGGGATGTTTGATAGGAGATCGAGAACTACATCATCTCTCAAAGCTCACTACTCTCGAATCATTAGACATGTCAGGGGCCAGTAGGATCTCAGATTCAGGACTAGAAAATCTCAAAACACTTATTTCTCTCACATCTTTGAATCTAACGGGAGGCAGTGACATCACAGATCAAGGGCTAGAACATCTCTCGACTCTGACCTCTCTCAGGTCCTTGATTCTAATACATTGTAGACAAATCACAGATCAAGGGCTAAAGTATCTTTCACCACTACCCTCTCTTTTTTTATTAAATTTACTCGGGTGCCTTTACCTCACCGATTCAGGACTCGCTCATCTCTCACAGATCTCCTCGCTTTCCTCACTGACGCTATCTGATTGCGACAAGATTACAGATAAAGGATTAGCTCATCTCTCTAAGCTCTCTTCGCTTCAATCACTGGAGCTAGGTAAGATGAACCAAATCACAGATTTAGGCCTCGCCCATCTCTCAACGCTTCCTTCTCTCAATTTTCTCAATATAAACATGTGTAAAAACATCAGAAGAAATCGTTCTTTCCACTTATCTCCACAACCGCGGCTTGCTCCTATTTTGAAAGTATAAACATGTACTGCGCCCGCTCAAGTTATGTGAATTTTTGACTGGCTACGACTTTGCCAAATCGATCCTCCTCGTCAGCCTTCCCTACAGGGAATGGTCTTCCTCGCTCGGACCTCCACGCTTCGATTTGGCTTTGTCTCGCAGAGTCAAAATTCCCATAACTTGAGTGAGCGCAGTATAGCTCAAAAAATCCCATTTTGGATGCAAGAAAATGTGTTCTTATTTTGAACGATTGTCTATAAAACTAAAAATCTAATGATTTTGAGGACAATCGGATGATGATGGCAATGAGAAAACAAATCTGGTTAGTTGTAGTAGCTCTACTGTGCACTCAAGGCTCGTGGGCAGAAGAAGAAGATTCCAGACAAGTACCAACAAGCTTTGTTAGAGACGTGATGCAGCCTTTAGGGATGCCCACTGTAACCTTTTTCCATGCCATCAGAGAAAATTTGTTCCTCAATACAAAACTCAAACACCCCAATCCTCTTGAACGCATTGGAAATTTCTTTCTCATCCCTTCTCAGTATCTTTTTGCAGGAAAAAAGATCTCATTCACAGATGAAAACACTGTAGAGATCAAACAAGCTTATAGCTACAGAAAATGGCATGCGTTCAAAAGCCTGCTGTGCCTAGCAGCTCTTCCCGTGAGCGAAACCCTCGGAATTACGTTTAAAGGTCTGTCCTTCTTATCATCTGACGTGCGCAAAAAACACCGCGCTGCCAAAATTGCACTCACCACCCCTTCTACCTCCAATCTCGATCTTTATAGAAGCCAGGGCGTATCTAGTTTTCATACAGACGAATTCATCCCTTGTTTAGATCTCAAACGACCATCAAAACTCACAAAAAAACAAAAGATCGAACTCCAAGCTCTTAAAGATGTCATGGAGTTACTCGACGCTCATCAAGTGCTTTATTGGATTGATTGCGGCACTGCTTTGGGAGCCTACCGCTATGGAGGAATCATTCCATGGGATTGGGACATTGATTTGTCCATCATCCTCTCTGATCACGATCTCGTGAAACAAATCCTCTCGAATCTCGATCCTGAGAAGTATCAAATCCAAGACTGGTCTAGCTATAGTAACCCGAAAACATTCATGAAACTCTATGTGAAAGAGACAAAGAACTTTGTCGATATCTACCATTATCAAATACACGAAAAAGAAGGGACAATGTCTTACTTCTTTACCTATGAAAATAGCCCATTTCCCCACAGCTGGAAGGCAGAGGAACTCAAATGCATGAAACCTTTAAAAATCGAAGAGATTTTTCCCTTAAAACAAGCTCGCTTTGATGGACTAGTTGTGCGAGCACCTCATGACATTGTCACTTTTCTGCAGTCAAAATACGGCGAAAACTTAAGTCCGGTCATGGCATGGATCGAGGAAACACAGACTTTTGAGAAAGTCTTAGACCACCCTTACTGGCGAAGATAGATTAATTTCTTTAACTCGGGTAAAAATTGTACAAAGTCGAGTTTAATCGATCTTCACCTTGCATTCAATTCACCCCTTGGATTAATATATCTTCTTAATTTTAAAGGGGTATTAGCTCAGTTGGTTAGAGCGCCTCGTTGACATCGAGGAGGTCGGCTGTTCGAGTCAGCTATATCCCAAACTTACATGCAAAAGATATCCTTCAACTCCTTACATCAAACTGCAGCTGAATATCTAGCAGCGGCTATTCTAGGGCTCTTTCCCGACACCTTTTTATTAGGCGGCCAGGGAACTGCGCGCTACTTCTATTACGATTTTATTTTTTCATTTCCTTTAGAACATGAAACTCTGAAAATCATTGAAGAACGCATGGTTCAGCTGTACAGACAAAACAACCCCTTAGTCCTCAAAGAGATGGTCCCTTCCAACGCGGTTGCTTTTTTTAATTCTATACGACAAAAACACCTTGCCCAGCAGATGAAAGAACTCGAAGGTGGACTTGCTCAACTCTGTCAACTGGGTCATTTTGTCGATTACTGCCCCTACCCTTTCATTCAATCTTGGCCGTTTAAACCCTTTTTCACTCTGTTTGAAATTCTCCCTGGCAAAAGAACCCGGATCATTGGCGCTGTTTTTTCAGATAAAAATGAACTTAAAGCCTTCACAAAAAACCTTCCTGCACTTCAGCGCGTCAATCACTCTCATCTTTGCACGGAAATGCAACTGATGATGCCGCTCAATGAAAATCGATGGATGTGGCTACCGCAAGGGGAAACCTTAAGAACTATTCTTTTAAAATTCTGGAGACAGGAACTAGTTAAACAAAAATTTCAATTTCTATCCTCCCCTCATGCATCACCTGGAAAAAAAACACCTGAGCAGCTTGTATTCTCTCATCATCAAGCCTGCTTTGAACTCACAGGACAAGCTAGACTTGCTGAAATACTCTACCTTTCTAACAAAAAACATGAGGGAAGCGCCAACGCTTTGCTTGAATCTGCTGAGTATTTTACGGACAGATTCACCTTCTTCTGCGATGATGAAATTTTTTTACAAACCTGCATTTCTTCCTTGCAATCCATCTTAAAAATGCCTAGAATCCTTGGCTTTGAGCTCCAAATTGTATTGGGATCTTCCACCGCTAAGGGGCATCGAAGTAAAGAGAAGCGAAAGGAAATTTACCAGGTACTCAGAAAAGCTTTAGAGTTGTCCTCTCTTGAGTATATAGAGGAAATTGACTACAGGCCTGACTGTGAAGCATGGATAGAGATAAGAATTGAGGATGCCTTAGGACGCCTGTGGAATGGACCGTTTATCGGCGTTCCAAGCCTCTCTACTGGAAAAGGGAAACAAGCTTTTTGCAGCATGTTCGGGGCCATGGAAAGATTTGTAGCCCTGTTGCTGGAAAAAACTGAAGGCGTTCTTCCAGTATGGCTAGCACCCGAGCAAGTGCGACTAGTTGTGGTGAATAAAGAAGGCGCCATCTTTGCTAGAACCTTACATGACAAACTAGTCAGTGAAGGAATTCGTGCAAGCATCGATGAACAGCCAATAGAGTTGCGCGCGAGCTTACACCAAACCGTGCGAGAAAAAGTACCTTATGTTATATGTGTAGGGGAAAAAGACGTAACTGCTTCCACCTTTCCTGTCAGGAAGTGGGGAGCTAAACAAGAAGAGCGCATGACACTTGAAGCGCTTTGTGAAGTAATAAAAACTGTGAATTGGGAGTGGGACTCTGAACTTCAGAACTAATAGAGAAATTCGAGCGCCGCAAGTGCGAGTTATCGATAAAGACGGATCACAAGTTGGAGTCATCACATTGATGGATGCGCTCGCTAAAGCTGAACAGGCTGGTTTAGACCTGGTAGAGATCTCACCAACTTCAGAACCTCCAGTATGTAAAATCGTCGACTATGGTAAGTTCCGCTATCAACAAACTAAAAAAGAAAAAGAACAAAAAAAATCTCAACATCAAATAAAAATTAAAGAGATCAAGCTCAAACCGAACACGAGTGAGCATGATCTGCAAACAAAAATTAAACATGTGCGTGAATTTATCGCTAAGGGCTATAAAGTTAGACTGACTTGCATGTTTAGAGGACGTGAGATGCAACATCCCCAATTTGGCGAAAAAGCAGTGAATCGCATCTGCGAAGAGCTATCTGATGCAGCAACTCCCGAATCCCCTGCCAAAATGCTGGGTCGCAACTTATCAGTTGTCCTAGTGCCCGGAGCGAAGAAAAAGACGCAAAATACTTAAGTTTTAGGAGATTGACCGTGCCCAAAATGAAAACACGCAAAGCAGTAGCTGCAAGATTTAAAGTCACAGGAACAGGTAAGCTCATACGCAACCGTCCTGGTAAACGACACATTTTGACTAAGAAATCTTCCAAGCGTAAACGCCACTTGAGCAAACAAATGGTCGTCGATAAAGGTCAAACAAAAATGTACGCACGCCTCATGGGTGTTGCCTAATAACATAGAACTAGTGGAGAAGGAATCATGGTAAGAGTCACCAATGCAGTGGCTGCACATAAAGCCCGCAAAAGATTACTCAAACGTGCCAAGGGATTTGTCGGAGATCGCAAGAACCATATACGTTTGTCAGCTGACGCAGTCTTATCCGCTTTAGCATTTAGCTATCGCCACCGCAAACTAAAAAAACGGGACTTCCGCAAACTGTGGATTATACGTATTGGTGTTGGCGCAAAGATTAATGGGCTATCCTATAGCAAATTAATCGACGGATTAAAAAAATCAGGTTGTGGCCTCAATCGCAAAATGCTTTCTGATATGGCTATCCGTGACCCAAGCAGTTTTGCTGCTGTTGCAGGATCAGCTAAACAAGCGCTTGCTTAATTGTTTTTCATTTCCCTATGTTATTCTCAACATAGGGAATTTTCTTACTTTCTAGAGGTACTTCAGTGTTAGAACGGGTTTCTTCTCTAAAACAGCAATTCCAATCTGAACTCAAACAAGTCACTCTCAGCAAAGATGTCGAACAGCTTAAAGTGAAATACCTCGGCAAAAAAGGTCCTATTCAAGACTTGATGCTTCAACTGCGCGATGTATCTGCAGATGTCCGCCCCCAATTAGGCAAAGAGATCAACGAACTGAAAGAGAGCATCTCTCAACTGTGTGAACAAGCGATCGAAACATTCTTTCTCGTAGAACTCAGTCAGCGTCTATCCGAAGAAACAATCGACATATCTGAGCCAGGTCGCCGCCACTACCTAGGACGCAAACACCCGATCAATGCGATGTTAGATGAGATCATCGAGATCTTCATTGGCATGGGATTTTCTGTCCAAGAAGGCCCTAACCTCGATAACGATTTTTACAACTTTGAAGGGTTAAATTTTCCTCCTGACCATCCAGCGCGTGATATGCAAGACACGTTCTACATCTCACCAGAGAATCTTCTACGCACACACACCTCGACAGCTCAACTTAAGGTGATGGAAGCCAACACACCCCCTATTCGAATCATTGCTCCTGGACGCTGTTTTCGCAATGAGACTATTAGCAGCCGCTCTCATGTCTTTTTCCATCAGGTGGAAGGCTTGTACATCAACAAAGGAGTCTCGTTTGCTGATTTAATGGCCACCATGGAAGAATTCTGGAGTAAACTCTTTAAAGGTCCAGTTAAAACCCGTTTCCGTCCCAGCTACTTCCCCTTCGTCGAACCAGGTCTTGAAGTGGATATCGGATGCACGAACTGCCACGGCAGTGGATGTCGTCTTTGTAAACACACAGGTTGGCTAGAGGTCGTAGGAGCCGGAATGGTACACCCTAATGTACTTAAAAATGGCGGCATCGACCCAGAAATTTACTCAGGATATGCCTGGGGATTTGGCATCGAACGCTTGGCCATGTTGCGCTATGGCATGAAAGATATTCGTCAATTTTCTGAAAACAACCTCTATTTTTTGGAGCAATTTTCATGAAAATTCGAAATGATTTGAAATTTATCCGTTCTTATTTATAATTTTGCACTCTTTGGAAGAGTGGCAGAGTGGTCTATCGCGGCTGTCTTGAAAACAGCAGTCGGGCAACCGACCGTGGGTTCGAATCCTACCTCTTCCGATAACACAACCAATTCGAACTCTTGGTCTCCTCGTCAAGAAGAGCCAAGGTTTGGATGGATGTATGAGCCACATAATACGAACGACTCTCAATAAGCTAACCGTTTTCCAGACATTCCCCCGGTACAGGTTCCAGTTCAACAGTTCCCAATAACTCCTTTAAAGCTAACGATACCGCCTTTTCCTCGTTTTTATAAACGTACTGGAGGTTCTCCACGGTGAGAAATTTCTCTCTCAGATCATTCAAAATAAGCGCCTCAACACGTTTCCTTGGAATCATCAGCTTATTGTTACAACTCATTGTTCTCTATGTACTACTGATATTAAGACAAAAATCGCTGTCGATTTTGCGAAGAAGATGGCTCAAACTCAGCATACTTGATCGCAGTTCAAATTCGCCCTTTCGAGGAATCTCTGATATGTCGACTAACACACGGGTCATCAGTTTTTTCATATTGATCTTTTCCTCCCTATCCCAAGCGTGGGCTGAGTCATCTACTTTTCCCCATTCACCTTCAAGCAGCTCCCCTTCTCTTGAGCATGGTTATTTAGGCGCAGAAGTTGGGGCTAGTAGCAGTATTTCTTAACTTTGCTTAAACTTGCTCATTTAGCATCAGAATGAACAAGTTTTTAAGCATTCAGCAAGCCGCTACATTGTTAGGAGTTTCTCCACTTTATCGTTGGGAGGGAAAAAGGAAATAACTCCTCTTCTCTAACTAGTGGAGGTCAGCGTTGTTGCGGTGCTACCAAATTGCAGCCTTTTGATCCTACAAGTAAAGTTGTAAATCGACTACCCGTTGCTTAACCTCGCGTTTCAAATCACGATCAAAAAAGACAAAAAAACTCTTGCAAC
>Ga0206972_1051_pt1 | contig 28857 bp, 25 predicted proteins | sample Alteio_BWOrgHeat_86_FD_152925 | JGI IMG/M metagenome (GOLD analysis project Ga0206972, IMG submission 152925) | Enriched cells from forest soil in Barre Woods Harvard Forest LTER site, Petersham, Massachusetts, United States -... | ecosystem: Environmental > Terrestrial > Soil > Temperate forest >...
GGAAAGCATTGCAATGGCCACGGCCAAGATACGGACGGGCATGGCGGAATGCATTATTGCAGGTGGAACAGAGAGCATGACGATGGTGCCAACAGCAGGGTGGAAAACCGTTCCTTCTTATGCGATCGCGAAAGACGAACCCGATTATTACCTCGGGATGGGACTGACCGCGGAAGCGGTGGCCACGGAATTCAATGTGAGCCGGGAAGACCAGGACCAGTTCGCCTTCCATTCACACCGCAAGGCCATGCATGCCATACAGGAAGGATATTTCAAAAGCGGTATCCTGCCTGTGGAGGTAGAGCAGACGTATGTTGATGATAAAGGCAAGCGGAAAATACGCAGCTATACAGTAGATACGGATGAGGGCGTTCGCGCCGATACCAGCCTGGAGGCGCTGGCCCGGTTAAAGCCCGTTTTTGCCGCAGGCGGCAGCGTAACGGCCGGTAATTCATCACAGACCAGCGATGGCGCCGCTTTCGTGATCGTGATGTCGGAGAAGATGGTGGCCGAACTGGGGCTCAAACCCATCGGGCGGCTGGTGAACTGCGCCAGTGCGGGGGTGCATCCGCGGATCATGGGTATGGGGCCCGTTGAGGCCGTTCCCAAAGTGCTCAGGCAGGCGAACATGAAGCTTGCGGACATCGAGCTCATAGAACTGAATGAAGCATTTGCGTCGCAGAGCCTTGCCGTGATACGCAAGCTGGGCCTGAACAACGATATCGTAAACATCAATGGCGGCGCGATCGCCCTGGGCCATCCCCTGGGCTGCACGGGCTGCAAGCTTACCGTGCAATTACTCAATGATATGAAGCGCCTCAAAAAGAAATATGGCATCGTAACTGCCTGTGTGGGTGGTGGCCAGGGCATCGCCGGCATCATCGAGAACATTGACTGAGGCGGACTTGCATGGTTTTTGCAAGTTTAGGGCAAATGAAGCCCGATGGATACCCTTTTTGTTCCTACCGATTTTTCTCCAGTTGCGCGCAATGCCGTTCACTATGCCATTGACCTCGCCCGGCAATTAAAGAGTAAAAAGCTAATTCTCTATCACGCCTATGAGATCCCTGTGGCCGCCGATCCCATCACACCGATGATGCAGATGATCGATATAGACGAGCTGAAGCGCAATTGCGAAGCGGGGATGCGTCATTTTTCCACTGTACAGCTGCGCGATTTTGACCTCGGCGATCTTCAAGTTGAAACCGTTTGTGAAATGGCATCGCTCCCGGGTGCGATCGTTGAGGCTGCGGCAAGAATGAACGCTGATCTCATCGTGATGGGCATTACGGGCGAAAGCGGGATCGTGGGCGCGTTATTCGGCAGCAACAGCATCAGCGTAGCCAAACAGGCACCGGTGCCCGTACTGATCATACCTGCAGAGGCGCGCTTTACGGGATTGAAAAAAGTAATGTTTGCGTGTGACCTTAAAAAAGTGATCGATACCACACCGGTGGGACCTATCCGCAGGATCGTTTCGGAGACAAATGCAAGCCTGCATGTACTGCATGTGGACGCACAGAACGAGAAATTCTCCACCGGTAAAGAACAGGAGATCCGTATGCTGAACGGATTGCTGGGTGGCCTTCAGCCCGAGTATGCGTTCGTAGACAGCAACGATTTCATGCAGGCGATCAACGAATACGTTACGGGCAATGCCATTGATCTGATCATCTCCATACCTAAAAAGCACGGCCTGTTCGAGGGCCTGTTTCACAGGAGTCATGTTAAAATGCTGGCCTTCCACAGTCATGTTCCCCTGCTCATAATACACGAATAGCTCCCCGGAAGTTTCGGAAAGCTATTCGTGCAGGAGGTTCTCCTAAAAAATGATCAGTCGAGCAGCGCGTGCAGCTTGGCTTCCAGTTCATCCCCGCGGATGTTCCTGGCTACGATCTTGCCCTGCGGATCGAGCAGGAAGTTGGCCGGGATGGCACGGATGCCGTAAGCTTTTGCCACTTCATTGTCCCAGTACTTGAGGTCGGATACCTGCGTCCAGGCAAGCTGGTCGTCATGGATCGCCTTGATCCACAGATCCTTAGCCTCGGGTTTATCCAATGAAACACCGAGGATGGTGAAGTTCTTGTCCTTATACGTATTGAACGCTTTCACCACATTGGGGTTTTCTGCGCGGCAGGGTCCGCACCAGCTGGCCCAAAAATCAACCAGTACATATTTTCCACGGAAAGAAGAGAGGCTCACGGCCATGCCAAGGGTATCGTTCTGTGTGAAATCCATGGCAGTAGCGCCGACGGCGGTTTTCTTGCTGGCTTCGATGGCCGCCTTCATTGTGGTACCGGTATAAGAATTTTGCAGAGCAGGCGACAGCTTTGTGAACAGGGGTTCGATCTTGTTTGCGTCCATATACGGACCGGCATACTGCTGGAGCGCAAAAAGTGATACGGGAGAATTAGGGTTGTTGCGGGCATAGCCGCCATACACGTCGGCATTGGCCGTTTCGCGCAGGGCGGTGATCTGCTCCTGGATCTTTTTTATGCCTTCTTTATCATCGGCTTTCCGGAGGGCGGCATAGGGTTTGGCGATCTCATTTATCTGATCATTATAGGGCTTCATGGAGGCCTGTATCTTCATGAACTCGTCATTGGCGTGGGAGCCGCTCACTTTTATATTGGAGAAGGAGTCAACGCTTTCTGCCTGGATGGTTCCGGGCTCTACGTAGATGGAAACAATGTCTTTGTTGGTGATACGTGCCCCTGGGTTAGCGGCATTCCGCGTGCGCAGGGTCACCATAGTAGCCTCGGACACGGGCAGGTTGAAGGAGAAATGACCGTTCTCCACTTTTGCGCTGTCGAGCACACGCTTGCCATTATCGGAGTACTGTATCAGCACCCAGTCGATGGGATCCTTGATGTTGGTAAGGGAGCCTGCGAGACGTGCAGACTGCATGGGTGGCTGGCAAACCGCGAACAGCGGGAGCGCCAGGAAAAGGAGGGTAAACTTTTTCATAAATGCTGGTTTATTGGTGGTTGGAACAGGTTGCACCAACAGGAGGGCAAATTGCTCCAAAAGTTTGAACGTGCAGGTTAATTTTACATTGCTGAATGTTAAAATCCCGCAGTTCGGGGCGTAATATAGAGGAAAAGACCATTTTCTGCGGCATTCTGCGGCAGGGGTCAGGACAAATACCGGCCAACAATGGGAATTCTCCGGCCAACGCCGAAGGCCTTAGGGGAAATGCGGATGATCGGGCAGAACTGGTTCCGTTTGTACTCGTTGGTGTTCACCATTTTTAATACCCGGTCTACCAGTGCGGCTTCAAAGCCCTGGGCCTTGATCTCGGCCGGCCCCTGCCTCCGCTCGATGTACTGGTACAGTACCTGGTCAAGGATGGAATAATCGGGGAGGCTGTCCGTATCTTTTTGACCCGGCCGCAGCTCGGCACTTGGCGCCTTGCTGATGATGTTTCCGGGAATGATCTCTTTTTTTCGGTTGATGTACCGCGCAAGTGCATACACCTGCGTTTTATAACAATCGCCGATCACGCCCAACCCGCCGGCCATGTCGCCGTATAAGGTTCCGTATCCTGTGGCCAGTTCGCTTTTGTTGGAGGTATTGAGGAGGATATAGTTGAATTTATTCGCTATGGCCATCAGGATATTGCCCCGGCTCCTGCTCTGGATGTTTTCTTCCGCAAGTGAAAAAGGAAGACCCTGGAAAACAGGATCCAGCGTATGAAGGAAAGCGTTATACACCTCTTCGATCTTTATTGTATCCTGCGGGTTGCCCAGGTTATTGCTTAATTGTACTGCATCCGCTACAGAATGATCCGATGAGTAAGGCGATGGAAGCAGGACGGCGCGTACATTGTCCTTCCCCAATGCCTCGCAGGCCAGGGCGAGGGTAACGGCCGAGTCGAGCCCGCCGCTGGAACCAAGGATGGCGCGGGTAAAGCCCATCTTCCCAAAATAATCCCGGATGCCGAGCAGGAGTGCCTGGTAGATCTGGGCCGTATTGAGAGCGGGGTCGAGGCGCGGGGGAATGATGTCCTTATCGGGTACTTTTCCTGCAGGCTCTATAACGGGCGAGGCAATGCTGCCGTCTTCTTTCAGTTCCGCCCAATCCATCGATTCGGCGAACATGGGAAATTCCTTGCAGAGGTTGCCATCGCGGTCGAATACCAGCGAAGATCCATCGAACACGATCTCTGTCTGGCTGCCCACTGCATTGCAGTAAAACATCGGCAGTTTGTATTTCAGCACGTTGGATTTTACGGTGGCTTTCCTGCCCTCGCTGTGGGTATAGTCGAACGGCGAGGCGCTGAGGTTGATCATCAGGTCGGGTTGCTGCTTCATCAGTTCATCCATCGGGCAGATGCGGTAGAGTGGATTGTCGCCCAGGTTCCAAATGTCTTCACAGATGGTGACGGCAATGCGTTTTCCTTTGAACGGAACCACATTCCATTCAAAGCCCGGCTCGAAGTAGCGGTATTCATCGAATACATCGTAGGTAGGCAGCAGTGTTTTATGGATCTCGGCCCTGATCTCTTTTTCATAGAGAAAAAAAGCGGCATTGAAGAGATCCTTCCCCTCCACCTGCGGGTTGCGCGCGGGTGAGCCGATGAGCACGCCAATGGTATCTGCGTGCTGCCTGATCTCATCGATGCAGCGGTAACACGTATCGATAAAATCCTGGAACTCTACGAAGTCGCGGGCAGGATAACCACACACGCACATTTCGCTGAACACCACCAGGTCGCCGCCCTGCTTTTTTGCTTCTTCGATGGCAGCAATGATCCGGGCCGTATTATTTTCGAAATCGCCGATCCGGTAGTTCTGCTGCGCGAGAAAGATCTTCATCCTGCAAAGGTCGGTAAAATGTTGATTGCGTAAGGGGAAACGCAGATAAAACAGGCGGTCTAAAATGCGATCCTACCTACGGAATAAAAACCCCGGCCCATTAGTGTTTTGTTAATTCCCGGAGTGCCCTCGGTGAAAAGTCGTTTATTCGTACCGCTTTTCTCAAAGGAACCACATGAAAAAAATTTTCTTTCCGTGCTACCTGACCTTGTTGCTTCTCGCAGGCTGCCACCACAGGAATACACCGGATGTATCGGGCATTGACATACAGATGGATACCGTTCGTTTTGAGCGCAGCTTTTTCACGCTCGATACCCTGTACGAAGATTCGTCGCTGGAGTCGCTCAACCGCCGCTATCCCGGGTTTACCGCCGATTTCCTGTACCGCATCATGGGGGCCAATGCCAATCCTGACAGCACCCTCCGCGATGTGCGCCTGTTCCTCTCCGCTTATCGTTCCGTGTATGATTCCGCCATGCAACAATTCCCGGGTATCGGGGAAATGACAAAACAGATCAAACACGGTCTGCAGTTTGTAAAATATTATTTCCCGGCTTACGCGCTGCCGCATCGTCTTTACACCTTTGTGGGCCCCATTGACGCCGTTTTCAAAACGGCGAATGGAGTATCCGGCGATGTGATCACGAAAGATGGGCTGGGCGTGGCGCTGCAGCTGCACCTCGGCAAATACTTTTCGCTGTACCGCACCGAGAACGCCCAGGAATTGTATCCCCTGTTTGTTTCACGGCGGTTCGAGGCGGGTTACATACCGGTGAACTGTATGCGCAATATCATTGAAGACATGTACCCCGATAAAAGCGCCAACCGGCCTTTGATCGAACAGATGGTGGAAGCGGGGAAACGCCTGTATGTGCTCGATGCGCTGATGCCCGACACGCCGGACAGCCTCAAGACGGGTTATACGCAGGCACAACTCATGGGTTGCTACCAGCACGAGTCAAATATCTGGAGCTTTTTTGTGCAGAACGATCTCCTCTATGCCACCGACTCAAACGTTACCGGCAGCTATATGAACGATGGTCCCAAGACCACTGAATTGGGGGACGCCTCACCCGGCTTTATCGGCCAGTTCGTGGGATGGCAGATCGTGAAGAAATGGATGGAAAAAAATGACGTGGACCTCAAGCATCTGATGGAAAAAAACGATAAGGAGCTGTTCACGGAAGCAAAATACAAGCCGTGACATCTGGATGCAGGCCTCTTGGCGTAGGTTTCTTGGCGTAGGCTTCTTGACGTAGGCTCCAGCCTACGCCCGTACTATATATCCTGCTACTACAAACTGCTCATGGCAAAGCCATAGTTGAAACGAGCGTAGGCCTCTTGGCGTAGGCTTCTTGGCGTAGGCTCCAGCCTACGCCGGTATATATCGTGCTTTCGCAAACTGGCCATGGCAAAGCCATAGTTGAAGCGAGCGTAGGCCTCTTGGCGTAGGCTTCTTGGCGTAGGCTCCAGCCTACGTCCGTATTATTATAATTAACCTGCTTTCGCAAACTGGCCATGGCAAAGCCATAATTGAAGCGAGCGTAGGCTCCAGCCAATGCTCAGCAGCCTACGTCCGTATTATTATAATTAACCTGCTTTTGCAAACTGGCCATGGCAAAGCCATAGTTGAAGCGAGCGTAGGCTGGAGCCTACGCTCAGCAGCCTACGCCCGTATATATATCGTGCTTTCGCAAACTGGCCATGGCAAAGCCATAATTGAAGCGAGCGTAGGCTGGAGCCTATGCTCAGCAGCCTACGTCCGTATATATATCGTGCTTTCGCAAACTGGCCATGGCAAAGCCATAGTTGAAGCGAGCGTAGGCTGGAGCCTACGCTCAGCAGCCTACGCCCGTATTATTATAATTAACCTGCTTTCGCAAACTGGCCATGGCAAAGCCATAGTTGAAGCGAGCGTAGGCCTCTTGGCGTAGGCTCAGCAGCCTACGCCAGTACTATATATCCTGCTACTACAAACTGGCAATGGCAAAGCCATAGTTGAAGCGAGCGTAGGCTGGAGCCTACGCTCAAACCGACCGTTTGATAATTTCATTTTACCTTTACCGAAAGCAATTACCTGAATGATCAGTAAGATCTCACAAGGCGTACAGATCAGCGTCGAAATATTCTACCAGTCGGACTATAGCAACCCGGTGAACAACGAGTACATGTTCGCCTACCGGATCACGATTGAAAACCACAATCATTTTTCTGTGCAGTTGCTCCGGAGGCAGTGGTATATTTTCGACAGTAATGGCGAGCACCGCGATGTGGAAGGAGAAGGCGTTGTGGGTGCGCAGCCTTCTCTCAGCCCCGGGGAAAAGTTCCAGTATGTGAGTGGTTGTAATCTGCGCACCGAAATGGGGCGGATGCATGGTTTTTATTCCATGGAGAATCTCGATAGCAAGGAAGCTTTTACAGTAAATATTCCCCCGTTCGAGATGATCGTTCCCGCCAAGATGAACTGAGCCCGTCCGCATCATTTACCCATCATCGTTTTATTTCAAAAAAGGATCATTATTCATGAAGATTGCAGTAGCGAAAGGAGATGGCATTGGCCCCGAGATCATGGAGGCCGTATTAACAATATTTGCAGCAGCGAAAGTGCCGCTGGAATACGAGGTGGTGGAAATGGGTAAATGGGTATTCGACAAAGGATACAGCAATGGCATGACTCCGGCCGCGCAGGAAACGATCGAATCGCTGGGCATCCTTTTCAAGGGGCCGATGGAGACGCCCAAGGGCAAAGGCGTAAAAAGCGTGAACGTTACCGCGCGCAAGACCTGGAACACCTATGCCAATAAACGCGTGTTCCAGACACTGCATGGGGTGGATACCGTATTCAGCAAAGCCGGTATTCCCATCGACATCACGATCGTAAGGGAAAATATCGAGGATACCTATGGCGGCATCGAGCACATGCTCACGCATGATGTGGCACTAAGCCGCCGCTTTATTACCCGGCCCGGCAGTATGCAGGTGATCCGCTATGCATTTGAGATGGCGCGGAAAAAGAATGCCAGCCGCATCACCTGCGGTCACAAGGCCAATATCATGAAGCTCACCGACGGGCTCTTCCTCGACGTGTTCTATGAAATAGCAAAAGACTATCCGGAACTCCGCGCCGATGATGTGATAGTAGACGACCTGTGCATGAAGCTCGTGAGCCGGCCAGACCTTTTCGATGTGGTGGTGCTCACCAATCTCCAGGGAGATATTGTAAGCGATCTCTGCGCCGGCCTGATCGGCGGCCTGGGCTTTGCTCCCTCGGCCAATATCGGCGATCATATTTCCATCTTCGAGGCGGTGCACGGAACCGCACCGGATATTGCAGGGAAGAATATCGCCAACCCCACCGCGCTCCTGCTGAGCGGAGTGGGGATGTTGCGGCACCTGGGACTGATGGAAACGGCGGGCAGAATAGAAAACGCGCTGCTCTACACCCTCGAAAGCGGTGTGCACACGGGTGATTTCGGCGATAAGTCCATCCCATCCCTTTCTACCACCGCGTTTGCGGCAGCGGTTGTCGGCAACTTCGGCAGGCAGCCAGTCCATCAACCGAAACCCCTTCTGCCCGACCAGGCACCCACACCTACCCTGTTCCCTCTTTCCGAAAATGCCATGATGGAGGGGAGGGACGGACCGAACGACAGGATCGCAGGGGTGGATCTTTTTATCGAGAGCAATGAACAACCCCTGCCCGTAGCAGAAAAATGCCAGGCACACAGGGGCGATCTCTTCCGGCTGGTAAGTATCAGCAACCGCGGTACCCAGGTATGGCCTACCGGTTCCGTATTCACCAACCTCGTAAATGTATATGGCTGCCGTTTCGAGGGAATTGCCGAGGGATCGCTTACACAAGAGAATGTACTGGAACTGTACCGTCGTATGGCTGCGGATTTCAAGGTCTGCTCGATGGAATTGCTGAATAGCTGGGATGGAAGGAAAGCCTACAGCCTCGCGCAGGGACAATAAGGGTGGGGTGCGGCCAAAACAGGCTTGCCACGACCCCAATTTACCGTAATTTCACACCTCAATTAAGCGAAACCGATCTATGGCAGAAGAGATTTTAATGCCACGCCTGAGCGATACCATGACGGAAGGCGTTATTGCCACGTGGCACAAGAAAGTAGGAGACACTATAAAAAAGGGTGACCTGCTCGCTGATATAGAAACCGACAAAGCCACGATGGAACTGGAAAGTTACCAGGATGGCGTTCTGCTGCATATCGGCACCCCCCAGGGCGGTAAGCTGCAGGTAAACGACCTGCTGGCCGTGCTGGGAAAAAAAGGAGAAGACGTATCCGCGATCGTAGGCAAGCACAAAACCGGGGGTTCACCTGCCCCGGCTGCATCCGCAACTCCCGCAGCTGCCCCATCGGCGGCTCCCGCGAAAGAAGAAAAGAAAACAGCCCCGGCTGCTGCCCCGGCCGCACCAGGGAAAGATTTCTCGCAGATGGAAGAAGTGGTGCTGATGCCACGCCTGAGCGATACGATGACGGAAGGCGTCATTGCCGCCTGGCACAAGAAAGTGGGCGATATGGTAAAGAAAGGGGAAGTGCTCGCAGATATAGAAACCGATAAGGCTACGATGGAACTGGAGAGCTATAAAGATGGAAAACTGCTTTACCAGGGAGCTAAGGAAGGCGAAAAAATATTGGTGAACCAGTTGCTCTGCATCATCGGGCAGGATGGGGTGAATGTTGATGAAATCGTTGCCGGTTTGAAAGCAGGCGGAGCCCCGAATACATCCGGCGCGGCAGCAGCCCCCGCCCCAGCTGACCAGCAAAAAGCGGAAAGTGGAACACAGGTGCAACAAGCAGCGACGCAGCCCTCCGCTGCACCCGCCGTAGTGAATGAAGGACGGATATTTGCTTCGCCGCTGGCAAAAAAAATGGCTTCGGAAAAAGGGATCGACCTGAAATATATTGCGGGCACCGGCGATAATGGCCGTATCACCCGCAGTGATATCGAAAATTATAAGCCCGCGGCCGCACAGCCTGCTGCAGCATCTTCTGCAAGGCCGGACGCAGGCGCCGCCTTCGAGGAAGTTCCTGTGTCACAGATGCGCAAAACGATTGCGCGACGCCTGGGTGAAAGCCAGTTCAGCGCCCCGCATTTTTACCTGACCATGCGCATCAACATGGATGCCGCTGTGGCAGCACGCACCCGTTTGAATGACAATGCAAAAACAAAGATCAGCTTTAACGATATCGTTCTGAAGGCCGTGGCTGCAGCATTAAAGCAACACCCGAAAGTGAACAGCAGCTGGCTGGGCGACAAGATCCGGGTGAACCACCAGGTGCATATTGGTGTGGCCGTTGCGGTGGAAGACGGGCTACTGGTGCCCGTAGTGAGGTTTGCCGATACCAAAACGATGAGCGAGATCGCCCGTGAAGTAAAAGACTTCGCACAGCGCGCCAAGGATAAAAAACTGCAGCCCGCAGATTGGGAGGGAAGCACATTTACGATCTCCAACCTCGGTATGTTTGGAATAGATGAATTTACGGCGATCATCAACCCGCCCGATGCCTGCATCCTCGCGGTGGGTGGCATCAGCCAGGAACCTGTAGTGAAAGACGGACAGGTGGTACCGGGTCATATTATGAAAGTAACGATGAGCTGCGATCACCGCGTAGTAGATGGCGCTACCGGCGCGGCATTCCTGCAAACGCTCAAGGGTATGCTGGAAGAGCCGTTGCGGATGTTGCTGTAAAAAATACAGGACATAAAATAGAAAGGGTCCCGATATACATCGGGACCCTTTTGTATGAATAGCCGTATGGCAGGCTAAGAATTGGGAGGGGTGTCTGATGGCTCGGGTGAGGAGCTGTTGTCCGGATCGAACATAGGGCCGTCTGTATCGGGAGCCGGCGGCATCTGAACGGGTACCGGTTGAGGTGCAGGCGAAGGCATGGAAGCCACCGGTGTTGGTTTTTTAGGTGCTGCCTTTTTTGGAGCCGCTTTCTTAGGAGCCGCTTTTTTAGGAGCTGCTTTTTTTGGCGCAGCCTTTCGGGCTGTTTTCTTTTTAGGTGCAGCCTTTTTAGGTGCCGATTTCTTCTTTGCTGTTTTTTTAGCGGCTGATTTTTTCACCGCTTTTTTCACCGCTGCTTTTTTAGCGCCCTTTTTTTTGGGAGCAGCCTTCCTGGCGGTTTTTTTCTTAGGGGCCGCTTTCTTTTTGGCCGCTTTCCTGACAGGTCTCTTTGCGGTTTTTTTCGCAGAAGCTTTCTTCGCCGCTTTTTTAGCTGCCTTTCTTGCAGGTGCTTTTTTAGCTGCTTTTTTAGCTGCTTTCTTTTTTGCTTTTGCCATAGGGTGATTGTTTGTTAGTTGTTGAAAATAGATGAGCTATGAAAGTTATAGATTATCTTTTGTAATATAAAAACTCATCCCCCTTTTTTTTAACGCGTTTCAAGCAGGGTCACCTTTCCATCCATCGTTGCGGCCACCAGCCGTTTCCCGCTGAGCACCCGAACCGTATTTACCATCGCATTGTCTATTTTATGGATCCAGGCGATCCGCTGCCTGGCGGGATCAATCGCATATACCCGGCCATTACGGGTGCCGAAAAAGACCAGTCCGTCTTTTTCCACCAGCATGGAAGGAACGTGCTCGTATCCGAAGCCTGCATCCATTTTCCAGGCCGCGGGTTCCTTTTCGCGGCCGGTATGAAAGGCAACGATCGTGTCGGTCATTGTTTTGGCATATACCAGTTGCCCGTCTGCCGACATGCCGGTCGATTCCCTCACCGCGGATTCGCTGGTCCGCCAAAGCGTTTTGCCCGTCAGCGCATCGATCGCCGTCATATACCGGTCAGGCGCGGCTATATATATGGTGTTATTGTGGATCAACGGCACGCAGGATGCAGGTGAATAGTTGGCGATGGGCGACCCGTTGCTCCATTTCCAGAGCAGCCTGCCGTCGGCCGTATCAACAGCGTATAAATAGGTATCCCAGGCGCCGAAGACCAATTCCCTGCCTGTTATTACCGGGGTGCTCACTACGGGGCCTTCCAGGCCATTCATCTCCCAGGTTTCATGGCCCGTCTGCAGGCTGAGCGCATAGAAGCGATGATCGCTGGCGCCGATATACACTTTTTCGTGATAGATCAGGGGGCACCCCAGCACCGCCGCCTTGGCGGCGAACGTCCACATCACCTTTCCCGTGCGGGAATCCAGGCAGTACACCTTGCCATCGGCAGACCCCAATATTACCCGGTTCCCTTCCGCCGCAGGCGACGAATAAATGGCGGCACCGGTAGCCTGCTCCCAAACTTTTTTACCGCTGAGCTCATCCAGCGCACAGACCATACCCCTGCTGTTGCCGAAGATCACCAGGCCATCTGTTACCACGGGCGTGGAGATCACGTTCGCATCGCTGCTATAGGTCCACCTGGCGGTCACTTCCGGAAACGAATCATTAACGGCATAGGAAGGGCGGGGGAATTTTTTCTGCAGATCATAATGATGCTCTTCCAGCCGGATCCCGGTCCACACGGGCAGTGTGCGTACCCCGGGCCTTCTCTCCGAAAAAAGGATCGAGTCCGTTCGCACCTCCACGAGGTTGTAGCCGCCCACGGGGTCTTTCACGCGGAGGTTCGACCGGCCCATGACGCCGGGGATGTCCTCGAAGCGATAGGCATGGTTCGCATGGCCATGGCCGCAGAGGATGGCGATGGTATTGTGCTGTTTCAGGAGGTCGAGCGCATCATACCAGTTATCGAGGCTGTTGTCGATGGGGTAGTGGTTGAAAAAGATCAGCGGTTGGCTGGCCGGTATTTTCGCCAGTTCCGTTTTCATCCAGTTGATGGCATCGCGGGGGATGTGGCCATCGCTCATGCGCACATAGGGTCCCGATGCACAGCCCATGAACCGGATGCCGTGATAGTCGAACAGGAAATGATCGCTCCCGAATATCTCCGTAAAATCAAACCCGCCGCTTTCGCTCCATCCCGTGTCGTGGTTGCCCGGGATGATGTAATATGGTATGTGCAGGCTGTCGAGTATCTGTTTTGCGAGGCGCAATTGTTCATTCTTGCCCAGTTCAGTGATATCGCCGGTGATCACCACAAAAGCCAGGTCTTTCCGCTGGTTGATGTCGGCTACGGTCCGGCGCAGGTCCTGCTCCGCACCGCCATTGGGCGAGCCGATATGTGTGTCGGAAACAAGTGCAAAATGAAAGGGGATCACCTGGGCATGACCACCCGTAAGAAAGATCAGTCCCAGCACGAACAGGAAGGTGTATTTCATACGGGAAGTTAAAAACATTCCACTACTCTTTGCAACACATCGCTTCTGGCACTACATTCGATACAGTAATCAGATATTATGAAGAAGAAAACAGTGATCCTGGGGGCATCCGATCAGCCTTCACGGTATAGTTACCTGGCCCTGCAGCGGTTGTCGGCACACGGGCACCCCGTGGTTGCCATCGGAAAAAAGAAAGCCGAGGTTGGCGGGGTGTCGATCGGTACCGAAAAAAGACCGGAGGAGGGAGTGGATACCGTTACGTTGTACCTGAACCCTGCGCACCAGGAGGAGTATTACGATTACATCCTGTCCTTGCATCCCAGGCGTATTATTTTCAATCCCGGCGCAGAAAATGAAGAACTGGAAGCGCTGGCCCGCGCCAATAATATTCAGCCCGTTGAGGCCTGCACGCTGGTGATGCTTTCCACAGGGCAGTACTAATGCCCGGCATGGTTATTCACGGCTGTTAATAATAAGATCACAGGCGCTTCGCGCATTCCTTCGTATATTCAAAAAACCAAAAGAATATGCGCTGGAGAAAATTCAATGGTGAAACCATCCATCTCCCCATCAAAGACGCGGTAGAAGAAGCGATCCAGCGGGAGACCGAAGCGGGCACCCGCCTCAAAGTATGCATCGGTACCGATAGCCAGGTAAAAGGAGAAGATACCGAGTTTGCAACGGTGATCGTTTTTCTCCGCGAACACAACGGTGGGTTCATGTATATCCACAACGAAAAAACAAAATCCAGGTATCACATCAAAGAACGGATGCTCGTGGAAGTGGCCAAGAGCATCGAGATCGCCTACGAATTATGTAACCTTTTCATTACATATGGGGTAGACATGGAAGTGCATGCCGACATCAATACCAACCCGCATTTTAAAAGCAACGATGCCCTGAAAGAGGCCATGGGATATATACTGGGAATGGGTTTTGCTTTCAAGGCCAAGCCCGAAGCTTTTGCCAGCAGCTGCTGCGCCGACAAGGTGGTGAACTGATCTGGTCAGCCGGCCGGATGCATGCGCTGCTGTATCAGGTCCAGCACTTCTTCCCCGCCCGATTTTTTCTCCGCGCTGGTAACAAATAACTGTGGCAGGAACTGCCAGGTTTTCTTCAGTTCGTCAAGGAACAGCTGTACATTTCTCTTCACCACGCCCGGTTTTTCTTTGTCGGCCTTGGTAAACACCAGGGCAAAAGGCACTTTCCACCCGTCCAGCTGGCTGGCGAAGGCGAGGTCTATTTTCTGCGGCGGATGCCGGGCATCGATCAGCACAAAAACAAAATTCAGGGTGTCTCTTTTCCGGAGATACCCATCGATCATCTGCTCCCAACGGCGCCTGTCGGTCTGCGAGCGTTTGGCATAGCCATAGCCCGGCAGGTCTACCAGGAACCATTTTTCTTTGGGCCCTTTCTGTGCGGCAGTGCTTTCCACCAGGAAGTGATTGATGAGTTGCGTCTTGCCCGGCGTGGCCGAAGTTTTGGCCAGGTTGCGCTGCCCGGTGAGCATATTGATCAGGGAGGACTTGCCCACATTGCTCCTGCCGATAAAGGCAAACTCCGGATAACCGCCGGGCGGGCATTTGTCGAAGGAGGGCGAAGAAATAATGTATTCGGCGGAAAGGATTCGCATGCGTGTTGAATAAATTTTTTAGCCGGTCACCAGTACGGTGCCGGTCATGTCAGCAGGAACTTGTATCCCCATCACATGGAGAATGCTTGGCGCGAGGTCGCCCAGTTTGCCCGGCTTCAGACCGGCGCCGCTGTCTGAACCGATGAGGAACAGGGGAACCAGGTTGAGGGAGTGCTGGGTATTGGGTGATCCGTCTTGATTGATCATATTGTCTGCATTGCCATGGTCCGCCGTCAGGAAGGTAGTATATCCATGCCGGAGGCCGGCCGTGACCACGCGCTCCACGCAATGGTCCACCGTTTCCACGGCTTTTACCACCGCCGAAAAAACACCGGTATGCCCAACCATATCGGCATTGGCGAAATTGAGGCAGATAAAATCGGCGCTTTCTTTTTCTATTTCGAGCAGCAGCGCATCCGTGAGCTCGTTGGCGCTCATCTCGGGCTTGAGGTCGTAGGTGGCAACTTTGGGGGAGGGCACCATGATCCTTTTTTCACCTTCGAAGGGTTGTTCGCGGCCGCCGCTGAAGAAGAATGTCACGTGCGGATATTTTTCGGTTTCCGCGATCCGGATCTGGGTCTTTCCCTGCGCGGCCAGCACGGCCCCCAGCGTGTTTTCCAGGTTATCGTTGTGAAAAATCACGTGCACATCGCGGTAGGTCTGATCATACTCCGTCATCGTTGTATAGTGCAGTTGCAGCGGGTGCATATCGAATTCAGGAAAACCCTGTTGCGTAAGTGCCTGTGTGATCTCGCGGCAGCGGTCCGTTCTGAAGTTGAAGCAGATCACGGAATCGCCGTTTTGAATTTTTCCTGCACCGCCGGGCAATTGGTGTATGATGGGCTCTATGAATTCGTCGGTGATGCCGGCAGCATAGCAGCGTTCGATCTCGGCTGTGAGATCGGTAACGGAGTGGCCAATGCCTTTCACCATGGCATCGTAGGCGCGCTTCACACGCTCCCAGCGCTTGTCGCGGTCCATGGCATAGTATCGCCCGGTGATCGTGGCAATGCGGCCCGTGGTTGAATCGAGGTGTTGTTGCAGTTCCCGGATAAATCCGAGCCCGCTTTTCGGATCGCAGTCGCGCCCATCGGTAAATGCATGCACGAACACATCGGTCAGTCCCTCCTGCTTGCAGACGGTGCAGATGGCTTCGAGATGGCGGATATGCGAGTGAACCCCGCCATCGCTGACCAGCCCGAGCAGGTGCAGGGGTTTATTGTTTTCTTTAGCATAACGGATGGCGGCCAGCAGTTCGGGGTTGCGCAGGAAAGATCCATCCCGGATCGCTACATTGATGCGCTCGAGTTCCTGGTACACGATGCGGCCTGCACCGATGTTGAGGTGACCCACTTCGCTGTTGCCCATCTGCCCCGCGGGCAGGCCTACCGATTCACCGCAGGTGACCAGCGTGGTGTGTGGGTATTTGTTATAAAGAGAAGATACAAAAGGTGTTTTTGCCTGTTGTATCGCGTCAACGGTTTTGCTGGTTCCCAGGCCCCAGCCGTCCATAATGATCAGCATCGCTTTCTTACTCATCCTCAATGATTGAATTTGGTAGCATCGCCGCAGACAGCGCGATGATTGTAAGTGGTAAAATTACGGCAATTGCCGCTTGACCGGCACATTCTGCTGTTCCTACCGAATAGACACCGCGAGAACCTTTCAAATGATGTAATTTTATGCTATGAAAGCTATTCTTTCCTTCCTGATACTGTCGCTGCCGCTGTTCGCGGTAAGCCCACATGAGCAGGCGGATGATGTGATCAGGGAGCTGAAAAGTTGGAACGTGCCAACGCTGGGTGAATATTTTGATTCCAAAGTTGATGTAAATTTTCCCGGCCAGAGCGCCACGGCGAGTATGCCGAAGGCAGAGGCCATTGCGGCATTGCAACAGTTTACGGTGCAGAACGGTATCAAAACGTTTGAACTTTCTTCCCAGCGGGAGGCAGGTCTCATGTATATTACCGGTAAGCTCACCGGCGGCACCAAAAGCTATAATATTACGATCCTCCTGAAAACGCGCGACAGCCAGCATCGCATTATCACCCTGCGCATCAGTTAGTCCTTATCCCTATGCAAAACGAATCCTTATACGCGTTGCTGGAGGCTGCACTCAGGGAAGACATCGGCGAAGGCGATCATTCCACGCTGAGTTGCATACCTGAGGGCAAGAAAGGGAGGGCCATCCTGAAGATCAAGCAGCCAGGCATACTCGCGGGAATGGAGGTGGCCAGGTATCTTTTCGGGATGATGGAGCCGGGTGCGCAGTTCACCGAATACAAGAAAGATGGCGATGGCATGAAAGCGGGCGATTCCGCATTCGAAATTGGCGCATCGATGCGCACGATCCTCGGCGGTGAACGGCTGGTACTGAACTGTATGCAGCGGATGAGCGGCATCGCCACACTGACACATACATACGCCGAAAAGCTGAAAGGATATCATACACGATTGCTCGATACCCGCAAAACCACTCCCAATTTCAGGCTGCTGGAAAAAGAAGCGGTGCGCATCGGTGGTGGGATCAATCACCGGATGGGATTGTATGATATGATCATGCTGAAAGACAATCATATAGATTATTGCGGGGGACTGGAAACGGCGATCAACCGGGCACACGCTTATGCCATCACGCGGTCGCCTCAACTGAAGATAGAAGTGGAGACACGCAGCCTGGAAGAGGTGAAGAAAGTATGCGAGATAGGCGTCGGCAAGGTATTCCGCATCATGCTGGACAATTTTACGCCGCCGGCCGTTTACGAAGCGGTACAACTGGTGTCGGGCCGGTTCGAAACCGAAGCCAGTGGCGGCATTCACCTCGATACACTGGTGTCTTTTGCCGAAACGGGGGTGGACTATGTAAGCGTGGGTGGCCTGATTCACCAGGCGCAGAGCCTCGACATGAGCCTGAAGGCCGGGCTTAATTGAGTTTCATAAAATTGTAATCGATCCGTTTGTTCTTCCCGTCCAGTTCTCCTTCAACCCAGGCATGCAGTGCATCTTTTTGTGGCAGGGCATAAACTACACGTTGGGGATAGTCGTGTTCCAGGTTTTCAAAAGTATAAGCGCCATTTTCGATTTTCTTTAAAGTAAATACTACCCGTTTTCCGTTGTTCTGATTGTGAACGATGGGCATATAGCAGATCTGTCCTTTCCGGCGCACCAGTTCCACCTGCTCGGTCGGCACTGTGTCCTTTCCTGTAATACGATAGCCGTGCGATTGAAGGGTGCTGTCATCCAGCTTTTGCCAGGTCTCCAGCAGGAATCCTTTTGAGGTTTCCATTTTCCAGCTGCCGCTCAGCGCATGGAGCGCCGAGAATTCTTTAACGGTGGTTTGTGCCCGGGAAACGGTAAGGGCGGAGGTGAAACAGAGCGCCGGGAGCCAGATGATCAGGTGCAGTCTCATTTTCCATGGTTTTGGTTCTGCATGAAGTTAGACCTGATAGCATAAATCGGCCTAATTTCGGGGTACCATTCAACACAATTAGCAGGAAATGCCCAGGAAGAACCGCCCCGATGACAATGGCCTTGTTTTCAGCACCGATCCTTCGTTCCGTTTTGAAAAAGAGGAGACTGCGCAGGAAACGTTGCCACCGGAAAAGCAACGCCTCACCGTTCGGTTAGACCGGAAACAGCGCGCGGGCAAAACGGTAACATTGGTTGATGGATTTGCCGGCGGCGATGCAGACCGTGAAGCGTTGGGAAAGAAGCTGAAAAACGTTTGCGGCACCGGTGGAAGCGCCAAGGATGGCGAAATTATCATCCAGGGTGATCAGCGGGAAAAGATCATGCAGTGGCTGAAAAAAAATGGATACAGCGGCAGCCGGCAGGTATAGCCATGCGGGCCGCTTCAGAAATCAATATCCAGTTTCAGGCGTTCCTTTAACTGTCTTACCAGGGGGTATTGCGCTGCGATGTGCTCGAAACGGTCTTTGCTGTTGAGCGACTGGTGCAGGGGCACTTCTTCCGCCACACCTTCTTCCACAACGATCCTGAAAGCAATGGCACGGTTCCCGAATGCCTTCTGGATATGATCTGCAAGCAGCAGCTTTTCCTGTTCGATGAACTTCTGCTGCACGAGCGCGTGTACGGTAATGGTAAAGCTGATCTCGTTCTCTATGGCAAGCCGGGCCATGCGGAAGGTGCCCACGGTAGAATGCTTGCCTCCTTTTTTTTCGATGATGGCGGCATATGAATCCCAGCACTCCTTCAATTTTTCCATCTCCAGCGGTTCCGCTTCTTTTACCACTTCGATCGTATAGCGGTCGCCGTATTTATCGCGGAGCGTATCCAGCAGGTTTCTTTTGCTTCCGGTCTCCGGAACGGGGCGGGGCATGACTTTTTTGGGTTCGGGAGCGGCCGCGGGAACGGCTGCAGCTACAGGTACAGGTGGAGCAGTTTTTTCTTCCTGCTTTTTTGCGGCGGCGGGTGTTTGTATAAAGAGTTTCGGGCCTGGCTGTGGTCCCTGCACTACCTGCATCTGCCGGATGGGAACGGGCCTGAAAGCGGTCGGGCCGTCAACCCGTTTTTTTTTAACAACGCCGGATCCCTCATTGGAAAATTCGATAGCCTGCTGCAGGAACACCAGTTTGATCAGCGCGAACTCGGCGTGGAGCCGCTTATTGCGCGCCATCTTGAATTGCACGCCCGCCTCGTTCAGTACATTCAGGGCGCTGATAAGATAGGCAGTATTGGTTTTTTGCGCGGCCGCCAGGTATTTTTCCTGCATGCCCTCGACTACTTCCAGCAGCGAAGCGGTTTTTTCGTCTTTGCATACCAGTATGTTGCGGATGAACTCGGCAAACCCGCCGAGCACGAGGTCTCCTTCGAAACCCTTGCGGTTGATCTCATCGTACAGCAGCATTGCGTTGGCCATATCCTGGCTGAGCAATGCCTCCATCAACCTGAAATAATAGTCTTCATCGAGGATGTTGAGGTTCTCCAATGTATTCTGATAGGTCACCTGGCCATTGGTAAAGCTTACGATCTTATCGAGGATGCTGAGTGCATCGCGCATGCAGCCCTCGCTTTTCTGTGCGATCACCTGCAATGCCGCCTTATCCGCCCTGATCTCTTCCTTGTCTACGATCTCCTGCAGGTGCTCCACGGTGTCTTGCGTGGTAATGCGCCTGAAATCGAATATCTGGCAGCGGGAAAGGATCGTGGGAAGGATCTTGTGTTTTTCAGTAGTGGCCAGGATGAAAATGGCATAAGGCGGCGGCTCTTCCAGCGTTTTCAGAAAGGCATTGAATGCACTGGTACTGAGCATGTGCACCTCATCCACTATATATACTTTGTATTTGCCGGCCTGGGGCGCGAAACGAACCTGTTCTACGAGTGATCGGATGTCGTCTACAGAGTTGTTGCTCGCAGCATCGAGTTCATGGATATTGAGCGAGGTACCGGCATCGAAAGACACGCAGCTGTTGCAGGTATTGCAAGCCTCACCTTCGGGCGTACGGTTGGTGCAATTGATCGTTTTGGCAAGTATGCGCGCGCAGGTGGTCTTACCAACACCCCTTGGACCGCAGAACAGGAACGCGTGTGCCAGCTGGTTGTGCCGGATGGCATTTTTCAGCGTTGTTGTAATGTGGGACTGCCCCACCACGGTGTTAAAATTCTGGGGTCTGTACTTCCTCGCCGAAACGATAAATGTGTCCATAGCAGGGTTGCAATATAAGCGAAACCTGCATTTTCAGGGAGAATTTTCGTAGCTTTCAAGCCCCTTTGAAACAGCAGGCGATTTAACAGCTCTACGCGAACCGCGCAGCCCTTTTTTTCGTTTATTACACCATGAAAAACATGAAAAATTCTATCTTATCACTGATAGCGCTGGTCTCACTCGGTGCCGGCGGCTGTACGGAGGCCCAGCCACCCGCCCCGGCCAAAAGCAGCAAATATCCCAACCCGCAGGTCGTGGATAAAAAGCACGATTTCCCGATGAAACTTTCCGATGCGGAATGGAAGGCCAGGCTCACCCCCGGACAGTACAACATCCTGCGCCAGGAAGGCACCGAGCGTGCTTTCAGCGGAAAGCTCGATCACTTTTATGAAAAGGGAACCTACTATTCCGCCGCCACGCTGCAACCACTGTTCTCGTCTGATGCCAAATTCAATTCCGGTACCGGCTGGCCGAGTTTCTATGCCCCCATCAACCCGGATGCCGTTCGCCTGGTGCTGGACAACAGTTTCGGCGAAGAACGCTGGGAAGTGGTCGACAGCAAAAGCGGTTCGCACCTGGGGCATGTGTTCGATGACGGCCCCGCACCGACCGGCAAACGCTACTGCATGAATTCCGATGCCCTCATTTTTGTGCCCGAAGGCGGCAAACCTCCCGTCAGTTCCAAACCATAAAATACAATTCCCGTTATATGATCAAGTCGTTTATCGCTACGCTGGCATCAGTTATACTGTTCATCTCCTGCGCACAGACGCAGAATAAAAATGTTCCCATCCCTACCGGCAGCAAAACACCCGGGCCCAATGAAGCTGTCGCAACTTTTGCCGAAGGCTGCTTCTGGCACGCAGAGATCGTTTTCCAGAGCCTGACGGGCGTCCGCGACGCCGTTTCCGGTTATTCGGGTGGAACCGACAAGAACCCCGACTATGAAAAAGTGAGTACCGGCGAAACCGGGCATGCAGAATCGGTTCAGGTGTACTACGATCCTTCCAAAATATCCTATGAAACCCTGGTCGCCGCTTTTTTTGCCAGCCAGGACCCGACGGAACTGAACAGGCAGGGACCAGATGAAGGGACCCAATACCGGTCCATCGCGTTTTACAGGAATGACAAAGAAAAACAGGCCATCGATGCCGAAATAAAGCGGTTGACCGCATCCGGGAAATACCACTCCAAAATTGTTACCCAGGTAGTGCCGTTTGCAAAGTTCTATCCCGCGGAAGACTATCACCAGGAGTATATATCCCATCATCCCGAGAATCCCTATGTGCAGAACGTATCGATACCCGACTACATGAAATTCAGGAAGGAGTTCAAAGGCAATTACAAACTGTAACGGCTATTTGTACTCCATTACGGGATGTCTCCCGAACGGATGCTTTTGCTCATCGAAGATATACCGGTAGGTGACCATGCGCCGGCTTTGCGATGCACCAAGGCTCTTGTAGATATTGATCATCTTCGGATTCCAGTCTCCGGCCCAGCCCATCTCGTAAGTATGGTACCAGCCCTTGTACTGCAATAAAAGACCGCCTTCATAGATCATGAACGAATCAATGCCCAGGGCCTGGAACTTGGGCACGATCCCGAAAGCGACACCGGTAAATTTTTTGCACGTACCGGTCTTCTTCATCCACAGCAACCACAGTTTCTGCAACAGCCCCAGCCTGCCGTTGAAGTGTTTGAAATATTGATTGAGGTCGGGGATGTTGATCCACATGGCGATAGGTTCCTCTTTGTAGTAGGCAAACCAGATCAGCCGTTCGTCCATGATCGGTTTCATTTCACGGAACAGTTTCATTGCCTGTTCTTTGGTGATCTCTTTGGCCTCGCCGTGCTGCGCCCAGGCGGCATTATAAACGATAGCAAATTCTTCTGCGTGCTTTTCCAGGTTGGCGATGCGGATATGCCGGGCCTCATAACCGGGCTTCGCCTTGAATTTGGCGTGCCGTTCCGGAAACCTGTCTGGCAGCGGCGAATCCACCGCCATAGCATAATAATACTGGTTGTAGTAATTGCGGAATCCATATCCTTCCAGGAGGCGCTCGTAGTAAGGCGGGTTAAAGGGCATGCCGTATATCGGTTCCTGGTCCGAGCCTTCCACCATCAATCCCCACCATTTATCGCGGTCGCCGAAATTGATCGGCCCGTCCATCGCTTCCATGCCCTGTTCCCGTAACCAGTTGCGGGCCGCATCCAGTAACATATTGGCGGCAGCCTGGTCATCGATGCAATCGAAAAACCCCATACCACCTACGGGGAACTCCGTACCGTTATTCACGTATTTCGAGTTCGTAAAGGCGGCGATCCGTCCGCAGAGCCTGCCCTGCGCGTCTTTGAGCAGCCATCTCTTTGCCTGCCCGTAGCGAAAGGATTTATTTTTTTCGGGGTCGAATACCGTATTCACCTCCTTGTCGAGGGGCCGGATATAGTTTTTCATCGGCTGGTTCAGCAACACGTTCGCACGGATAAACTCCCTGGCGGTGGAAACATCGTTTACTTCGATCAATTGCATAACGGCAAATTTATGACGAAAGCATGCAATCTATTGCGCGAACAGCTTGGCGGCCATTTTTGCATCGTGCCCGTAAATATCTTTCCTGAAATTCAGCTGGCCATCGGTATCCACCCAGGCAGTGAAATACGTAATGAACACGGGTATCGTTTTGTCCAGGGTCACCCATTTTTCCTTGTCCTGGTGCATGGCGCTGTCGATGTTGTCGCTGTTCCAGGCGGGGTCGGTGCGAAGCAGGTATTCCGCCAGGTGTTTGGGCTCGCCCAGCCGGATGCAGCCATGGCTGAAGCTGCGGCTCGACTGGCTGAAGAGTTCGTGGTTGGGCGTATCGTGGAAATAGATATTGTAGTTATTGGGGAACAGGAATTTCACGAGGCCCAGCGAATTGGAAGGTCCCGGTTTCTGGCGTACCTCGGGTATGCCGTTGCTGTAGCCCGTGATCTCCATATTGCTTTTCTGGATATAATTGCTGTTCTTTTTTATCGACGGAAGGATCTCCCGCTGCACGATGTCGGTGGGAACATTCCAGTACGGGCTGAACACAATGAATTTCAGGTTGCCTTTGAATATGACCGTGCTGTTGGCGGTGGTTCCCACGATCACATTCATGTCGAATACCTGGCGGCCCTGGTCGTATACGTGCATCTTATATTCCGGGATGTTTACGACTATGAAGTTGGTGTCGTTTTCCGGCGGCATCCATCGCGCGCGTTCCATATTGATCAGCAACTGGCGGATGCGTTGCCTAGGGGTAACATTGAGTTCGTCCACCATTTTAGCGCTGATAATGCCATCGGGGGCCATGCCCATTCGTAGCTGGAAATGCCGGGCGGCGTTCACCAGCGCCGAATCAAAAGCAAACGAGCTGTCGGCCACCGTGAGATCGCCCAGCAGGCTCAGCCGCTTTTTTATCATCCCGATCACCGCGGTGGAGTCGGTTTTTTTGATAGGACGGGCGGGCCGCGGGATAGAATCCCAGCGATCTTTTTTCTGCAGGTCGTAATAGGTTGCCAGCGATTGCGCGAGCTTTTTGTATTGCGGGTTGAGGGGCGCGTATTCTCCGGAACCTGCGGAATTCGTGCGCAGCGCTGAATCGAGTACAGCGCTCAGGTCTACTTTTTTGCGGGGGATGAACCAGCCCAGTTGTGCTGCATCGATATCGCTCCCGTTGTAGACGTGTGCCGTGTATGCAAAAAATTCCCCTGTGAAGAACAGCTCGGTCTCGAGGCGGCTCTTTTTTTTGCGGTGAACGGTATCGGCGGCCGCCATGTACAGGTCATTAAAATCCTGATGGTACAGGCTGCTGTCGTGTAGTTCGCCGATGGCGCTGTTGAGCAGGTTTGCGAAGTTGTGTGCCTGTTCGGAAAGACCACTGCTGTCGAACCAGGCGTACTCATAGTTCCTGTCTTCGTAGAAATCGAGGAACTGGTCTTCATAATCGCTGAACTCGGGGTGCCGCTCAATGAAGTTCGCAACGGCGGCGCTGTCGAGAAAGAGATTGTTGAACGATGTTTTACCGGTGATGGTGGTATCACGCGCTGCATGTTTTCTCTTCAGCCACTTGCAGGAAGAAAAGATGATCAGCAATAAGAGTAAAACGGGGATCCAGCGCATGGTCGGTTGAGGTCTTAATTAAAGTTGGGAATGCATATTGTCATTTATCAAAATAGCGCATTTTATTTTCCCGCAGCATTTAATAAGGCAACCGCTACCATGCCGGCAGTTTCGCTTCTCAGGCGTGTTTCTCCCAGCGATACGGCCAGAAAACCAGCCCCGATCGCCTGTGCGATCTCGTCTGTGGTGAAATCGCCTTCGGGCCCGATCAGTACCAGGCTGTCGCCGGAAGTGGACAGCTGCAGGATGGAAGACCGTTGCTGTTCTTCACAGTGTGCAATAAACCTGCCAGCGTGGGGCAATGCTAACGCTTCGCTGAAAGAAGTGACCGGCGACAAGACCGGTAGCCAGGTCTGCTGGCTTTGCAGCATGGCGGCGATCAGAATGTTCCCCAGGCGGTCGTGGCGCGTATGTTGTTTTTCCGTGCGGTGGCAGATGAGTGGAACGATGCCGGATACGCCGATCTCCGTGGCTTTTTCGAGGAACCATTCCAGCCGGCTGGCATTCTTAAGCAGGGAAATACCTACCGTGATGTTCCTTGCGGGCGGATTGTGCTGCACAGGGTCCTGCACCAGCACTTCGGAGGCTCGTTTATCTGTTTTTATTATGGTTGCCGTGCCTAGCCTGCCCCTGCCATTGGTGAGGCGGATGGCATCACCGTGTTTCATGCGCAGTACCTGGGTGCAGTGGCGGCTCGTGTCTTCACTGAGGGTGAATTGTCCGGCAGCCTGCCATTCTTTCTCGTAAAAAAAAGGAATGTCCATCTTCAAAAATAAGATAACTACGTAGCAGTTAGCGCTAAGTATTTTCAGGGAAAAGACATAGGATCGATGCAACTATAAAGCAGACGTAAAAGGCGAATAAATAATGGTTTGATTTTTTCTTATACCTGATAGTTGCAGGATCGTCATTAAATTTTATGCTGATTGGAACAAAGACTTTAGCTGCAATATTCCAACCATATACCCAATGCCGTTCAATGACCCTATTCTCTTTATTGCTTAATCTATAATAATGAATATGGACCGATAGCAATATTGCATCAAGTACAACAAGAAATATGATCAGTACTAAAACCAATAATTTCTTTTGATTTGTTTTCTTAGGCGGGAACTGACATGGATGTCATCAGAACGGCTTTTCGTCTTCAAAACCCGAATCGAAATCGCCGCCATTCATTTTGCTGCCTTTCTGGATATAAAGCTTGGCACCATCATCGGGTGTGCCGGCAGGACCGGGTGATGGGGGAACCGGGCGCCAGTTACCGCCACCGCCGGGGCGGAAGCCGCTGTCGTTCCCCAGCTCTTCAAACTTCTGGATATGGAGGAGAGCCTTCAGTTTGATGGTGTCGAGCGCGCCGTTGCGGTGCTTGGCAATCTTGATATGCGTTTCCCCGCGGGTATCCTCGCCATGCTCATTGGTATAGTTCTCATAGTATTCCGGGCGATAGATGAACATCACCATATCTGCATCCTGCTCGATGGCGCCGGACTCGCGCAGATCGCTTAGCTGCGGCATCTTGCTTTCCTTGCGGGTTTCCACCGCGCGGCTCAGCTGGCTCAGTGCGATGATGGGAATGCTCAGCTCCTTGGCCAGGGCCTTGAGGTTGCGCGAGATGTTGCTGATCTCCTGTTCGCGGTTGCTTCCGCGATCGCCGGTGCCGCTCATCAGCTGCAGGTAGTCGATGATGATGAGGCCCACCTTGTGTTTATTGACCAGCCTGCGTGCCTTGGCGCGGAACTCAAAGATGTTGAGTGCGGCAGTATCGTCGATATACAGGGGCGCGGTCTCCAATTTCTTGATGCCCTTCGCCTGCAATTGCCGGTATTCATGCTCTTCCAGTTTGCCGCGGGAGATCTTTTCAAGCATGATCTCGCTCTCGGCGCTCAGGATACGCTGAACGAGTTGCGAGGCGCTCATTTCCAGGCTGAAAAAACCTACGCCGGTCGGCCGGACGGGATGAAGAGCCGCATTGCGCGCCAGGTTGAGCGCAAAGGCTGTTTTACCGACCGATGGCCTCGCTGCTAGGATGATCAGGTCGGTGGGTTGCCATCCGTACGTGATACGGTCGAGGGAGGCAAACCCGCTGGTGACGCCGGAGATGTCGTCTTCGCGGGTGCGCAGTTCATCGATGCGGTTGATGGTCTTGGCCAGTACATTGCCTATGTCTTCGAAATTCTTTTTGAGATAGTTGTTGGTGATGTTGAACATCTTCGTCTCGCTGTCATCCAGCAGGTCGAACACGTCGGTACTGTCTTCATAGGCATCTCCGATGATCTCGCCGCTGATGCGGATCAGTTCGCGCTGGATGAATTTCTGGAGAATGATCCTGGCATGCGCATCGATATTGGCGGTACTGACCACCGCATTCGTGAGCTTGGTCACATAATAGGGACCGCCTACTTCTTCCAGCTGTTCTTTTCTTTTCAGCTCTTCCACCACCGTGAGGATATCGATGGGGATACCGCGCTGCTGCATGTCCTGCATGGCGCGGAAGATCACCTGGTGGGCTTCCACATAAAAGCATTCGGGCTTGAGATTGGTATCGATCAGGCTGTCGAACGCGCTTTTTTCGAGCATGATGGCGCCCAGGACCGCTTCTTCCAGTTCCTTTGACTGGGGGGGCACCTTTCCATATACCATGGTGCTCAGGTCGATATTGCTTTTTCTTCTTTTGCCAGGTGAGCGTTACGGTTGCCTGCGCTTTGGGATCAGCATATACATCCACAACACCGCCATCGATCTGTCCGCCGCAGAGCTCCTGCACCAGTGCGGCCGCTCGTTTCAGCACGGAAACGGTGCGGGAAATATCCACTCCTTTTTCAAAATGCCCAGCCGCTTCGGTGCGGAGCTGGTGCCTTACGGATGTCTTGCGGATTACCTGCGGCGCAAAGAAAGCGCTCTCCAGGAAGATCTCTTTGGTAGTATCCTTTACCCCGCTGTTCAGTCCGCCGAATACGCCCGCAATGCACATCGGCCGTTCCTGTCCGTCACAAACCATCAGGTCGGCGGCGTTCAGCGATATCTCTTTTTTATCGAGCGCAGTGAACGGTGTACCCGCCGGGAGGTTCATCACCTTCACAGCATGGCCCGTTATGGCGGCCATGTCATAGGCATGCAGCGGTTGCCCGGTCTCATGCAATATATAATTGGTGATGTCCACGATGTTGCTGATCGTTTTGATGCCGATCGCCTGCAGGCGGTTGCGCATCCAGGCGGGCGATTCACCGGCAGTGATCCCGCCGATACAAATACCGCTGTAGCGCGGGCAGGCTTCGGGATTGAGCACCTGCACCGTTACCGGCGAATGGCCGCCCGGCTCACTGCCATTGGCGGCATAGATGTCCACCGGCCGGATATCTTTTGACAGGTGGTTGGACAGCCAGGCGCATACATCCCTCGCCACTCCATAATGGCTCATAGCATCCATATGATTCGGTGTGAGCCCTATCTCGTAGATCCAGTCACTGTAAGAAGAAAAATATTGCGATACCGGCGTACCGGGGACCGCATCGGCCGGCAATATAATAATGCCCGCATGGTCCTCGCCCAGCCCGATCTCGTCTTCGGCGCAGATCATCCCCTGGCTTTCCAGGCCGCGGATCTTTGCCGTGCGCATGGTTACCGGTTCGCCCTTGAGCGGGTGTATGGTAGTACCCACCGCGGCTACCACTACTTTCTGCCCGGCGGCCACATTGTTGGCGCCGCAAACGATCTGCAGCGGCTCCGCGCCGCCGGTATCCACGCGGGTGATCTTCAGTTTGTCGGCATTCGGATGCTTGCCGCATTCCAGCACTTCTCCAACGACCAGTCCCTGCAGTCCGCCACGTACGCTTTCATACCGCTCCAGGCCTTCCACTTCGAGCCCGACGGCTGTGAGTATTGCCGACAAACGCTCCGGTTCCAGTGGAATTCCGGGATGCCCCGCAGGGAGGTAATCGTGCAACCAATGATAACTGATCTTCATACGTTCGGTGTCTGTTGCAAATATAACCCCGGGCGTTGAAATCGGGGGAACGATGGCGGCTCCCGGCCTGGAACCTGCGCGGGGAAAGGGTTTCAACGACCGCTCATTTTTCACGATTTTCGACTACACAATAAAAAACAGAAAAAGGTTGTTTTGACGGAATTTCTTTCTGCACAGGCAATGTGAAGAGCAGCGGTACAATTTTTCCATTTTGTTAATAACCCCCCTTTCTCAAAAGAATATCTATGAAATCAGTGTGCATAAGCCGAAATTTGTGTGCAGGGCGTGTGCATTATTATTGATAAAATTTAGTGGCGAAAAAATGGCGGGGGTAGTATTCGAGGAACTATATTCGCTCCCCACCCGAAAAGAATAACCATTT
>Ga0206972_1052_pt1 | contig 28280 bp, 22 predicted proteins | sample Alteio_BWOrgHeat_86_FD_152925 | JGI IMG/M metagenome (GOLD analysis project Ga0206972, IMG submission 152925) | Enriched cells from forest soil in Barre Woods Harvard Forest LTER site, Petersham, Massachusetts, United States -... | ecosystem: Environmental > Terrestrial > Soil > Temperate forest >...
ATCCTCCGTGTCCGAATCCTCCATGCCCGAATCCGCCGCGCCTGAATCCACCATTGTAAAAGCCGCCATAACCACCATAACCGAAGTACCCTGGGTAGTAGTCGCCGTAGTAGCCACCCGGCCCGTAGCAATAATAGGGAGGATACGTCGCGTAAGCTGGACTACCGTAGTACCCGTAATAAGAAGGGTACCCGCCGTAATAGCCTCCATGGCCGTAGTACCCGCTGCGATATCCTCCGTGCACTCCTGCGGTCGCATGGCCGGAGAAGCTGAGTGCGCTCAGCAGCGCAACGATCGCGATAAACTTTTTCATAGGTTTCCTTACTTGATCTTTCTGTAATGGGACCTCGTTGGGTCCCCGTGTTTGCTGGCATTTGAGTGGATCGAATCCCTCCTACTCAACAATACATTTTCGTGAGCTAGTTTATTCCCCGGTTCAACTCGGTACCTCACTGAGTATAGCGAACAACAGCCCCCCCCGGCGGTGCGCGGTCGGCCGCATCCAAGGAACTTTGTTGTTCATGGAATAAATACCCACCGTCATGGGTAAGGCATTAGGAAGACCCATAACGCGCCTTTGCGAAGGGACAACCTCAACAGCTCCTCTGATGAGCTTTTAAAGACTATGAAAAAACGGATCCTGATCCTGGGTGGCGGCTTTGGCGGTGTTTATACGGCCGTCTTTCTTGAAAAACTGATGACGAAAGCGGAACGAGAGGCCACCGAAATTGCCATCGTCAGCAGGGATAATTACATGGTTTTTCAGCCTTTGCTGCCGGAAGTGATCTCCGGTTCTGTGCAACTCAACCATGTTATCAGTCCAATCCGCCGTCTAGCTCGAACCGCACGCCTTTATACCCGCGAAGTCGAGGCCATCGATATCGCCGCTCATACAGTCAAATTGAGCCCCGGCGCAAAACCAGTCCCGTTAGTCATAAGCTACGATCATCTGGTCATCGCGATGGGCACGCGACTTGACTACAATAAAATTCCCGGAATGCGCGAACATGCTTTCCCTTTTAAGTATTTGAGCGATGCACTTTCTTTACGCAACCAATTGGTGCTTGCTTTGGAAGAAGCTGAACTCGAGAACGATCCTGAGCTGCGTCGTGCTTTACTGACTTTCGTGGTGGCTGGAGGGGGATTTTCCGGCGTCGAGTGTGTAGCCGAAATGAATGATTTCTTACGCGAGGCCGTGCACTCCTATCATCAGATCAGCGAAAAGGATTTACGGCTGATTCTTGTACAATTCGATGACCGGATTCTGCCCGAGTTAACCGAAGGGCTCAGCATATTTGCTCATCAACTGCTGGTGAAGCGAGGTGTGGAGATTCAGATCGGCAGAAGGTTAATGGCCGTCAGTGCCGACACCGCCATCGTTGAGGATCTAAAGACCAAGCAGATCGAGACGATCAGGACGCGCACCACTGTTGCAACCGTGCCGGCCGCGGCTCATCCCATTCTGAGCACGATTCCACTCCCGAAAGACCGGGGCCGGATCAAGGTCGATGAGGGTCTGGAGGTTCCTGAAGCGCCCGGCGTTTGGGCTCTGGGTGACTGTGCGCTCGTCAAGCAAGTGGACGGAAAGTTTTCTCCGGCCACGGCACAACATGCGTTGAGGCAGGCCAAGACCTGCGCACAAAATATCCTGGCCTCCTTGCGTGGCACCAGAAAGCACGTCTTTGCGTTCACCGGTTTGGGGAAAATGGGATCGTTGGGCCGCCGGTCCGCTGTGGCTGAGATTTGCGGTGTCCGTCTGAAGGGCCTCCTCGCGTGGCTCCTGTGGCGGGGCGTATACGTGACAAAGTTTCCGGGTTTGGACGGACAGTTAAGACTGATTGTTGATTTGATTTTGGATATTTTTCTGCCCAGGGATATTACGCAGTTCCGCCTCTTCCCAGAAGAGGACGTTCATCGCGAGCACTTCGAGGCGGGCGAAAGAGTGTTCAAAGAGGGCGATGTCGGGGACAAGGTCTACTTTATTGCCAAAGGTGAGGCTATCGTCCTTCGAGGCGATCAGCCTCTTGCTGTTTTGAATCAGGGCGAGATGTTTGGCGAAGCAGCTCTGGCTTGCAACCATCCTCGAAATGCGACCGTAATTGCTCGAACCTCCCTCGAGTTGGTGGTCGTGAATCGCGTTGCCTTTCATGAGTTGATCGGGTGCCTTCCTGGGTTACGTTACAATATTGAAACCAGCATGAATCAACGAATAGGCGCAGTGTTGATCTGGACCGGCAAGTTTGGGTCACAGTGGCCGGGGAGCGAACGCGATCATGCTCAACCTGCGGTGAGATGATTGCGACAATCCGCCCAACACTCCGACAGGTCTTTGGGTTCAGCCTGCTGGGGTTGCTGGTGGGGCTTGCCCTGCTTTTTTATCTCGTGCTGCACGGCTTGGAAAAAACCCTTTTGCGCAGCTCGGAACGGTACCGTGACTTGGCGAGCCGCGAAGTTGCGTTGCAGGTGAAGAATTATCTGAATGAAGCGCCCTTGGCCGTGACCCATTTCGAGAAGCAGCTCAAATACGGTTTGATCAACTCCAAGAGCACCGATTCAGTGGAGCAAGGATTGCTGTCGTTGTTGCTGGCTAACGACAATATCTCTGAGGCGACCCTCACCTCTGCGCACAGCACGGGGAATGGTCAAACAGGCAATATTGTCATCGATCAGGCTTCTGCCGGGCAAATTGAGGTACTCCGTTCCACAACCGCCGGCGAGTTTATCGTCAAGAAAACCTGGTTTAACGGAAATCAATTTGTCTCCCAGTGCGTTACTCTTAGGTCTGAATCTGCGGCGCAGGTCACGTCAACGACACCAGTTGTATCATCCGTGGACCCGACGGCCCACCCTACATTTCAAACTGCGGTGTACACCGACTACGGACAGATTATCTCGACGGACCTGCACTGGTCCCAGCTTGACGAAGCGCTGCCTGAAGGACAACGGCGTGTGGAGGTAAGCGTACAAAAGGCCATCGAAGATTCCCATGCTCACTTTGTGGGTGTGCTACGCGTGGGACTCATGAAGTCGCAAATCGATGGCGCGGTGCAGCTCCATATTACTGACCAGACGGAAAGCGATCCCCATTTGATCTTTCTCTGTGACAACCAGGGACGATTGATAACAGGTTTCGGGACTCGAGATGTTGTTTCTGTTTCAGGTGATGATTTGCGAGTGGTAGCGAACGACGCGCCCGCCATGGTGACAAGGGCGCTTCAGGAAACCGTTCTGAAAAGTATCGACAGTGACCGGCCCCATGCCGCGTCCTCCTTTCGCATGGGGAACGAAGTTTATCTTTGCACTTTCCGCTATTTACCGGGTACGCAGGATTGGATTGTTGGGATTGTTGTCCCTCGTGATTTTTATTTGGGCTCGCTTCTTCAAGTTCGCCGGCAAGTTCTATGGGCCTCGCTCGTGCTCATCATCGTCATTGTTATGGCGGGTGGCCTGATCATTCGCAGTGTGGTGAGATCGCATGCACTGATTCTGAAAGAAACGACCAAGATGAATGAGTTTGAGTTTTCACCGACTCATAACGGCTCCTACCTCCAAGATGTCGAAAGAGTTCTGATCGGATTGGAAAGGGCAAAAACGGCTATGCGTGCCATGAGCAAGTACGTGCCAATAAATCTGGTGCGGCAACTTTACGATAAGGGGGAAGAACCGGTCCTGGGCGGAAAATCGTCCGAACTGTCGGTATTATTTACGGATATCAAGGACTTCACAACATTTGCGGAAAGTATGACGCCGGACGAATTGGCGGAGGTTTTGGGTCGTTATTTGCAGGTGATGGCGAAAACGATCCAAGACGAGAAGGGCACAATAGACAAATATATCGGGGACGCGGTGATGACGTTTTGGAACGCGCCTGAAGCCGTGCCTAATCATGAAATTTTGGCCTGTCGTGCCGCGCTCCGTTGCCATGACGCCTTGCAAAGACTGTATGATTCGCCCCGCTGGGGCAACGCCCCCCGGTTTGAAACGCGGTTCGGTCTCCACCGCTGCGTGGCTACAGTCGGGCATTTCGGCGCGCCGGATCGATTGAATTACACCGCAATCGGGGACGGTATCAATCTCGCCTCCCGGTTGGAAGGGCTGAACAAGTATTACGGAACGCACATTATTGCGAGCGAAAGCATCCAGGCCGCCGCAAAGGATGCATTTGAATTTCGCTTATTGGATTGTGTAGCCGTCAAAGGCAAGACTGAGGGCATTGTAATTTATGAACTCGTAGCCGAACAAATGTCCGCAAAGCCTCGTCCTGAGTTTGTGGGCCGGTACGAACACGCGTTCGCGTCCTATCAACGCGGTGAGTTCAAGCTCGCTCTGGAAATGCTCGAAAGCCAGATCGAGGATTCTCCGAGTCGGATTCTGGCCCATCGTTGCCGCGGCTATCTGACTAATCCGCCCTCTAATTGGAACGGCATTCACGTTTTCGATCAGAAGTAACGTCTCGATGATAAAGGGCAGCATGTTTATGGAATAAATCCAGCCTGCCGCGGGTAAGGAATTAGGAAGGCAGCGCTAGGTTTTCCTGTTCTCACACTGCTCAATAAATGCGCATATTTTATGTTAACGAACGAAACTGAATCCAAACGAGTAGAGGGGGGTAAGGCTGCGTGTACACCAAGCGCAAGCTCCTGTGCTGGCCGGGAAGGAACGCGGTACTGCACGACCTGCAAAGCATCTTGCCGAGTTCTCGGGTCGTCGATGTTAGACGCCCGCTGTGTTATTTCGGTTCCCGGCCAGACATTTGAAGTTCCCGCTTTATTCATGGCCTGGATGTTTGACGAGCCCGAGAATGAAATCACTGAAGAACCACAAAACAAGCCGCAAAGCATTTTGAGATCAAAGGCCGGTTCCTGCGGCGAAAAGCGCTCACATTGTTCGCATCAAGCCAAGGAAAACGAAGTCGTTTCAAATCGAAGTCATTTTTCTTTCTAAAAAGAGGACAAAGAAATGAATAACAGCTTGGAGAATTTACCTGCTTTGATCGCGACCAAGATCACCAGAGGAAGAAAAAAGAAGAGGGCTACCGATCCTACATCGTCCGCTCCTTATCTGGATCCTGATTTGGAAGATCTCGTCCGGCTACGGGTTGCCCAGATTCATGAATGCGATTGGAGCATGCAGGAGCAGACGAAAAAATTGAAGGCAAGGGGTGAAAAGCCGTTTCGGCTGGTCCTCTTAAAAGAGTGGCGCACACAGATGATTTTTAGTGACCGGGAAAAAGCAGCGTTGAATCTGGCAGAGGTCATCACCTGCGATTCGACCGGAGGCGTTCCCAAGGAAGTGTTTCGCGTCGCCTGCCACATCTTTACCGAAAGAGAAATTCTCTGCCTCGTTTTAGCGATTCTAGCGATCAATGACTGGCACTACCTCAGCAGCTCCGTTGCGCCTCATCTGGCGGCTAAAAGTGCCAGCTGCCCTAAATCAATCTTCCCTCAGAAGACTCTTAAGAAAATTCCATGATCAACCAAATCGCTTCCATCTCGCAAAGAGAAACCCAATCAGTACCCGCAATAAACCGTGGGCTGATTCAAGCCCGCCGAATTCAGGCTCGGCTTAAATGTCGCATGACTGACGCAACACCGATCGACGACGGCTTGTCTCGCAGTTCCCTGATTTCCGCCCTATCGCATGCCGGCTGAAAAGGCCTCACTAGCTCAAGGTGCATGATATGGACATCTGCTTATCAACAAACGAGGCCTGTGTAGCGGCCGCAAGCTTTGTCAGACCCTCCTGGTGGTCGCAGCACGTTGAAGACAAGAGCGGTTTCATCCCGCTGGATTCTATGATCAATTCACAGAACCAGCACATCATTTGCGGAGGGTTAACCTTCGAAAACGTGCCCGTGGCTTTGCGGGAAAAGGTGGCCTTTCGCGATGCGCAGCTCCCGGAAGCGATCGAGCAAATGAAACGAATGCTCGGGCTGCGCGAGGCGGTTCTCGTCTCTACCTGCAATCGGGTGGAATATTTTGGAACGACGACGCAACCTGACCGTGCCGCCGCCGCGTGGCCTAATTTTCTTCGTCACTTCCACGAAACACCCGAAGATTTTTCCGCGTGTTCGTTCCAATTGTGCGGCACGTCCTGCGTGGAGCACCTGTACTCGGTCGCCTCGGGCCTCAAGTCAATGGTCGTCGGCGAGACCGAAGTTTTGGGCCAGTTGAAGGACGCCTACGAAATTGCGCAGACTCATGGCTTCACCGGCAAATGGCTGAACCGGCTCTTTCAGTCGTCATTTGCCGCCGCAAAATCGGTACGCTCTCGCACGGCGATCACACGCGGGCATGTTTCGGTCGGCTCGGTCTCGGTGAATCTCGCGGAAAAAATCTTCGGTGATCTACGCGGTTGCCGCGTCATGGTCATTGGGGCAGGCGAAACGAGCGAACGAACGGCACGGTCCCTTTTGCTCCACGGGGCGTCCTCGATTCTCGTCGCCAATCGCACCTTCGACCGGGCGGCGGCGCTCGCCTCAGAACTCGGCGGCGAAGCTGTGCGCTGGGAGGAATGGGAAGACCGCGCGGTCGACGTCGATATCATGATTAGCTCGACGAGTGCGCCCCATTACGTGCTCACCCGGGAAAAGCTTGCGGCGCTTTTGCACCGTCGCGAACGCAGGCCGCTATTTTTAATCGACCTAGCCGTACCGCGCGATTTCGAGCCATCCATTAACCTGCTAGACGACGTATTTCTTTACGACATCGACGATCTTCAATCGATTGCCCACTTGCACCTGGGCGCGCGCCAAGTAGAGATCAAGCGCAGTATCGAGATTCTCCAGCCGCTCGTTGAACGATATCTGGAGTGGGCGAGACGGCAAACAAACCATTCGAACGTCTGCCACGCCGAATGGGATATGGTCTCGGCCTGAAGCCGCTCATTTTAGGGAAGTTATGACTCCCCCATGTGCCAGGCTGGCACATCATCGTGGTATTGAGCTGTGCCTAGGCGGCCAGAATTTTAGCCAAATTTCGAATATTTTATTATTCGCGGAATAAATCAGGCCCTCCCCCGGTATCGCATAGGGAAGGCCTTGATCGGCTTTACGAATTCCACAATTAAAACCCTCAAAAAAATGGAGACACGCATATGCCCGACAACGACATTATAATCAATGACACCAGCCGTGATGGCATCGACCGTCGAGGCTTTCTACGCTGCATGGGCTGGGCCGGAACGGCCGTGGTCTACTCCATGGCGGGCGGCGTTCTCACCTCGCGAGCCGTGGGGGATGTGCTGGCCAATCCGGGAGCAATCGCGGCAGCGGAACTCAATTTCATACAAATCAGCGACAGCCACATTGGGTTCAATAAGGCCGCCAACACGAATGTCATTGGCACGTTCCAGGAAGCGATCAATCGGATCAATGCCATGCCCAAGGCACCCGAATTCCTGCTCCATACCGGCGACCTGAGCCATCTCGCCCAAGCCGACGAGTTCGACACCGTGGAGCAAATGCTCAAAACCGCCAAGGCCTCGAAAGTTTTTTATGTGCCTGGCGAGCATGACATCCTGAGCGACAACGGCGCACAATATCTGCAGCGGTTCGGCAAGGGATCCATCGGCAACGGCTGGTACAGCTTCGACCAAAAAGGCGTCCACTTCATCGGCTTAGTCAACGTCTTTGGAAAATCCGAGCAAAGTCTCGGTATCCTCGGCCCGGACCAGCTTGATTGGCTGAAAAAGGATCTCGCGCCCCTTTCCAACAGCACGCCCATCGTGGTATTCGCTCACGTGCCGCTTTGGGAGGTTTATGCGAAATGGGGTTGGGGAACCACGGACGGCGCGCAAGCGCTCGATATGCTCAAGCGTTTCGGTTCCGTGGCCGTCCTCAACGGCCACATTCACCAGGTCGTGCAAAAGGTCGAGGGGAACATCACCTTTCATACCGCGCGTTCCACCGCCTTCCCTCAACCGGTGGGGGGCACCGCGCCCAAGGGCGGCCCAATGGTCGTGCCCGCCGAGCAATTGCGCAGCATGCTGGGCCTGACCAGCGTCAATTACGCCGAGGGTGACCATCATCTCGCGCTAATTGACTCAACATTGGCCTAACATTCAACCACCCACTGTCATGTTGATTGATCCCTCCATCTGGCCAAAAATGCACGGCGCCAGCGTTCACTTTCCAGTGGCGCTGGCCATGGCGGCGGCGCTCTTCGACGGTTTGGGCTTCTTCTGGCCCGTGTCGTCGCCGAGGAAAGTGCAGCTTCATTCTGCCGGTTACTTCACCATCATCCTGGGAGCACTCGGCACTTTTCCCGCTGTGCTCTCGGGTTTGTTCATGACGAAGGGGGTAGTGCTGGGCCACGATGCGTTGCTTTTCCATCACCTTTTCGTTTGGCCGGCGTTCGGCTTGCTTGTCGGCCTGGGTGTCTGGCGCGCGCTGGTGGGTGACAAGGTCTCCTTTCGCGGCTTCACCGCTTATCTCGTGGTGCTCTTTCTCACGGCGGGGCTTATGGGCGGCGCAGGGTATTGGGGCGGCGAGCTGATTCTCAACTCCTAGACTACGAAAATGAACACCTCCATTGAGGTCAGCGCTCTCCGATCCAGTCTGCTGGCGGCTTTGCTTTCCTTAGGCGGAACGGGACTGGCGGCCATAGCCATCCAAGCGCTGCCGGGTTCCATCTTACCGCCCACGTATTCCGAGGCCTCGTTGTCCGAAACAGTGGTCACGCCTGAAATGGTCGCCAAGGGACAGGAGTATTACGGCATGAGTTGCTCGCATTGTCATGGCGATGATGCGACAGGTGATGATGACGGTCCGAATTTGCATGATCTCCGCATCAGTAACGCCCGTATCGCGGTAGCAATCAAAAAGGGGATCAAGGATCAAATGCCCACCTTTGCAAAAAAATATAATGACGCCCAGATCAAGGCCTTGGTGAGTTATCTGCGGACGCTACGGTAAAGGAACATTACCTCGGGCCAGGAGTGAGATGTCCGGCGATGGCCCCTTTTTTCAAAGAAGGAATAAAAAGTTTGGCCAAAAAATAAGCCTGAGTTGCCACTGAAATTGCCAGCGCCTTGATTAGAAAATGTTGCCGTGATGTATGGAAAAGCTGATCGCGCCGCATTTCTGAAGCCGTTCGATGAAGCCATCGATTCGAGTTTCAAGCGGGCATAGCCCGCACGAATGAAATTTGGTGCCGACTTAGGACCTTGGACGCAGGCCCAGGATGATGCGCTCGATGATTTCACCGGTCAGACGATCGAGCGTCACACCCTTGAATTTGCCGTCGGTGGAGATGGAGACGAGGCCGAGCAGGGCCGAGAAGACGACGATAGAGAGTCGCCAGGGATCGCCGGGGACGACCTCGCCCGCCGCCTGGCCTTCCGCGAAAGTGGTATGGGCGTGCGCGAACGCCCTTTCGCTCGCTTCCAGCAATTCGCGAGGTGCGTCGGGTCGGTGTTTTGCTTCGAGCATCAAACTGAGCAGAGCCGAGTGCTTCAAAGCGAAACCAACATAGGCGCGGGCCAGCTTGGTCAGGCGGGCCTTGAAATCCTGGCCGCGCTGTTGCCGGGCCGCGCGGCCCAAGGTTTCGTCGAACCTCTCGAAGCCACGCAGGGCCAGGGCATCGAGCAGCGCCTGCTTGTCAGCGAAGTGACGGCGGGGAGAGGTGTGGCTTACGCCCAGTTCGCGGCTGAGTTCGCGCAAGGAAATGTCCTGAACGCCGCTGGCCACGAGTCTTTTCTCCGCCGCACGGAGCAAGGCTTCGCGCAGATTTCCATGATGATACGGGCGGGGAGTCGCTTTCACTACCAGCACCTTACACGGTCGCGGAATAATTTGCAGCATGTTTCCGTTGACAACATAGTATCCACCGTATACATTGGCAAACATTCATCGTGATCTTAAACGCGATCTTATTCAAACAACGTGATGGTCAGAGCCATCCGTCAGAAAGGAGTTCAACATGAAAGTATTTTTAACGGGAGCAACAGGATTTATCGGCACAGCACTTGTTCGGGAATTAATTGGTGCAGGCCACCAGGTGCTTGGCTTGGCCCGTTCGGATGCGGGAGCCAAGGCTCTCACTGCCGCCAGTGCCGAAGTGCATCGAGGTGATCTGGAGGATCTGGAAAGCCTCCGCCGTGGAGCAGCCCAGGCGGACGGAGTGATCCATGCCGGATTCGTTCATGACTTCTCAAGATTCAAGGAGGTCTGTGAGATCGACAAACAGGCCATCGAAGCCCTGGGTTCCGTGCTCGCCGGTTCCGACCGGCCACTCATCGTCACCTCCGGGGTAGCCGGACTGGCTGCGCCGGGGCAGGTGGCGACCGAAGACCAGGAGGTGCCGCCGGATTTCCCGCTGCCCCGGGTTTCGGAGCAGACAGCCCTGGCGTTGAAGGGCGTCAGCGCTTCAGTCATGCGCCTTCCCCAAGTGCATGACCCGTTCAAGCAGGGGCTGGTCACTTATTTGATCGCCGTGGCGCGCGAGAAAGGCCGGTCGGCCTATGTAGCGGAAGGACGCAACCGCTGGGCGGCAGCGCACGTATCGGATGTCGCCCGTCTTTACAGGCTGGCGCTGGAGAAGCATGAAGCGGGCGCAAAATATCATGCGGTGGCCGAAGAAGGCGTATCGATGCGGGATATTGCCGAATCCATCGGTCGCGGCTTGAAGATTCCGGCTGTCTCCCTGTCGCCGGAAGAAGCTGCGGAACATTTTGGATGGCTGACGATGTTCGCTGGCTCCGACCTTGCGGCCTCAAGCGAAAAGACTCGGAAGAAACTGGGCTGGCATCCGACTGGCTCGAGCCTGATTTCTGATCTCGATCAAGCAAAATTTTAAACCAACAAACACTATGAAACTCACTGACAACACCATTCTCATCACGGGCGGCGGATCCGGCATTGGCCGGGGCCTCGCCGAAGCCTTTCATGCCTTGGGCAACAAGGTCATCATCGCGGGGCGACGTCAGCACGCGCTGGATGAAGTCACCGACGCCAATCCGGGCATGGCTTCCGTGACGCTCGATATCACCAATCCGACTGCCATCCAGGCATTCGCAGAGGAGGTAACTGAGCTCCATCCCACACTAAACGTTCTGATCAACAATGCGGGCATCTCCCGGCTGGAGGACTTGAAAACCAAGCCGGATAACCAGGCCACAGCGGAGGCGATGATCACGACCAATCTGCTCGGTCCGATCCGGCTGACGGCAGCCCTCCTGCCCCACCTGCGGAAGCAGTCGCGTGCGACGATCCTCAATGTTACCTCCGGGCTGGCGTTTGTTCCTCTACCTATCGCGCCCACCTATTCTGCGACAAAAGCCGCCCTGCATTCCTATACGGAATCGCTGCGCTTTCAGTTCAAGGAGACACCGCTGGAGTTCCTGGAGATCATTCCTCCGTATGTTCAGACTGAATTGGGCGGACCGGCCCAGGCCGCTGATCCCCGGGCGATGCCTTTGAAGGACTACATCGCGGAGACGATGCAAATTCTCAAGAGCCGGCCGGAGGCTCATGAAAATTACGTTGAAAAGGTGAAGCCGCTCCGTTTTGCCGAGGCGACTGGGACGTTCGACAAGATACTCCAGATGTTGGGGCAGATGACCCTTGATCCCTCACATCCGTAACGGGAGCGGAGAAGCACTAAATTTAGACGAGGCATTCAATGCAAAGTAGATTATCAACCATGACCGTCCCGCTTCCCCATGTTGAAGAGGAGAAGGCCATGCCTATGGATTCGAAACAGTCCACCGTTCCGTCCGATTTTACGGCGAGACGCATTGCCGTGTTCGGCTCAATCGTATCGACGATTCTGCTCTCGGCGAATGCTTTGGTCTGTGCGACGTGGAGTTATTTCTTCGAACTGCCCGGATGGATCGGCTGGCAGGCCCTGCCGGGCGTAGTCGCCGTGGCCTTCATTCCAACGACAATCCTGCGCTTCCGATCGAACCATCCGGCACTGCGGATCGTTTACGCAATTACGTCTTCGTGGGTGGGCGCATTGAACTTCGCGTTCTTTGCGGCGGTGGCCTGCTGGATTGTCGAGACAGTCGCTTGGACGTCTGCTTTCCCTTTGCCTCGCTTTTGGATTGCGACCGTCTTATTTGGTGTGGCCTTGGTGGCAACGGTCTACGGGTTGATCAACGCCTCATGGCTCCGTGTCAGCCGGATTAAAGTCCAATTGCCCAATCTACCGGAAGTCTGGCAGGGACGCACAGCGGCGTTGGTTACCGATTTGCACCTGGGGCCTTTGTCCGGTCAGGCTTTCCTTCGCCGGGTCATCGCTCGACTTCGCTTTTTAAAACCGGAAGCAGTCTTCATCAGCGGCGATATGTTCGACGGCCCGACGATTGGACTGGATCAACTTGTCACCCCCTGGCGCGAATTCTCCACGCCGCGAGGAATCTTTTATGTGACCGGAAACCACGACGAGTTTGCCGAGAGAAGCATCTATCTGGATGCAGTCAGGCGCGTCGGCATCCAGGTATTGAACAACGAAAAGGTTTCACTCGATGGCTTGCAAATTGTCGGGGTGCATGACTCGGAAGCAGAAAATCCCGCTGAGTTGCGGGACATCCTACGCCAAGTCCGGATCGATCGCCAGCATCCGAGCATTCTTCTCGCCCATCGGCCTGTGAATCTTCCCATTGCCGAAGAGGAAGGCATCTCCCTTCAGCTTTCAGGTCACACCCACAGAGGCCAGATCTGGCCGTGGAACCTGCTGGTTTCCCGGATCTATGGACGATTTTCGTATGGGCTCAGTCGATTGGGCAAGATGCTGGTTTACACCAGCAGCGGAGCGGGCACATGGGGGCCTCCGTTGCGGGTGGGAACGAAGTCAGAAATCGTGCTGATTCAATTCGATAAGGAGAAGGCCTAAACCCGCCATGGACGATTCTCTCGCGGCCTTATTGTGCCTGCCATTCATCATCCTACCTTCGGTTGTTCTGCTCGCGATTATCTTGAGTAAGATCCGTGCGTTTTTTGGGGACAAAGCTTACTGCTTGCTCTCCTTTTTCATCGAAGGGCCTGAGGCGTATGAAACGCCCCCGGCTAAGTCGGGATAGGCGAGTAGGGTGCTCATTACAGTGCCCACACCTCCAACCGCTCCTGGGTGATCTCGCGCAGCTTAAGGCCCTTAAAGTGTGGAGCGAGTTGGCTAATGGAACTGAGGCGGCGAGCGTTACTCGACTCCTTCAGGTGTGGCTTGATGCTCTCCAGCCATTTGTCCGCGAAGGCCTTGAACCACCAGTCGAGAACTTCCGCTTCTTTGTTCTCGATTTGCTCCACAAAGTCCATTAGCCTGCGGACACCTATCAACCGATAGGCTGTCAATGACTCGGAATTGCTATCGCCGCACAGTCAGAGCAAGTCGTTGACAATAAACAAAAGGAGCTGTGGCCGAGTGGCTGAAGGCGATGGTTTGCTAAACCGTTGTACGGCTTTAAAACCGTACCGAGGGTTCGAATCCCTCCGGCTCCGCATTTTTCAACGGTAAAGACTTTCGTTTTCTGAACTGATGGCTAATACAAAACAGTTGGCATCCAGGCACTTATCGTAGAGCGTGGTTAAGTTCGTTCAGAAATCGCTGGTTATCGCAAAAAGGGTTTGTGACAGATTTGTGGCAACTCAGTCCAGGGTCACTGGATCCATAGCATCAAGATGATGATCGACTCCTACTTTAAATGTGTTCACCCCCTGGGACTTCCTGCGATATTCCCTCATGACCTGCCAGGGTTCTCTGAATATCACTAAAAAATGAAACCTTTCCACAGGGGCGAGGGTCTTATAGGTCGGAGTTGAACACGAACTTCTTCCTATCGGCTAGGGCTGTCCCTCTTCCATCTCTTCACTCAAAAATCAAATAAGTAAGTTGGGAATCCAATGAAAACAGCCCTCTCTGTCAGAATGCGCGGTCTCCTTGCGTCTACTTTTCTTTCCATTGCCTTGGCTGTGCCGGTGCTGCACGCCGACGATGCGGCGCCGGTTGTCGCCAAACCCACCGCCAACGCTGACGTGAAGGTCACCGACAACGGCGACACGTGGACGCTCGACAACGGGATCGTCAAGGCGACGATCAGGAAAAGCGGCAACATGTCGTCGCTGGTTTATCAGGGCACCGAGCTGATTGGCAGGGGCGGCAATTGGGAACAAACGCCCTCCGGTGAGGTGACCCAATCCGTCACTATCGACCCGGCAAAAAACAGCGGCGACCGGGCCGAAGTTTCCGTGAAGGGAGTGAACGGCAAGATGGATATCGAATTGCGCTACTGCATGGAGCGCGGCGTCAGTGGCTTCTATACGTACGCCATCTTCTCCCATGGGGCCAGCTACCCTGCTGCGGGAATTGGTGAAGGTCGTTTCTGCATCGAAGGCAGACCCGTCATGGACTGGCTTTCGGTGGATGCCGACCGGAACATGCTGATGTGCAACGATGCCGACGAAGCGGCGGGCGTCGTCATTCATGCGAAGGAGCAGCGCATCCTCAGCACCGGCATTTATAAAAATTCGGTCGAGCACAAATATAACTACTGCACGGTGCTTTACCGGACTCCCGCCTGGGGCTGGTCGAGCACCGACAAGCATATCGGCATTTATTTCATCAATCCATCCACGGAATACTTGGACGGCGGCGCCGAGAAACTGGATCTGGTCTGCCATATGGGCGCCACCATGCTCGATTACTGGACCTCCGGCCACTACGCCGGTGGCGCGAACGTCAGCATCCCCGAGGGCGAGGAATGGAACAAGGTCATCGGCCCCATCTTCATCTATTGCAACACCCTCACCAATCCCCAGACACCCTCGCAGCAGGATTTGGACACCCTGGCCGCCACGGCTGGAAATCCCACCGTGCCCGACGCTTGGCGGCAGAACGGCATTGCTCTCTGGCAGGACGCGCTGTCCGCGGCGAAGACCGAGCGAGCCAAGTGGCCCTACGACTGGGTGAGCGGCGTCGACTACCCGAAAAAAACCGAGCGTGGCACCATCACCGGCCAATTCGAACTCAAGGACCCGCAAGCGGCCAATCCCAAGCTGCCTCATCTGACCGTCGGTCTCTCCCACGCGGATTATCCTGGCAGTGGCTCGTCCTTCCAGTTGCGCGCGGGCAACGGCAATGTCGTCAAGTGGCCGCACGATGGAAATTACTACCAGTTCTGGAACGACGGCACCGATGACGGCAAGTTCACCATCCTCAATGTCCGCCCCGGCAGTTACACGTTGCACGCCTTTGCCGACGGCGTACTCGGCGAATTCGAGCAGGCCAACATCACCGTCGAGGCTGACAAGACGTTGGACCTGGGCAAACTCGAATGGCAGCCCGTCCGCTACGGCAAACAGATCTGGGAAATCGGCTACCCCGACCGCACCGGCGACAAATTCTTCAAGGGCGACGGCGCGAACTACTGGCGCTGGGGCTGGTGCGTGCGCTACCCCCTCCTTTTCCCGAACGACATCACCTACACCATCGGCAAAAGCGATTACCACAAGGACTGGTTCTTCGAGCAGGTTCCGCACGGGGAATCCACGGCCTGGCTCAATCCCGACGCAAAGGACCCCGCCAACCAACCGTTCGGCTGGATGATGACCGGAACGACCGGCCAGGATATGTGGCGCACCATCGGCCATGGCCGCGACAACACCTGGACCATCAAATTCAACATGGACACGTCCTCTCAAGGGCAGGCGACCCTGCGCGTGGCGCTCGCGGGTGCTGATGGCGGCGGCGGGTTGGCCGTAGCCGTCAACGGACAGAGCGTCGGCGTCATCCATCCCGCAGCCACCAACGCCATTCGCTACAACACCGACAAGGGCGTCTGGCAGGAATGCAAAGTCCCGTTCGACGCCGCGCTCCTGAAGTCCGGCGAAAACGAGATGAAACTCACCGTCCCCGCAGGAGATCTCACCTCCGGCGTCGTCTACGACTACTTGCGTCTTGAGATCGACGAGAATCAAAAGCCCGGCAGCACGCCTCCCACGCCCTAGAATAAAGCCGCAGAATCACTGAAGATTCGAATCCCTCCGGCTCCGCACTTTTGCACGCAGACGCCATGACCCCTCAGGATCCACACGCTTTGGAATGGGAGAAACGTTATGAGCAAAACGATACGCCTTGGGATAAGGGCGTGCCGGCTCCGGCCTTGGTGCGGTTTCTCCGGGAGAAGGGTTTTTCTGGTCGTGTTCTGATCCCAGGGTGCGGAAGGGGGCATGACGTTCGGGCCCTTGGGATGCAACCCGGCTGTTCGGCGGTTGGAATTGATCTTTCGCCCATGGCCATTGCCGATGCCACACAGCTGGCCGCTCAAGCGGGAATGGGCGCGTCGGTCAGGTTCGTCGTTGGTGATTTTTTTCAACTGCCTGCGGAAATGCGTGGCTCGTTCGATGGGCTGGTGGAGCATACCTGCTTTTGCGCCATCGAACCTCGATTACGCCCCGATTATGTTCACGCCGCATCCTCGGTCTTGAGGTCGGGCGGGAAAATATTCGGCATCTTTTATCTCAATCCGGCCAAGGAGATCGGGCCTCCTTTTGCCGTTTCCAAACAGGAACTCTCCGATCTCTTCGAGCCTCATTTTACGTTGCTGGAGGAATGGGTGCCCGCGGAAAGTTTTCCCGGTCGTGAGAACCGGGAATTGGTCAGGGTCCTGCAAAAGCGCTCGTAGCGCACGCATTTCAAGGTCCTGTCTTGACCGGAGCGGGTGGCGTCACCTGAGGACGCAGGACAAATTTCGCGGCCTGGGGATCGAAGACGAGGTTGGCTTTATTGCTTTCATACCAGGCGATGAGATCGGCGTCGGTCGCTCCGGTAGCCGGGGTGTATTGCCTCAAAACCTTTCGCGCCCTTTGCCGGCCGTATTCATCGCCCGAGGATTTCAGCATTCTCGTGGCGATCTCCATCACATCCGGTTCACCGTACTGTGCTGCCGGTTGGAGCATTTCACGGCTTCGCCAGGCCTGGCCGTTGCGGAGTTTCTTCCAAGCTGCGTCAACTGTTCCGGCCATGTCGAAGTTGGGTAGAGATTGGAGGGCCTGGAACACATCCTTGTTGGGATTATCGATGTAATAATTTTTGAGGGAGTCGTATGTGGAGGGGTCCTTGAGCGAGGCAATGGCAAGAGCCCAACGGATGGGATAGTTGCCCGCATTGGGCGTTGTCTCGGCAAAGATCTTAAGCAAGGCGGTTTTGGCGTCATTCTGCCAGCCATGATCGACGATGGTGTCGATCAAGTCATGATTACTGGAGAGGGCTTCGATGACCATTTCCTTGTGATCGGGCTGGGCGAGGGCGTTGATGGCGTGGTTCAGGTAATAGTTATGATTGTCCCGCGCCGTCTCGATGAGGAGATCGACGTTCTGCGCGCCAACCTTTTCGAGCATGTCCATTTGGGGATCATGTTCATCCGTGCGATCGAGACGGCGTGAGGCGGCCAGGATGTCCGAGATGTAGTTGCGCACCTGCTCGCGGGTGGCGTCATGGGGCAGCGCGATTTGGTCGAGCGTATCCAGATCGGCCGTCTGAGGCTGGCGCCCGCCGTCCGGTAACATAAAGTTGCCATCCAGCCGGAATCCGGGAATCGCCTGCGTTCGGGTAAAGGTCGCCACCGGAGTCAGGTCCAGCCGTACCAGGACGGCATCGGCCAGCCAGGCTTTGTCGAGTTGCGGGGCGAGCCAACTGCGCGAATTGTTGTCATCCGGCCCGAAGGAAATTCGCATTGGCTCATTGCGCAGGATGCCGTTATTCAGCGGGGAGAAGTTAAACGAGGTGTTGCGCTTTTGGAGCACGGCCTGATGACGGGCCTTGTTCAGGAGGACATAAATCGCACTGCTTTGATCCTGCGCGTAAGCGCTTTTGTTCTGCCCGCGGGGCGCAAAGAGCAGGCTTACATTCCGCTGCCGCAGGAGAAGATCGACGCCAGTGGGCTGGCTGAGCACATCGGTGACGATCAGGTGTTCCGAACCGCGATCAAACCGCGCGCCTTTGGTCAGGGGCAGTTCGGTGGCGAAGATGTATTTGTAGGCGGTGCAGTCGAAGCTGGCGGAATAATTGAGCGGCGTGCTGGCGTAACGCGCATAGGTCTCCGCGTCCAGTTCCAGGAGAGGCTGCCGGCCCGGATAAACGTTGTTCATGTTGAGGACGGGCACTCCGCCCAGACCGAGTTCGACCGCATCGGGATCGATGTCCCCTGAAGAACCGAACTCATTTCCCGCCTGTTGCAGCGGAAGTGTCTTGCCGTCGGGAGACTTGAGGACGGAATCAATCGTCCCGAGCTTGATGATGTAGCCCTTGGGGCAGCCTTTAAAATCAAAGTTGGTAAAGACCTGCTTGAGCGGTGTGCCGCCACGGACGGATACCTGGTCCACCGCTTGAAACGGAGACGTTAATCTTGCGCCAACGGCGTCGGCTTTAAAGCCGGGATCCTGGACAAGTTGCATCGAGGGCTTCAAAAAATCCCAGGGCCACACATACTGCGCAAGCAAACTGAGAACCACGCCGGTGACGGCCAAAGTGACGGCGAGCGCGAAGCGGCGGGTCAGGTATTGCAGGAGCACCACGCCGACGCCGAACGCCATCATGATGAGCGAGCACACCAGACCCCGGCTGGCAGTGAGCGACGCCAACGTGGAGGCATAGAGCCACGGATTTCTCATCAACATCACCATTTGCACGATGAACAGGCCGAGATAAAAAACGACCAGGACGATCGCGCCGACAATGGCGAAGCGCGCGAAATTGGGCGTCAGGACGGCGAGCGTGGCGATGATCAAAATCCAGGAGAGCTGGCTGATGAGCAGCTCGGGTGCGGCCAGGGCGACGTCGTGCAGGGTCACGCCATTGGCCAGGAAGACGATGCTCTGCGCCAGGATGGGCAGGGCAACGAGCATGAGGACAAAGAGCGCTTTCGAGGTCAGGACTGTGGTGCGGGACAGCGGACGCGTGAACCAAAACGCCGTCGTTCCCACCAGCGGTTCCTGATGGACGACAAGCGGCACCAGCACCAACACGACAAGATAGTTGAAGACCATGAGCAGCCCGAAAAGCGTCGAGGAGAGCGTTTGCATCAGGGCATCCCCCGGCTTGACGTTCCAGCCGACGAGCGCGAATTGCAAAACGACCAGGAAGAGCCAGAAGGCCAGCACGACACGGGTGCGAAGGATGTCTTTTTTGAACAGATGAAGAACAAGATTCATGGGAAGGGGAGTGTTTAGGCTTTGGAGGATTCGGTCGTGAAACGGAAGGTGCGGGCCAGGGCGAGGAAAATATCCCGCAGCGACATGGGGCTGATCACAGGCTCCGATGCGCCGGGGAAAACCCGCCGCAACTCATTTACGCTTTCGCCGTCGCGAAACTGACTCTCCACCAAGCGCACGTTTTGTCCGGCCATTTCGGGCACCAGCCAGTTGGCGGGGAGCGAGGCCGGCAGCCTCGTCGTCTCGGGACCGGCCGTGAACTCGACCTGCCGAAAACGCGTCTGGAGCGATTCGGTTGGTTCCGAGAGATGAAGCTCGCCGTCGTTGATGACGCCCACCCAGTCGGCCAGGCGCTCCACTTCGTCGATATCGTGCGACGAAATGAAAATGGTCCAGTTGGACTGTTCGGAAAGTTCCAGCATGCCGCGAATGAATTCATCGCGCACCAGCGGATCGAGACCGGAGAATGGTTCATCGAGCACCAACAGCCGCGGCCGGTAGGCCAGGGAGGTGACGAGGGCCGCCTTGACCTTCATGCCGCGGGACAGGTTCTTGAGTTTCCGGTGCGGAGGCAGGTTGAAGTTCTTCAGCAATTTTTCGCAAAAGGCGTCGTCCCAGGTCGGGTACATCGGTTTGCAGTAATCGATCAGCTGCCGCACGGTCATCCATTCCGGCAACTCCTGGTTTTCGGAGACGTAACCGATTTGCGCCAGTTCGCGAGGCCCCAGGTCCCTGGAGTCGACGCCGAGAATGCGCGCCGAACCGGTGGTGGGTTGCAGGATGTTGAGAAGCATCTTGATCGTGGTGGTTTTGCCCGCGCCGTTGGGGCCGAGAAAGGCATAGATGCTCCCTTCCGGAACCGCAAAGGTGAGTTCGCGAACCGCATCGGTGCGACCGAAGCGGCGGTTCAGGCTGGTGGTTTCGATGATCGGTTTCATACAAGTTTCTCAGGAGAGTTTGTTCCAATGTTGTTCAACGGCGCGGGTGACATCCCCGACTTCGAGCCTCAATTTTTTTGCCTCGACGACCAGGTGCTCGACATCTTGTCCCAGCAACTCGCTTCGCTGCTGTGGCGTGGCCTTCGGTTTTTTCCCCACAATCGTCCCGATGCCGGGCCGGACTTCGAGCAGCCCTTCGCTGATGAGCGCCGCGATCACCTTGTGCGCGGTATTGGGGTTGATGCGGAGTTCCTGGCTGAGCGTGCGGACGGAGGGAAATTTGTCGCCCGGTTGCATCAGGCCGGAAATGACCGCCTTTTTCACCGCATAGACGAGCTGTTCGGAAACGGGCGCGCCGGTTTTGAGATCAATGCGAAAGGGGAGCATCTATCCGTACTATTAAGCCTAGTACAGGCGGGCCGTCAAATCAAATCCTGCGCCGCGCCACCGACGGCGCCGGGCGATAGAGTTTGACCGGCTGCTTTCCATTTGTGATTACTGCGGCGGAATGTACGCCTTCGCCCCGAGTGTTTCCCCGGCGGGTTCGTGGACTCACTCCTTTCGAGTCTGCGCGAGGCTCGTTTGGAATGACTGCAAACAAGGCTTGCGCAAGCACCTCGCCGGGACCACGCGTCGCGACCAGGTGTTGCGGGCAGGGGGCGCTCTCTTCGGCCTGGCCTTCATGGCCGGGCTGCATTTCGCCGCCTTCGCGCTCGTTACTTACACGGCCCTTTCGCCGAGCAGCGATCGTTCCGCGCTCATGGCGGGGCTGAGCACCTCGGTCTGGTCGTTCCTGCTTTTCGTCATGGTCAGCGGCGGCCTCGTCCGTGCGCTGGTGGTGCTGCATGAACAGGACGACAGCAGCCTGCTCCTCAGTTCGCCTGTTTCACCGCGTGCCATTCTTGCGGGACGGCTTTTCGGTAACGCCCTTCAATCATGCCTCGTTGATGGCTTTATCATTATTCCCTACATCAACATCCGTATATTCGTTGCCGAGCATATCCAGCTTCACTTTCTCTGGGGCTACGCCGTCTGGTTTGCGCTGGCCATTATTGTCACCTGCGTCGATGGACTTTTCTCCTTCGGCCTCATCGCCTGGCTTGGGCTGCGGCGGGCGCGTTTTTTTTCCCAGGCCGTGCCCTTCCTGCTCATCTTCGGCGTCACACTGATCGCGGGAAGCCTCAGCGTTTCCGTCTCCCAACTCAGTGCCGACCAGGCCCACATGCCGCCGGAGATGCAGGCCCATTTCATTGCGCTGAGTCATACGCCTCTGGTCTGGGTCGCCCGGGCCGCCGCGGGGAGTCCGCTCTATCTCGTGATGATTTTTTCCACTGCCGCCGCCCTGGCGATGATCACGCTTCGCCTCACCGAACGCGCCTTTATCGAGGGCACGCAGCATCTCGCGGAGGATGCCGGATCGGCCCGGCCCGGCAGCGCCGACGCGGCCTTTCGCTCCGGCGTGCTCCGGCTCGAAGTTCGCAAGAACCTGCGCCTGATCGTCCGCACACCGATGATGATGGTCCAGTGCCTCGCGCAATCGCTCATGCCCATCGGCATCGCCTGTGTGTTGGGGCGCGATGACATTCCCCGGGCGGTCGCCTTCTTCGTGATTTTTGGCGCCGGGGTCCTCTGCGGCATGTTCACCATCGCCGCCGGAACAGTGGAGGAATGCGACGATCTTCTCACCATGTCACCGCATCGCGTGCGGCTCTTTCGCTACGGCAAGATACTGAGCGGTTTCCTCTGGCCCCTGGGCGTCACGTTGCTCGTGGGCATCGGACTGTTCATCGACGACGAGTCGCTTCTCGCGGTAGCCGTCCTTTGCGGCGGCATCCCGCTCGGCCTGGCTTCGAGCGTGGTGGGGGAAACCTTCGCCACGCCGGTCAAGCCGGGCACGAAGCCGAAATTGCTCGCCGACCCGATCATGATGATTCCGCTTCTCGGGATGCAGATCACCAGCGGACTCGTCGCGGGTCTCACCGTTTTTTCCGCGGCGTTTTCATGGCCGCTCCTGCTCCTCGGCTTGCTCGCGAGTTATCTTGTTCTTGTCCTGGCCATCGGCTTGGCGCAGTTGCGCAAGCCGCTTTTTTGAAGGGGGAAGTTTTTGACGGAATTAACGGAATTTTTTAGATAGGATTAATATGATTAATGGGATTAGCTGAAGAAAATCCGCCTGCCTTTGAAATCATCTTAATCTTATTAATCCTATCCAAATTTTTTTTCCGCCCTTTCATCCGTCCATTCCGTCCCCAATACAGTTCATCTTCCTCCGCAATCCGGCTTGCATGGCGGGCTGGGTCTGGTAGTCTTGTCCGTTCACGAAATACCTTATGCACGCATCCCGTCCCGAAGTCATTTACCTCGATAATAACGCCACCACGCGCATCGCGCCCGAGGTCTTCGAAGCCATGGTGCCGTTTCTTACCGAGTACTACGGCAATCCCTCCAGCGCCTACAGCTTCGGCAAGTTCGTCGAGGGCCATCTCAAGGAAGCACGCGAGAAGGTCGCCGCCCTGCTCGGCTGCACGCCGAAGGAAATTATTTTCACCAGTTGCGGCACCGAAAGCGACAACGCGGCCATCTGGTCGGCCTTGCAGACCTCCGGCAAGCGGCACGTCGTTACCACCCAGGTCGAGCATTCGGCCATCATGAACCAGACCGAGCAGCTTGAACGGATGGGCTTCGGGGTCACCCGCCTCCCAGTCCAGGCCGACGGTACGCTCTCCGCTTCCGATGTCGAGAACGCCATCCGCGACGACACCGCCGTGGTCTCCATCATGTGGGCGAACAACGAGACGGGCATTATTTTCCCCGTCGAGGAAATCGCCTCCATCTGCAAGAAGAAGGGCGTCCTTTTCCACACCGACGCGGTGCAGACCCCCGGCAAAATCGATCTCAGCCACGTCGCCAAGAGCGACATCGACCTTCTCTCCATGTCGGGCCACAAGCTCCATGCCCCCAAGGGCGTGGGCGTTCTCTATGCCAAGAAACGCACCAAGCTCGTGCCCTACGTCATCGGCGGAGGCCAGGAACGCGGCAAGCGGGGTGGTACGGAAAATGTCGCCTCGATCATTGGCCTAGGCCGCGCGGCGGAACTCGCCATGGAAAAGCTCTCGGACGAGCAGACCCGCGTGCGTGCGATGCGCGACCTTTTTGAAGAGACGCTCCTCCAGCGCCTCCCTCATCTCTATATCAACGGCAAACGCGATCAGCGCCTGCCGAACACGAGCAACATCGCCTTCGATTTCGTCGAGGCCGAAGCCATCCTCATGCGCCTCGACCGCAAGGGCATCTGCGCCTCCTCCGGGTCCGCCTGCACGACCGGGTCGCTCGATCCCTCGCACGTCCTCAGCGCCATGGGCCTGACGCCGGCACGCGCCCGCAGCTGCGTCCGCTTCTCCTTCAGCCACTATAATCGCGATACCGACATTGATTACGCGCTCGAGATTATCCCGCCCATGATCGAGGAATTGCGCGCCATGTCGCCGCTGGGCCCCGAACATACCGATAATTTTGCTTACGATGTTGAGGCGGCCCGCGAAAAGGAAGAGAAGCTCATGGCCCAGACCATGGCGGCAATCAACGAGTAACTGCATGGGAGTAACCGTTGGCTGCCCGGCAAAGAGTGCACGCTTTCCTTTCAAGGATTTGTCCGTAACAAGAGCACTTTTTGTCGGCAAGGCTGGCAAGATCGTTAGACTTTTCCCATTCTTTATTAGTTGGACGCCTGATAAGTCGGTTGGTTCGCTTGGTTTAGACGAATAATTACAGTCAAATGGTGTAAATGTCGGAGCCGGTTGGCGGAAATGGAATGACGTGTGCTAAATTTTACCGGGTGACCCCGGAAAAATATCGCTCGTCTTAGTGAATTTTTTCTCATAAAAACCGATGAATGAGGACATTCCAACCTAAATGATACGAAAAAGAATTGACTCCTCGCGGGTTTTTATACAAGAATACGTGAAAATAACTGTTAAGGGCCGGAAATAACACTGTGAAAAAGAAATCGCCGCCTTATGCCATCATGTTGGCCGCTGTTCTGGGTATTGTCGCCATTATTGCCGGAGTTCAGTGGAAAAAAGGTGAGGATCAGAGGGCGGCTGATGCCGTTGCCAAGGCGAAAGCCGACTTGCAGCAGCAAATAGACGAGCTCAAGACGCAAAAGCAGGTTATCGTGGCTGATACTAACCCGAACATGCGCAACGTCTGGTACGCCACCCAGCCGGTGGATGCCGGAGTGAAACTCAGCCCGGCTTTTTTTGAAAAGAAGCTGACCCCCAATGATATTTTGCCGGACGCCATTCCCGAACAAACCGACATCGTTGGTTTTTATGCGATCCGCAAGATCGAAAAGGGCGATCCGCTAACTCCTCGCAATATCGGCAAGAGCCTCCCCTACATGTCCCAGCGCATCTCACCGGGAATGCGCGCGCTGGCGCTGTCGGTCTTTAATGCCGAATCCAATAACACCAGCGGCTTCGTAGTGGATGGCGATAGCGTCGACCTGCTCTACACCCTGAGCCCCAATGGCATCGCTCTCCAAACCCAGTTGGTCATGCAGAACCTTAGCGTGCTCTACGTTCCCGGTCCCCAAATCAAGACGGACAAAACCGACGGGATCATGCCGATCGGACCTCCGGGCGATGCCATCTCTGTCACGTTTGAGGTCACGCCTGAACAGGCACAGGCCCTCGTCATGATGTCCCAGCAGAAAGACGGAAAATTCAGCATGATCCTACGGGCGCGCAAAGACAAGTCGGAGATCAAGATCAAGCCGTTTGTCGCCGCCGATTATTATGGAAATTTCCAGAAAGTTCAGCGCACGACGGATAAGTCCGTGGTGCGTGTCCAGGAGCTTGCCGCAAAAATTGAAGCCGAAGAGAAAACCCAAGGTTCCCAGGGAAACACGAATGAAACAACCACTCCCACTCCACCTAGCCCGTAATCTGGCTCTATTCGCGTGCCTGCTTGCACTTGGGTGCGGGCTCGGTCGCGCCCAGGCGCCTGTCGCCCAGCGACTGGACGTCTATTTTGGCGAAACCACTCTCATGCCCGTCGATGGCCCGATCGACTCCTTCAGCGTCGCGCCCGAAAACATCATCAAGGTGGAGAAGTCAGATGTCTCCCCCAATCAGCTTTCCATCATCGGACTCGCCGGCGGCGGCGCCACGCTCACGGTCAAAAGCGGAGACCGCACCTTGCTCTACGACGTGGCCGTCAGCCCTGCTCCTGTGCGGCTTTACATCAATCTCAACGAATCGAAGCGACTCACCTTCCCTGGTCCGATCGACAACAATACCCTTTCCCAGCAGGGCATTGTTCATGTCGCTCAGCCCGATAGCAACGATAACGTTCTCCTCGTGGAAGCTCTTCTGGCGGGAAAGACCACGCTGACGGTCGAGTCCAAGGGCCAGATCTACCGCTACTTCATCTCCACCTTTGACAACCGCGGCGCCGACGTCCTTGAAATTCAAAATAGCTTTTCCGCCAAGGGCTACCGCAACCTGACCATCGCCTTCGACAAAGATCAGGCAATCATCAGCGGCACAGTGCCCACGCAGGAGGAGCTCGATGACGCCGTGCGCATCGTCAAGCAATTCGCCCAATACGTGGTGGTGAAGGCGCAGCTTGGACAGGAGATCGAACAGAGCGAGTACACCGAGCAGGAATCGATCATCATCAATAACATCCAGCACATCGCCAATGTAAAGGGGCTCACCGTGCGCGTGAAATTCCCGATGCCGACCGTGATCACCACGAGCACCTATACAAAATCGACCGGTGATTATATTGAACCCCAAACGACCACGACGCCCCAGGGCGGCACCGTGCGCGGGACTGGATTCCAGCCCCCCGCCAATCCGAATGAACAGGCTCCTGGCGGCGGCTTGCTGGCGCCGAAGCCGCAGGAAAACACCACCAAGACCACCAGCACGACCGAGAACACCACCATTCCCGAAAAGATTTTTCTCTATGGCGATCTGCAGGATGACCTCGACGAAGCCAAGGTCATTCGCGTTTCCCGCACCTTTTGCCCCTATATCGTCAACTTCCTGACCGTCCGCGACCCCATTCAGATTCGCACGCAAATCCGTTTCATGCAGATCAAGGATAACACGACCCGGAACACCGGGTTCGATTGGTCCAACGGCGGCGGCGGGCCGACCATCACTTTGGGATTTGGAAACTCAGCCTTTAATTTTCTGCCCAACCCGATCAACGCCTTTAAGAATTTCATCACTGCCCCGACAGGGGTCCAGGCGACTGTGGACGCGAGCGCCATCTTCCGTCTTTACGAAACCGTGGGCTTGACCAAGATCCTGCGTGAAGCCGACATCTTCCTCACCAATGGCCAGCCCGGCTGGTATTCGGAAGGGGAAGTTCAGTCGTACGTCAGCGCCGCCGTCACGACGGCCTCCAGCCCTCCGCTCACCACCTTGACCGCCTCGTCGGTGTTTTTGGGAGTGAATATGGATATTTCTCCGCTGAACCTGGTCAGCGCCGGTGGCGTTGAGCCGGCCGGACAGAAAATATTCGGTATTCCCAGCAGCGTCGGAGCCGGATCGAGCAGCGGATACAATTTGTTGCAGGATGCCGAGCCGACCGCGGACAAGGTCGGCAAGGTGGCCGCCCCCATTCAATTGACCGGCACCGTTCCCGTGGTCGATAATACTGTCAAGTATGTTGATGAAAACGGGCTCATTGGCATGAATATTTCCACCCAGTTGACGCTGCCCAACGGCGGCCTGACGGCCAACACCGTGCCGGTGCCGGGCGGCGGTTCCATCGATCTGCCCGACTTCTTTGTGCGGACCACCCGCACCCGAGTCAATCTTCGGGACGGCCAGACGGTCGCCATCGACGGTCTGATCGACAAAGAAGTGAGCAGCACCATCAATCAGATCCCCTTTCTTTCCAAGATTCCGCTCTTCAGCACGTTCTTCAAAAGTCATGCCGATGACAACAGCAACGAAGAGGTCATCGTCCTGGTCACGCCCCACATCGTGCGCATGAGGGACGCCGACAGCGCCCGGTACCCCAAGCCCCTCTTTCCCACAATACAGGACCAGGCTCGCGAAGCGGGCGATGTGCCGATCATCAAGCCCGTTCGCTATGACGCCCAAGCGATCGACCTACGTCCGGCAACTCCCAAGGACATGAGGGATGCAAAGGGTGCCAACACTTCGAGCGAACCTCCGCCCCTGGCTCCCCACGCCACGGGGGGCATGCAAACCTTGCAGCCGCCCTCGGAGTCGGCTCCGGCTGCGCCCCCGGCGGCAGAGGCCACCCCTCCGGCTACGGAAAATGCCCAGCCACAACCGAGCGGCGCTCCCCTCGCGCCCTCTTCGACCCTGCCGTAGAAAATGATTGATGTACTGCTTGTTCATGACGATGTTGAGCGTTGCGCCGCGATTCGCAATGCCATCAAGGCTAATCCCGATTTAAATCTAATTAGCGAAACGCAAACGGGCCGCGAAGGCCTGTTCGCCGCGGCGACCATGCTGACCGGTCACCCGCGGATGCTCATCGTCCGCCTCAACTTGGGGGACATGACAGGGTTCGACTTTATCGCCCAAGTGCGCCAGAAAGCGCACGATATTTATGTTATCCCCGCCCTCGAAGGCACCGAAGGCGGCCAGGTCTGGCAAAACCTGCTTCAACTCGAATTACGCGACGTGCTGGTCGGGCCTATTCCCCAGCTCGAGATCGCCAAGGTCCTGGCCACGGCGGCACCACGAGCGCAGGAACGCTTCGATCAAAACCGGGCTCCCGCCAGTATCGAGGGCGAGGCCTTTGTCATCTCGGTGGTTTCCGGCGGCATCGGAAAATCAGTCGTGGCCACCAACCTCGCGGCGGCCATGGCCAAGCTCAGCGACAGCGTCACGCTGCTCGACTTCAGCCTGAACCCGGGCGACTTTGCGGTGATCCTCGACGACGTGCCGAGAAACAACATCATGGACGCCGTGCAGCAGGGAGGCGCCCTCGATGCCGAGTACCTCAACAACACGCTCGCCTTGCATCCGCGGCTCCGGTTCCGTTACCTCGCCTCTCCCAACCAGGAATTTGACGCCTCGGGATTTGATTACAACGTCGGCGCGGCAATCATGGCGGCCACCCGCACACTGAGCCAGTACATCGTCGTCGATACCGGGCTGGCCATGGCCGGCCCGACCATCGCCGCCATCGACGCCAGC
>Ga0206972_1054_pt1 | contig 28075 bp, 25 predicted proteins | sample Alteio_BWOrgHeat_86_FD_152925 | JGI IMG/M metagenome (GOLD analysis project Ga0206972, IMG submission 152925) | Enriched cells from forest soil in Barre Woods Harvard Forest LTER site, Petersham, Massachusetts, United States -... | ecosystem: Environmental > Terrestrial > Soil > Temperate forest >...
CGCCGCTGATAGGTTGCAAAGAGATCGATCGATTGATGGTGAAATTTTCCCCAACCGTAAAAATGATCCACGTCGACGTGCTGCTTGGTTCCAAGGCCAAAATAGCCTTCCGCTCCCAAGCGCAATCTATGACGATCTTCCCAATTCCATTCCCATGCACTAAGTGCTCGAATCCAGGGAGATCCTTGATTGGCCACCCCTAATCCTAAAAAACCGTAGAGACGACGGGTCCACATCGCTTGTTTAGACCACTCTTTACCGATGGCCGTATTGACCTCGACATTAAGATAAGAATGGTAAGGGCTACTGACATCCCTATTACTTTTATGTCCCACTTCTCGTACGTTGAGTCCCGAGGTCCAACTGATAGGATCCCCTTGAATATCATCTAACCAAAGATAGCGCCCTTGAACAGCGACGCTTCGATAACCAAAAGGTTGACGAGGTGTTGCAGCCAGTTCGACCTCAGCTTGAAGATCAAATTGACGACCTGGTCGGAAACTTAAGTCCAACGCGACTAGTTTATCATTAGAGGGATGGCTGAGTTGCACTTTGGCATCTTGGACATGCGAGTAGCGGCTATAGGTAAACGCAGCATCAAATTCCCATTCAAGAAAATTTCCTAACCATGGCTTGGTTTCCAAAGCCCAACCTCCTACTACACTGGACACAGCTAAGCTAGTGAGAACGACTTGGTTCACGAACCGAGCCCTTTTTCTGATAACCAACGTTCAGCATCTAAAGCTGCCATGCATCCTGAACCGGCAGCAGAAACCGCTTGTCGGTAGACGTGATCTTGAACGTCTCCTGCAGCGAAAACTCCTTCTTTGCTCGTGCGTGTTGAGCCAGGCTGTACTTTGATGTAACCATTATCTTCTAGCTCAATTTGACCACCCAGAAACCCAGTGTTGGGTGTAAAACCGATTGCGAAGAATACTCCCCCGCCTTCAAGTTTTTTCTGCTGACCTGAGTGCACATCTTTCAAGACCACAGCATTAACGACACTGTCTCCTTCAACTTGGGCGAGAGTGTGATTCCAAATAATTTCTACTTTGGGATGATTGAGCGCGCGTTCAGCCATAATTTTTGAAGCTCTGAGGGAATCTCTTCGATGAACGAGATAGACTTTTTTTCCGTATTTAGTGAGAAAAATCGACTCTTCTACAGCACTATCTCCCCCGCCAATGACAAATAAGTCTTTGTTGCGAAAGACCGGAGCTGGCCCATCACATACAGCACAGGCAGACACTCCTTTTTGCCACAATTCATTGTCACGCGTTCCCGGAATATCAAGGCGTTTTGCCGTTGCGCCTGTCGCGATGATAATCGCATTAGCCTGCACTTGTGTCGTACCGCCCTTAACCACATAAGGATGAACACTGAGATCGACGCTGACGACATCTTCTGTGAGGATTTTAGTCTCAAATCTCTCAGCCTGCTTCCTCATCCTCTCCATCAGCTCTGGACCGCTAATCCCCTCCGGAAAACCTGGGTAGTTTTCCACTTCTGTCGTCGTCATCAACTGCCCACCTGAGGGACCTGAATAGAAACCTTCAAATAACAAAGGCTCTAAATTAGCTCTCGCACAATAAATGGCTGCCGTGAATGCCGCTGGACCAGAACCAATGATGACAAGCTTTCTTCTTTCCATGTGAATACCTTCATGCTTAAGCTATACTACATCCGTTTAGGTTGTGCGAATTTTAACTCTGCGAGACAAAGCCAAATCAACCCTCCTCGTCAGCCATTCCCTATGGGGAATGGTCTTCCTCGTTTGGACCTCTACGCTTCGATGTGGCTTTGTCTCGCAGAGTTAAAATTCGCACAACCTAAACGGGCGCAGTATCCAGATTTTAAGAGGAATGACGAATTACAACCAGAAAAATTTATTATTCTCGATCGAGCTTGAAAATTACTAGGCAAAAAATCGAAAATGAGCCTAAAATTACGATCGTTCTTCTAGAGGAAATTGACAGAGTAAGATGCGCAGCGTTCGGTTAGTTAAAATTAAAAAATCATTTAAGGACGGGACAGTCATCCCAGATGTCAGTCTGAACATGCCTGCGGGTAAATTCTTTGCCTTACTCGGACCTAGTGGCTGTGGAAAAACCACATTACTGCGCCTCATCGCCGGGTTGGAAAAAGCCGATTCAGGAACTATTTTCTTAGGCGATCTCGATATAACGGACTGGCCCATTCATAAACGTCCAATCAATATCGTGTTCCAGAACTACGCTTTATTTCCCCATCTCAACGTCTTTGACAACGTAGCCTACAGTCTAAAATTAGAAAAACTCCCCAAATCAATCATCAAGCAAAAAGTCTTGAAAATTTTGGAAGCTTTTCATCTAGAAAATCACATCTACAAACGCGTCACAGAATTATCGGGAGGACAACAGCAACGCGTGGCTCTTGCTAGAGCTATTGTCAATGAACCCGATGTCCTCTTACTCGATGAGCCCTTAGCCGCTCTCGACTTTAAATTGCGCGAAAAAATGCTGATTGAACTCATTGAGCTACAAGACAAGCTTAAAACGACCTTTCTTTACGTCACTCATGATCAATTTGAAGCTCTTACAGTCGCCGACCAAATGGCTATCATGAATCATCATGGAGAAATCGAACAGGTAGGGACACCTAAAGAGATTTACGAGTTCCCTATTTCTTCTTTTGTCGCTCGATTTGTAGGAACAACCAACATCATCAATGGCACGCTCTGGAATATCGATCAAGAGCCAGAAATCGAAGTCTCTGGTCTAGGTCGTTTCAAAGTCGATCTTCCTCATAAGCAAAAAAAAGAATGGATGAAAGAAGGCTGTGATGCCATCATGAGTATCCGACCGGAAAAAATCTACATCTCAAAGAAAGAAGTTCCAAATTTCTCCAATTCCCTAAAAGGACATGTGCAATCGATTGTTTATCATGGCCGTTCTACCCAGTACAATATCCTACTTAAAAACCAGACCCGTATTCAGGTCTTTGAACAAAATGAGGAGCATTTCCCTCAAGAGGTCATCGATTATGATCATGAAGTCAATTTGTACTGGCAAAAAGAGAACGCGGTGATCTTAGAAAAATGAAATTTTCTCTCTCTTCAAGATCGCCCACTTCTCAGCTGCCTTTTACTTTTGGCGCTCCAGCCCTCATTTGGCAGGTGCTCTTTTTCTATCTGCCACTTGTTCTCATCGCCATTTCCGGCTTCGTGAAAGTCACTGAGACCGGCGACATCCTGGGAATGACCTTTGATCATTTTCTCTTCTTTTTGCGCCCTCTCTATTTAAAAGTAATTTTCTCTTCATTTCTTCTAGCCTTTAGCAATACCCTACTTTGCCTTGCTATCGCCTACCCTCTCGCTTATTTCCTTGCCTTCACAGGAAAACGCTACAGCAATTTATTTCTTTTCTTATTGATCGTTCCTTTTTGGACGAATTTCCTTCTTCACGTCTACGCTTGGTTTTTCGTTCTAGATAAAGATGGTTTTCTTAACCTTTTACTTCAGAATTTGGGATTAGTCCAAAATCCAACAAGCATGCTCAATACTCCTTTTGCGATCTTGATCATGATGGTCTACTATTATCTTCCCTACATGGTGTTGCCGCTTTATTCTTCTCTTGAAAAAATGGATGTACGCCTCATTGAAGCCTCTTTCGATTTAGGAGCGACTTGGCTTCAGACATTCCGACGTATCATGCTTCCCCTAACAAAACGGGGATTAAAAGCCGGATTCTTTCTTGTCTTTATTCCCTCATTTGGCGAGTTTGCCATTCCTGAGCTCATGGGAGGCGACAAGCAGATGTTCGTAGGAACTGTAGTATCCGATTATATTTTAGGAGAAGAAACAGGAGCTTTAGGGGCCGCTTTTACCGTTTTGGCATTAATTTTCATGTTGATAACAGCAGGAATTCTTTATTGGGTCATTGAACGTCTTATCCCGGGAAAGACTCATGGCTAAACCAAATAGATTAGGAAAGATAGCCAATCTCGTTCTGGTAAGTTCTACTTATCTCTTTCTCTATTTACCCATCGTTGTCTTGCTTGTGTTTTCTTTTAATTCAGAAGGGTTCCCCTCACCTTGGAAGGAATTCACCTGGAAATGGTACATTGAATTATTTCAATCTGAACCGTTATGGGATTCGTTTTATAACTCCCTTATCGTTGCCACCTGCTCTACCCTCCTTAGCTTAACCATGGGCGTATTTCTCATCTTTTACGCCGCTCAAGGAGGACGCATTGGCAGCTTTCTCAACCTCTTTTACGGCAATATCATTGTTCCAGAGACAGTTCTAGCAGTCAGTCTACTTGCCTTCTTTGGATTAGTGGCTATTCCCTTAGGCCTCACCACGCTGATTTTAGCTCATACCGTTCTTGGCTTAGGCCTTGTCATTCCAATTTGTTATGCTCGCTTTTTAGAACTCGATCATCGGATGACAGAAGCCTCTCTTGTTTTGGGAGCTACCCCCATTCAAACATTTTTCAAAGTGACCCTTCCTAATTTGCGCCCTGCCCTCATCGCTGGTGGACTCTTGATCTTCATCGTTTCCTTTGATGATTTTATCCTTTCATACTTTTGTGCTGGTAGTGCGTCTCAGACTCTTTCTCTCTATATCTTGTCTATGTTGCGCTCCGGAATCTCCCCCATTGTCAACGCCCTTTCAGCTGTATTATTAGTGCTGAGTTGTTTATTCGTGTTGATTTTGTTCTCCTTAAAATCACGCGCTCGTATCTTTTGAGGTCTTATGCACAAATTCTTCTTCCGCAGTGTCATCATCCTATTTTGGATCGGCCTTATTTCCTGCGCACTCTACTGGCCGACGTGGAATGTCATCCCCTACGATCAACGTACGATCAACATCTTTGCTTGGGGGGATATTCTCGATCCCAATGTCATTGCTTCCTTTGAAAAAAAAACGGGGATCAAAATCAATCTCAATTACTACGCTTCTAACGAAGAACTCATCGTTAAGCTAAAAGCGACCGGCGGACATGGTTATGATCTCATCATCCCTTCCGACTACGCCGTGTCTATCCTGACCAAAGCAGGCCTGATTAAAGAGCTCGATAAAAGCAAAATCGATTTTTGGTCTACGCTGAATACTTCTCTCACTGGTCATTTTTTTGATCCTGAAAACCGCTACTCTGTCCCCTTTGAATGGGAAATTTACGGGTTTGGGATAGACAAAGACTTCTTCAAAACACATCCCCTTAATCCTTCTTGGAAGATGATTTTTGATCCTCAAACTGTAAATTACAAAATTTCGATGATCAATGATTCGATCGAAGCAGTTGAGTTCGCATCCTTTTACCTCTACGGAATCATTCCTTCTCTTGAACCTGACCAGATCGAAGCCATTAAAAACGTCCTGGTCACACAGAGAAATTGGGTGACAGCATATGCCAACTTCCGTGGAGATTATTTCCTAGCCACGCGCAATTGCCCTGTTGTCATCGCTTCTAGCTCCTATATCTGGCGCACCATGAGGATCTTTGACTTTGTAGGGTTTGTCCTTCCCAAAGAAGGAAGCTTCATTACCATCGAAAATCTCTGCATCCCCACCCATACTGACAAAGAAAATCTCGTTTACCAATTCATGAATTATCTCTACCAACCAGAGTCTGTAGCAGCCCATTATACAAGTTATGGATATTTCCCCTCTTCTACTCACGCTTATCATCTCATGGATCTTGACCCACAGGCAGCTCAGCTCATGCGCTCAACTCCAGAGGAATTTAAACAATTCCATTTCTTACAACGGATCATTCCACAAGAGCAAATCCGAGATATTTGGGTAGAAGTGAAATCTGGAGATTTTTAATGCAGTTTTATGATAGTCATGTAGGCAGCAGGACCTCCCGTGCCCACTAAAGATCGTGATCCTATCAAAACAACTCCAACTCCACTAGTGTTGTTAATCAATTGTAGATCTGTATGTCCAGCAGCATTTGCAGGCACATCGATAATCGTAGTCATTGATATAAGAACATCAACCGAAAGGTTACCACCATCAGCGACCAAAGTATTATTAAATGTCAAAGGATTGTTGGTACTTGTTAAAGTGAATATGGCGGCAAGCGCAGTAGCTTGTATTCCCACGCCAAATGTAATCTGATACTGACCAATTCCAGAACCACCGGAACCAGTATTGTTAATCCGCACTGTTCCTGCAGAAGGAACAGAAATATTCGTTCCAGTTGCAGCATTATAGGGATTTCCTGCTACAGGAAATTGAATTGCTGTTCCGTTGGGTACGCTTGTTCCCGACGTGACAGAATAATTAATAACAGCGAAATCCTGCGACACAGATCCCTGAGGCCCTGTAGGACCAGCCACACCAAAAGGTCCAGTAACACCTGTGGCCCCAAAGGGGCCAGTAGCACCAGTTAATCCCTGTGCTCCAGTTGGACCTATCGGGCCAGTTTCACCTGTTAATCCGGTTAGCCCCTGTGCTCCAGTTGGGCCTATCGGGCCAGTAGCACCCGTTAATCCAGTTAACCCCTGTGCTCCAGTTAAGCCTTGTGCTCCTGTTGCTCCAATATTTCCTGTGGGACCGATTAATCCTTGAGCACCTGTTGGACCTGTGAAACCTCGTAATCCTATTGGCCCCGTTGCTCCAAATCTCGATTGTCCTTCTGGGCCGGTAGGACCCATAACTCCACTGAGGGGACCTGTCGGTCCTATGGGACCTTGTGCTCCTGTAGGACCAATTGTACCCAATCCCGATGGACCGGTTGGGCCTGTTGGGCCTGTTCCACCTTCAACATATTCACCTGTAGGTCCCATAGGACCTTGTGCACCTGTAGGACCCATTGCTCCAAATCCTGATGGACCAGTTGGACCTGTTGGCCCTCTTCCATAGGGACCAGTCGCTCCTACCATTCCAGTTGGGCCCGTCACCCCAGTTGGTCCGGTTGAGCCTGTTGGCCCTTTTTGTCCAGGATTACCTTGGAGACCTCTTAATCCTGTTGGACCTCTTATTCCAGTAGGGCCTGTAGGACCTGTTGGCCCTTTTTGTCCAGGATTACCTTGGAGACCTCTTAATCCTGTTGGACCTCTTGTTCCAGTAGGGCCTGTAGGACCTGTTGCTCCAGTTGGACCTATTGATCCACTCCCCGTTGGTCCTTTCCTACCAGTTGGTCCAGTTGAACCTGTTGGCCCTTTTTGTCCCGGACTACCTTGGAGGCCTCTTAATCCTGTTGAACCTCTCACTCCAGTGGGACCAGTTGAACCTGTTGGCCCTTTTTGTCCCGGATTACCTTGGAGTCCTCTTAATCCTGTTGAACCTCTTATTCCAGTGGGGCCAGTTGAACCTGTTGGCCCTTTTTGTCCCGGATTACCTTGGAGTCCTCTTAATCCTGTTGAACCTCTTATTCCAGTGGGGCCAGTTGAGCCTGTTGGTCCTTTTTGTCCCGGATTACCTTGGAGTCCTCTTAATCCTGTTGAACCTCTTATTCCAGTGGGGCCAGTTGAGCCTGTTGGTCCTTTTTGTCCCGGATTACCTTGGAGTCCTCTTAATCCTGTTGAACCTCTTATTCCAGTGGGGCCAGTTGAGCCTGTTGGTCCTTTTTGTCCCGGATTACCTTGGAGACCTCTTAATCCTGTTGAACCTCTCATTCCAGTGGGGCCTGTAGAACCTGTTGGTCCTTTTTGTCCCGGATTACCTTGGAGGCCTCTTAATCCTGTTGAACCTCTCATTCCAGTGGGGCCTGTAGAACCTGTTGAACCTCTTATTCCAGTGGGGCCTATAGAACCTGTTGAACCTCTCATTCCAGTGGGGCCTGTAGGACCTGTTGAACCTCTTATTCCAGTGGGGCCTATAGAACCTGTTGAACCTCTCATTCCAGTGGGGCCTGTAGGACCTGTTGAACCTCTCATTCCAGTGGGGCCTGTAGGACCTGTTGAACCTCTCATTCCAGTGGGGCCTGTAGGACCTGTACCTCCACCAGCTGGTCCAGTTGGTCCTGTCGAACCAAATCCTGTCGGACCAGTAGGTCCTCTTAAACCTTGCGCACCTTGTTGTCCTCTTACACCTGTTGAACCTCTCATTCCAGTGGGGCCTGTAGGACCTGTACCTCCACCAGCTGGTCCAGTTGGTCCTGTCGAACCAAATCCTGTCGGACCAGTAGGTCCTCTTAAACCTTGCGCACCTTGTTGTCCTCTTACACCTGTTGAACCTCTCATTCCAGTGGGGCCTGTAGGACCTGTACCTCCACCAGCTGGTCCAGTTGGTCCTGTCGAACCAAATCCTGTCGGACCAGTAGGTCCTCTTAAACCTTGCGAACCTTGTTGTCCTCTTACCCCTGTTGGACCAGGAGGACCGCTCATTCCAGTGGGGCCTGTAGGACCTGTACTTCCACCAGCTGGTCCTGTTGGTCCTGTCGAACCAAATCCTGTCGGACCAGTAGGTCCTCTTAAACCTTGCGCACCTTGCTGACCTCTTACCCCTGTCGGACCAGTTATGCCCTGTAAACCCGTTGGACCAGTTGGTCCAATATCCCCTGTTGGTCCGGTCGGTCCTGTTGAACCTTTCATTCCTGTTGGGCCTGAAAAACCTGTATTACCTGTTGGCCCGGTTGCACCAAATCCTGCTGGGCCCGTTGGACCTGTAGAACCTGTATTACCCGTGGGTCCTGTTACTCCAAATCCTGATGGACCGGTTGCTCCAGTTGGGCCTGAAGAACCTGCATTACCTGTTGGTCCGGTTGCACCAAATCCGGTTGGACCAGTTGAACCAGTATTACCCGTGGATCCTGTTGCTCCAAATCCGGATGGACCAGTTGCGCCAGTTGGGCCTGAAAAACCTGTATTACCTGTTGGCCCGGTTGCACCAAATCCTGCTGGACCCGTTGGTCCGGTTGGACCTGTAGAACCTGTATTACCCGTGGGTCCTGTTACTCCAAATCCTGATGGACCAGTTGGTCCAGTTGAACCCATAGAACCTGTATTACCCGTGGGTCCTGTTACTCCAAATCCTGATGGACCAGTTGGTCCAGTTGAACCCATAGAACCTGTATTACCAGTAGGTCCTGTTGCTCCAAATCCGGATGAACCGGTTGGGCCAGTGGGACCTGCAATACCTGTTGGGCCTGTCCTTCCGCCGGCTGGACCAGTGGGGCCTGTGCCACCACCAGCTGGACCTGTTGGACCGGTTGCACTACAACATGGGCCGGTTGGTCCAATTGGGCCCGTAGAACCTGTATTACCTGTTGGCCCGGTTGCACCAAATCTTGCTGGACCAGTTGGTCCGGTTGGACCTGTAGAACCTGTATTACCCGTGGGTCCTGTTGATCCAAATCCTGATGGACCGGTTGGCCCAGTAGGACCTGCACTACCTGTCGGGCCTGTCCCTCCGCCAGCCGGACCAGTAGGGCCTGTGCTACCACCAGCGGGACCTGTTGGACCGGTTGCACTACAACATGGGCCAGTTGGACCTGTGGCACCTGGTGCGCCGAAACCTGTTGGTCCTGGAAAACCTGTGGGACCTCGAAATCCTGTGGGACCTGTGAATCCACCTGTAAAGCCAGGAATAAATCTTGGACCGGTTGGTCCTTGGGGTCCTGGTGGTCCAGGCGGACCTTGTCTGGGTATTCTTCCACAATCGCCGCATTCTGACTTCGCTAAAATAATTGAGGCTTCATTGTTTCGAAGATGGGATCGTTGGTGAGGAAAAGCAAATGATACATCTTGTGTATCTGCGTTGACAAAATTAAGGTTCTTCTCTTCAGCTTGAGAAGCAAAAGCATGAAGTGTGATCGCAATAGAAATAGGAACTAAAGTGTAGCTCTTTTTGATGAGGGAGCACAATTTAATTAGGCACATGAAGACCTAGTCGAATTTCTGATTTAGACAAAATATCCACTCTCTACGAGCTGATCTACCATACATGCAACATGGACTGTAATCGTTACAGTTAAATTTAATGAATCGATGGTATCAATAAAATATTTACCATTCCATTAATTTTTTTAAGATATGGAGAGTCGATTAGAAAAAAAACCCCATGAAATGAATTCATGAGGCTTAAAGAGAAAAATAGTTGAACTAACCTAGGATTAACCTTTTTTGCTTTTGATGTAAGTAACGACATCGCCAACAGTTTTTAATTTTTCGGCTTCTTCTTCTGAAATCTCAAAACCAAACCGTTCTTCAAAAGTCATGATGAGCTCTGTTAGGTCCAAAGAATCAGCATTCAGATCCTCAACGAAAGATTTTTCAAGAGCAACATCATTGGCATCGACGCCGAGCTGCTCCACTACGATATCAATTACTTCCTTTTCTACTGACATAAATGTTCCTTAGGGTTTACTTCACAAATAAAAATGAGAACTTCATGTTAACAATGGGACTCTTGAGAGTTAATTACAAAATTCGTTGTGAACCCATAACGCAAATTATACTCCAAATGAAGTATTGTAACTGTCTCATCCAAACATTAAACTCTGAAATTCGAAATAATAACAAGCATTTTTTACATCACCATGCCGCCATCGACAGTTATCACTTGCCCTGTGATGTAATCTGAAAGAGGACTCGCTAAAAATACAGCTGTATGCGCAATGTCTTCTGCTGAGCCTAACCGCCCCATAGGAATTTTATTTAAAATCCCCTTCTTCTGGTCATCAGTTAGAGCATCTGTCATCCGAGTCACGATAAATCCAGGAGCAATGCAGTTAACACAAATGCCTCGACTTGCTAACTCTTGAGCTAACGCTTTAGTGAATCCAATCATTCCCGATTTAGATGCTGCATAGTTCGCTTGACCTGCATTACCTGTCAGTCCAACGACAGAAGAAATATTGATGATTTTTCCACTTCTAGCTTTAAGCATCTGGCGAACGAGTGATTGACATGTATTATAAACAGATTTGAGATTGACATCGATGACAGAATCCCAATCGTCTTCGCTCATCTTCATGAGCAATCCATCGCGCGTTATCCCAGCATTGTTGACCAAAATATCAATTTGTCCCCACTGAGCTAACAGGGATTGAATAGCTTCTTCTACGGATTTTTTATCAGCGACGTCAACAATTAAAGCGAGAAATCGCTGTTCCGACCGGAGTTGAACGGTTTTTAACTCTTCAATTACGGCTACCGCTCTTTCAGCGTTGGTACCAAAAATAGCTACATCAGCACCTTGCTTGGCATAGGCAACTGCAATCTCTTTACCGATTCCAGCAGTACCCCCAGTAATTAAGGCTTTTTTAGCGTTAAGTAGTTGCATAGGCCTCCACACTTTTCACGAGCTGCTCTAGATCAGCGATTTTTTCAATGCTGATTGTGGGAGCACTCACTCCAATTTTTCTATTCATTCCACTTAAAGTTTTACCAGGTCCCATCTCCAAAAATACGTCGACGGAATCCATCATTGCTCGAATCCCTTTTTCCCACCGCACAGGACTGACCACTTGCTGAAACAGATTGCGACGGATATCAGCGATGTCTGTCACAAAATTTCCAGGGACGTTCATGACAATCTGCACATCGCTAGAAGTAAAAGGAGTAGAAGCAATTTTAGGATCTAACTTCGCCTGAGCTGAAGCCATGTAGGCGCTATGGAAAGCTCCTGAAACCTCAAGAGGTAACACGCGCTTTGCGCCTTTTTGCTTCAATGCATCAGCAACTAGAGGCATTGCCTCACACGAGCCAGCAATCACTACCTGTTCAGGGCAATTTAAATTAGCAATCCACACAGCCTGATGAGGAGTAAGGTGATCCAGAACTTCCCTAACAACTTCTTCGCTAAGTCCCAACACGACTTGCATCGTCCCTTGTGTTTCTTCACAAGCTTCGTGCATGGCGTTAGCTCGCACGCAAACGAGTTCCAAGCATTGAGCAAAGGTAGTTTTTCCAGATGCCACTAAAGCTGTGTATTCGCCTAAACTGAGACCGGCGCATACAGAGGGAATGATGGATGGGAATTGTTCTTTAACTGTTCGATAAATCGCGGTGGACACAATAAAAATTGCCATCTGGCTATTCTTGGTCAATGTCAATTCTGCAGCTGAGCCTTCAAAAATGAGCTGAGAAAAGGGAAAGTCTAATAACTCATCCGCTTCTTGAAATGTCGCTTTAGCAATGGGAAATGTGTCATAAAAATCGCGCCCCATTCCAGGATACTGCGCCCCTTGACCAGGAAATAAAAAGGCCCAACGCTTAGTCATGAGATAGTTCTCCTTGTTTCCACGTCAATACAGAAGCTCCCCACGTTAGTCCAGCCCCGAATGCAGTGAGCAAAATATTATCCCCTTCTCGAAGTCCTGTATGACGGATGAGCTCATCCAAGGCAATTCCTATGGATGATGCAGAAGTATTGCCATATTTATGAATCGTCAAAAATACTTTCTCCATAGGCACTTCAAATCGCTTAGCAATCGCTTCAATGATACGCATATTAGCCTGATGAGGAATCAACCATGTAATAGCTTCCTGGGCAAGGCCTACGCGATCTAGACAATCCTTTGATGCCATTTCCATGCGACGTACCGCGTGTTTAAACACTTCTTTCCCTTCCATTCTGAGGTAGTGGAGTTGTTCATTGACTGTTTCTAAGGATGCTGGTCGGCGAGATCCACCAGCAGGAAGTATCAAGAGCTCTGCAAGTTCCCCATCAGCACCCAAACGCACATCGTTAACGTGAAGTCCAGCTCCGCAATCACTGACGATACAAGCAGCAGCGCCATCGCCAAATAGTACACAGGTATTGCGATCGGTATAATTGACAATTGAGGAAAGCTTTTCAGAGGCGACGATCAAAATGTTTTTATACATGCCAGCATCAATGTAAGCTTTTGCTTGCGATAGAGCGTAGAGATACCCTGTACAAGCCGCTTGAACATCGATGGCGGCAGCGTTACCAGCTTTTAATCGCGCTTGCAGTAAACAAGCAGTGCTGGGAAATACGTAATCAGAGGTCAGTGTTGCAACGAGAATGAGATCAATTGCACTAGGTTCAATACCAGCCGCTTCAATGGCTCGAGAAGCGGCCTGATAGCCCATATCGGAAGTAAACTCATCAGTACGCGCAATCCGCCTTTCTTTCATTCCTGTGCGTGAAACGATCCATTCATCTGTAGTACTCACCATGTTTTCGAGATCTTGATTTGTCAAGACACGCTCTGGCAGATACGAACCTGTTCCTATGATACGAGCTCTAGTTTTCATAAACCTATTTATTACAAAAATTTAAATCGCATGAATGCTATCAGTTTATCTCAATAAACGAAAAAATAAAAGCAGAATTTTGCGGCAATTAGGATCTGTCAACTACTAAAAATTTAACACTCCATAGAAAATATCTCATTGGTATAATGGGTAATTTATACGTGAAATTTACGGACAGGCATGACAAAATATCCCCTTCATCTTCAACAACTTATAACTTATATGAAAAAATTTCCTGGAGTGGGGAGTAAAACAGCTGAGAGATTTGCGTTTCACGCTCTTGGCTGGTCCGAGAACGACCTTCAACATTTTTCTTCACTCATCAACGAATTAAAAAAAACAATCACCTCATGCCAAGATTGCCTTTGCCTGATGAACCAGGACCGCTGCCCTTTTTGCACCGATACAATGCGCGATCGCACGCAATTGTGCATCATCACTTCACCTAAGGACGCCTATGCCCTTGAAGAAACCAGATCTTTTAAAGGCCTATATCACGTCTTAGGAGGCCTTCTCTCACCTATCGATGGAAAAACAGTAGAGCATCTCCAGCTCGATAAGTTAAAAAAAAGAATAGAAACTTTCCCGATTAAAGAAATTATCATCGCCTTAGATTCTACTCTGGAAGGCGACACAACCTCTCTGTTCTTAAAAGATCATTTAGCTAAATGGGGGCTTAACGTCTCGCGTTTAGCCTTTGGTCTTCCCTTAGGAAGCTCTTTAGAATTTGTCGATGGGGGCACTTTAGCAAGAGCCTTCATCGGCCGTCAAACATTCTAGAGGTAATTGCAAAATTCCCCGACCCAGAAAAATCGATGATTTTGCTGGGTCGGGGAATTTTGCAATTACCTCTCTAGGCTTCTTTAAATTATTTTTTACACCATAGTTGCAGCAAGCCTGTGCATAAGTCTTTGCAAATATTCCATTTGTTTTTTTATAATCACTACACTTGAAACAAAAGAAACGCTCGATGAACAGAAAATTTCTCACCTACTTATCGCTCATCGCATTCACCTGTGCTGCTCCTTTAGAAAAAATGCACGCCTACTATCAATCTGTTGAAGCTTTTGAACAGAGAAAAATTGCTACCATCGATATCAGCATTGAAAATCTCCCCTCTAATACCTCATTTGATTCTAAAACAGTCTTGTCGCGCTTGAAAACAAAAGTTGGGGATCCTTTTTCGCAAATCACCTTCGACAACGACTTGAAAGCGCTCTCTGAAGAATACGATCGAGTAGAACCCCTTATAGATGTGCATAATGGAGAGGTCTACATCACCTTGAAGTTATGGCCCCGCCCTACTATTCGCACGATAGAATGGAACGGAAACGAGCACTTCAAAACTAAGAAACTGCAAAAAGAATTGGGCGTCAAACTCCATTCTGTTTTCAATCGACAAGCCTTCAATAAAGCGTTCAACCAAGTGAAGGAATTTTACGTCAAAAAAGGATATTTCGAATCGCAGCTCTCTTACGCAATCATCCCTGACCCTAAAACGAATGAGGTTGATATCGTCATTGAAGTTCGAGAAGGGCGTTCAGGTAAAATTGAAAACATCGAGTTCAAGGGGTTCACTAGTGATGAAACTAGTGAGTTACTCGGAATGATTTACACCAAGAAATACAACTTATTTACAAGTTGGCTCACTGGCACCGGCAATTATAGCGAAGAAGCTCTTGACCAAGATCGATTGACAATCATCAATTACCTGCAAAATCGCGGCTATGCTGATGCGAAAGTCGACATTAGCGTGCTTGAAGGAAAATCCGACGGAAAAATTATTCTTGAGATCACTGCTGATAAAGGAGTGGTCTACCATTTTGGAAAGATTACCTTTAAAGGAAACACCTTATTTCCTGATGCAGAAATCGAAGCTTTATTTTACGCTCGGCCAGGAGACACCTATTCTCCAGAGAAACTGCAGCATACGGCTCAAGCAATCAAGGAACTCTACGGTCGCAAAGGCTATATCGACGCAAGCGCCCAGTACGACACCGAACTTTCAGCCGATCAACCCATCTACAATGTCCATTACCAAATTGATGAGGGAGATCAGTACAAAATCGGACTCGTGCGCGTATTCGGCAACGCCTCCACTCAAACCAGTGTCATCCTGAGAGAATCCCTTTTAGTACCGGGCGAGACATTCGATTCAGCTAAACTTAAAGCCACTCAAGCACGACTTGAAAACATCGGTTACTTCAAAAGTGTCAACGTCTATGCAGTCAGAACGCAAGATGACCAAGATCTCGGAGATAACTACCGCGACGTTTACATCGAAGTAGAAGAAACAACGACGGGTAATATCAGTCTCTTTTTCGGCTTCAGTAGCGCTGATGATGTCTTCGGTGGACTCGACTTATCGGAAACGAATTTCAACTACAAGGGAATTGGGAAGATCACCAAATGTGGACCGGGTGCTTTACGCGGCGGCGGCGAGTACACCCATGCTCGCGTTAGTATCGGCGCTCGACAGCGCTCCTATTCGGTATCGTGGCTAACGCCCTACTTTCGCGATACGCTGTGGCGCGTCGGCTTCGATGTCAACGAAACCAAGAGCACATTGATCTCAAAAGATTATCATATCCAAACCTTTGGATTTTCCATTTACGCCTCCTACCCTCTCAATCATTACTGGACCTATGGAAATAAATACCGATTTCGCAATGCCGTTATCCACGTGTCCAAACACACTCCTCCGAAGGAGCGTGAAGAGACAAAAAGCGATGGTTTGATTTCAGCCATCAGCGCTTCCATTGCCTTTGACTCTACGGATAGCGCCATTAAACCCCATAATGGGTTCCGATCCACGTTAGAAGCGGAGTTTGCTGGTGTGGGTGGAGATTTTACCTTCATGCGCTTTGGCTACCTCAATAGCTACTACACGCAGCTGTGGAAAAGAGGGATCATGAAATACCGATTTGATTTCCGTTTCCTCGAACCGATTCTCAAGACGCATTCACCCATCGACATTCCCTTGAGCGAACGCTTTTTCATCGGTGGTATCAACTCGGTTCGCGGTTATCGAGACTTTGATCTAGGCGGCCACTTTTCAAATGGAGATCCGAAAGGAGGTATCTCCGCAACCGTTCTCTCTGTAGAATACCTACATGAAATTTTCTCATTTCTGGATGGATTCTTATTCATCGATGCGGGAAGTATTGCTTTAGAAGAATTTTACATGGCCAATTTCAAGATGAGCGCAGGATACGGCGTGCGGTTGGAACTCATCAATCGAGTTCCAGTCATTCTTGGTATGGGCTATCCTATCAATGCTGATGGAAGCAGCGAGGTACGCCGCTTCTTCTTCTCGATGGGTGGACAATTTTAATTGTTAAACACTTAACTAGGAGTTAATCATGAAATTCCGTTTTATCCCAACAGCCGTTCTTGCAATGGCTCTTACTACAATGTCATTTGCTGCAGAGCCTGCACCCAATGTCGGCATTGTCAACTTTGCCTCTTGCGTGTCGGATTCCAAAATCGGTAAGCAAGAACAGGCTTCATTTGAAGGTCTCAAGAAGCAAATGTCTAGTTTATTAGAAGATACAGAGAAGCAATTGAACGAACTGGCAACTAAATTTAATGATGCTGAATTCGTTGATTCTCTCTCTCCTGAAGCAGAAGAAGAGCTAAAAAATAAATTCCGCAGCTTAAATGAAGATTTAGGTCGTTATCAGAACCAGTACTACCAAGTTCTGAACCAAGCTAACATGAAAATTGTGCAGACCATCAGCACAAACATCAACACAGCTGCAGAAAAAGTGGCTAAAGACAAGAAGCTTAACCTCGTCGTCAATAAAGATGCTTGCTTCTTTTCCGCTCCGACTCTCGATATTACATCACTTGTCGTTGCCGAGATGGATAAAACTTATGAACAAATTCTCAAACAAGCCGCAGCCCCAGCTCAAGTTGAGCAACAAGCTGTAGCTAAAACAGAAGAAACAAAAGCGAAATAACTATGGAACCTAAGAAATACACTCTATCTGAGCTTGCAACCATCACCCATGCTAACCTGATTGGTGACTCAGACCATCTGATCACAAATGTGGAGGCTTTGGATTCCGCTACCTCTGAAGATGCGTCTTTCTTAGCTAATCCCAAGTACCGTTCTGCTTTAAAAACTACAAAAGCTGGGGTCATTTGTATCGATCGTCAAACGCCGATTGAGCCCGGGAAAAATTTTCTCGTATCAGATGACCCTTCTTTAACCTTTCAAATCATCGTCAAAATACTCTTACTCACAGATGAGAATAAAAGCGGCTTCACGGGAATCCACCCAACAGCCTGTGTTCATCCTTCTGCTACCCTTGGACAACATGTTCAAATCGGTCCGTTTGCCGTCATTGATCAACATACAGTCATTGGAGATCACACGGTTATCGCCTCTTTTGTCTATGTAGGCCCTGGAGTTCATCTTGGTACGTATTGCCACCTACATCCTCATGCTGTTGTTCGCGAACGTTGTCAGTTGGGCCACCGCGTCATCTTACAGCCAGGAGCTGTCATCGGATCGTGTGGTTTTGGCTACAGCACAGATGCTAAAGGACGTCATACAAAACTAGAGCAACTAGGCACAGTGATCATCGAAGACGATGTTGAAATTGGCGCTAATACCACTATTGACCGCGCTCGTTTCAAAGCGACGACAATCCGAAGAGGCACTAAAATTGATAACCTTGTTCAGATCGGTCATAATGTCACCTTAGGACAAGATAACATCATCGTCTCTCAGTCAGGCATCGCTGGTTCTGCTAAAACGGGTAAAAATGTCGTATTAGGTGGACAAGCAGGTGTAGTAGGTCATCTCGAGATTGCAGATGGGGTCATGATCGCCACGCGAGGTGGCGTCAGCAAGTCAATTGACAAACCGGGCAAGTATGGCGGTGGTCCTGTGATGAGCTTAAGCGACTACAATCGCCAGCAAGTTCACTTACGCAAAATCGCTGACTACGTCAAGCAGATCGAACAACTTGAAGAAAGACTCTCCAAGCTCGAACAACAGAGGCAATTGCAAAACTCCTAAGCGTTGATCCGCGCGCGTTCTCGTGCCAACTTGTCGATCTCTTCGCTGACTTCATCTTGAGCTAAAACTTGGTAGTTGCGTGTGGGATGAACGGGCAAGCCTAATTGTTGATCCAGTTCTACAAGACGCGCCTCATTCGCTCTACGTTCCTGTTCAAGATTTTGAAAGTGTTCTTCATCTTCAGGTGTTTTGTCTTCAGCAGCACAAGCTGACCACGCTTGATCTAACAGGGAATCCTTATCTCCAAAATAGTCTCCACATAGTTCATGTTGCCTCTTGCTCAACCGTGTTTTTTCCTGATTGAGATCTTGGAAAATTTTTGGCTCAGACCGTTCAGATTGTTGCACAGACAAAATTTCATGCAAACGACTCACAGCTGCATCACGAGCGCCTTCTTTGTATCGATACTCTTCGACATCTTTTTGCACCTCGGACGATAATCCTGTAAGAGAAGAAAGTTGATCTCGTGTGACAATGTCGAGTCCTAGTACCAACTTGATCGATGCCACAAGTTTGTCCCACGCTTGCTTGAGTCCTGACTTAGGATCTTGATAATAGGCTCCATTAAGACGAGTAATTGTTTTCTGACAATTCTCCTTTTCATTTTCCAGCTTTTGATGGACGATTTTTAAGTAGGTATTAAAAGTAGCATCGCTTTTGTCAAAAACAACCTTGTTGTAGCGATCGATTTCAGCCGTAATCTTTTTCTTGACTTGACTGGCTGTTTGATTGGTGATGTAATCTGGCAACTTAGATACGGCATAACCGTATAATTTTTGACCTATTCTGCTAAAGCATGATGACATAATTTTACCTCTTTAAGATACACTGTCATTAATTATACAATTAAACAAATTAACAAACAATTAGATGAGATAATTTAATTAAAGGCATGCGTTTGAGATTGGTTAATATAATAAATGCAACGGCTTACCGAAGCTTGAATTAAAATTTAGGTTTTCCAAGTGGGATAAGCAAAGGGGTCCACAAGCTGTCTCGCTACAGGCTTTGTAGAAGCATTGTCTATCTCAACCTGCTTTTTACCTAGAAGCTCTTGTGCTAAAGTTAGATAGGACATGGTTGGGTGAGCCGGCAATCTCAGTTGCTGTTCTACTTCTTCTAAACGAGCATCAACCGCCCTGCGTTCTGCATCAAGAATCTTATGCTGATCCCGATCTTCACGCCACGCTCGATCTAATAAGGAGCTGGGATCTCCATAATAACTTCCACAGAGCTCATGACGACGAGCTAGTAGCTGCTCTTTTCGCTGATACAGTTCAATGGTAACATTATATAAGTGCACAGCTTCCTTAACAGGAGCATGTAGTAACTTCTCAATGCCTTCCAAACGTTTAAGTATAGCTATGCGTTCCTGCTCTAACCTTCTAAAGTTTACTCCAAGAGCAGGCATTTCTAGAGAGACTTTCCAAGCCTGATCAAGAAGAGAAGCTGGATCCCCATAATACTCTCCATTTAACTGCTTCAATCGCACTTGAAGATTGAGTTTTTCTTGATAGAAATCGCCTTTACCCGCTTTCTGAATTTGGATGATATCGTGAAGCAGTTGAACAAATTCATCTCTTTGTTTTTCAAATCTCAAATACCCGTTGACACTATCTACCGCTTCAACTGTCTCTGTAGGAATGGCTAGTGGAGAAGCAGCTCTTTTTGCATTATACTTCTCTAGTGAGATAGCTCCCTCTAAGTTGCTTTTAACAGTCGGAATAAACTCACGACCATGAGCACTACATTCATGCCCATCTACATCAACCTCTAACGCCTTTTCAACTGTCTGGCGGACCTTCTCCCAAGAGTGTTTTAATACAGAACTCGATTCTTGATAATATTTTCCGTTAAGCTGAAGGATTACTCGTTCACAGCTAGCTTTATCTTCCATTAATTTCTTATGAACTTGAAAAATATACTGCTCAATGGTCAGCGCTTTTTCTTTTAAAGGGATATCAATGGGTTTGGGAGTAGGGTTACCTGGAATCTTCCCACCTAAAGCACGCAAAATTACTGACATAAGTTTCCTCAAAATAATTTTATAGTTTAACTCAACTTAAGATTAAGTTAATTGTCAAAGTTGTGAACTCTAATTATATGAGAATAAAAACGAAGTTTCAATCTTAATGAATTTTTAGATAGCACTAAAAAATTTACTAGACAAAGAGGCATCCTGTTGCGTATACTATCCCCGCAAAAAGAATTAAAAACTCGACCAAAATAATCCCAAAAATCGACGTCCCCTTAATTTAGAAAGAGTTTAAAGAAGCAATAAAGAGGGATTCTCTAAATATTTTTGCAGTGTTTTAAGGAATTTCGCACTATCCACTCCATCAAGTATTCGATGATCTGCTGATAGAGTCAGTTTCATCGTCTTTCCAGGAAGGATGTGACCATCTTTGACGATCGCTTTTTCCTCAATGCCGCTGACAGCTAGAATGGCAGCTTGAGGAGGATTGATGATCGCTCCAAATTCGCTAATCCCATACATCCCCAAATTGGAAATGGTGAAGGAACCACCACTGTATTCTTCGCGGCTGAGTTTTCCTTCCCGCGCTTTAGATGCCAGTCGCTTCATCTCTTGAGAGAGTTGCCCGAGATGTTTAAAATCGGCATGGCGGATAATCGGAGTGATTAATCCTGAGGGAAGGCTGACGGCATTGGCGATGTCGATCGTTTTGAAGCGGATGATGGTTTGATTGACAGAATTAAATCCTGAATTCACTTCCGGATGTTCGCGCAAGGTAAGCGCTACAGCGCGAATCATGAAATCATTCAGAGATACTTTTAGACCAGCCGTTGTAAGCTCAGCACGCAAGCTGACGAGTTTATCCACATGCATTTCTTGCGTACAATAGAAATGGGGAATGAATGTCTTGGATTCTTGCAGCCGCTGTCCCACGATTTTGCGCATGGGAGAAAGTGTCTCTTCTTCATAGGTGCCCGGGGGCAAGGTGGGTGCTTCCCTGCGTCCAAATGTAATCGTACTTGCAGGTTGCGCTAAATCGAGATCGCGACTCATGATCCTGCCATGTGGACCTGTTCCTTTGACCGTGGATAGTTCTAAATCTTTTTCACTGGCGATTTTTCGGGCTAAAGGTGAAGAGGGAATACGCCCCGATACATCTCCAACGGGCATGTTGAAATCGTACTTCTCCAGTGGAGGTTCCGGAACAAAGGCAGGTTGTTGTAATCCTCCCGCTGCCGGTTGACGCACACCAGTAGGTTGCTCTTTGGATTCTAATTTTGTTTCGGTAGGTGGAGGAGCGATCGTCTTAGGAGCAGCACCTTCTGGTTTATAACCTTCAATGCTCTCGTCTTTATCTTCAGTGAGAATGGCTAAGGGTTGATTAACAATGGCTGATTGCCCTTCTTTCACGAGAATCACGTGGATCCATCCGGCATCGAGTGCACTATGCTCGACAGTTGCTTTATCAGTAGCAATCTCAAAAAGAATATCCCCTACTTTAACATAGTCCCCTTCTTTTTTTCGCCATTTAGCAATTGTACCTTCTTCCATGGTCGGAGAGAGTTTGGGCATCGTCAATGTAAAGGGCATACTTCTTCTCCTGTACCTTAGGCTAGAACTTGTTCAATGGCAGCAATAATACGCGGAACGGTGGGCATTGTCTCTTTTTCGAGAGCTTTGGAATAGGGCATAGGAGTTTCTTTTTGGGTCACTCTCACAACAGGCGCATCGAGCTCATCAAAACAATGCTCCATGATTTGAAAGCCCACTTCGGCACAAATTCCCGCAAAAACATGTCCTTCTTCTACAAGGACACACGCATGCGTTTTGCGAATGGATGTCGTGATTGTCGCTATGTCTACTGGTTTGATCGTGCGCAGATCGATTAGCTCGACGCTAATACCCCGCTTTGCACATTCTTGAACTACTTGCTTACACCAATGGATCATGCGACTATGAGAGACTAGAGTAACATGCTTACCCTCGTTCACGACATGAGCTTTACCTAGAGGAATCAGATACTCCTCTGTGGGAATTTCCATCTTATCGTTATAAGTGAGCTCACTTTCTAAATAAAGCACGGGGTTGTTATTGCGAATGGCGGATTTAAGAAGCCCTTTTGCATCGTAAGGATTACTAGGCGCGACGATGATGAGGCCAGGTAAATTTCCATAGAGCGCTTCTACACAATGGGAGTGTTGAGAAGAAACCTGTGCTGCAGCGCCATTGGGTCCCCGAAACACAATAGGAACCTTAAAGCGATTCCCCGACATGTAATGCATCTTGATCGCATTGGAGATGATCTGATCACAAGCCACGAAAGAAAAGTTGAAACTCATGAATTCAATGATGGGACGCAAACCTGTCATCGCAGCCCCCACGGCAAGTCCTGTAAATCCCAATTCAGCAATGGGAGTATCGATGACGCGTTCTGGACCCCATTTATCAAGCATTCCCTTGGTGATTTTATAAGCGCCGTTGTATTCAGCCACTTCTTCTCCCATGATGAAGACAGTCTCATCCCTTGTCATCTCTTCATCGATCGCTTGGCGAATCGCTTCGCGCATTTCCACTAACTGCATTGGCATGCTCAATTCCTTCGATTATCAGTTTTAGGGAGCAAAAACATCTTCTCCGAGAACAATGGGATCTGGCCAAGGGCTTTCTTCAGCAAATTTGAGCGCTGCAAGAACGATTTCCTTTTGCTCTTTGTCCATTGCATGATAGGTTTCCTCTGTGATGAGTCCTGCGTTGGCCATATTCTTGAACAAGATCACCAGGGGATCGCGTTCCATGCTGCATTTGAGTTCATCTTTGGTGCGATAAAGGCCGGGATCAGAAATAGAATGTCCTTTAAACCGCTCTGTAATCACCTCGACCAATACTGGACGCGAGGTCTTTTTTACCTCTTCATAGACATGCTTAAACCCTGCATAGCAATTAAAAAAATCCATCCCATCAAAGGTATAATCTTTAATGCCAAAGCTGCTCCCTTTGTTTTCTGCGATCGGCTCTACAGAAATGGCGCGCGAAACATGGGTCCCCATACCCCAACAATTATTTTCAATCACATAAATACAGGGTAAATTCCACAAGGCGGCAATATTTAAGGATTCGTGAAATGCCCCTTGAGCTACAGCACCATCTCCTAAAAAGCAAACAGACACTTCACGACTTTGAGGTTTATTCAGAGATTTCAAATATTTAACAGTAAAAGCTGCCCCAGTACCAATAGGAATTTGACCACCTACAATACCAAAGCCACCTAGAAGACGATCTGTGAAGAAGTGCATCGAGCCCCCTCTTCCCAAGGCGTTCCCTGTTGCTCGTCCAAATAGTTCAGCCATTAACTCATTAGGAGTAGCTCCTAAAAGTAGGGCGAGAGCATGACAGCGGTAGGAAGTGGACCACCATTGGTCCTGCCCCATGACGACAGTTGCTGCAGTTTGAACGGCCTCTTGTCCCATGTAGGAGTGAAAAAACCCTCCGATTTTACCTTGTAAATAGGCTGATTCCGCGCGAATTTCGAAGTTGCGGATCAACAACATTTTTTTAAGGCACTCTAAAAGATGTTCTTTGCCTAATTGGGCGATCAGCTGCCCTGAATCAGAGGGATAAAAATGGTATTTAACAGGGACCTGCCTTTTCATTGAGTGACTCATCATTCCAAATATTAGACCTTTTTCGAAATTAAGGGTTCGTCGATTTTCGGGATTATTTTGGCCGATTTTCGATTCTTTTTGCGGGGATAGTATACGAAACAAGATACAATCCCCGCAAAAAAAATCGAAAACTCGGCTCAAAAGAACCCGAAAATCGACAGAACCTTAGCCTCGAAAGAGGTCTGTTCTTAAAAATAGTCTAGCTCAGCAAATAAATCAATTACATCCCTGTACCTGGAAATCGGGACTGATTCTGAGGAACAATTGTGGGGTTATTCGTAGCTGGGATTGTGCGTAGATCATCATCAGAGTGCATTTGATAACAACCCGTTAAAGAGCTCAGGATAACTAATAAAGAAATCACTACTAAATAGCGGGCGGTCTGCATTAAAAACTCCATGAATCATGCTCATTTCTTGCAGAAAAAGATACACGGAAGGGGCAAAATTTTGAAGCAAAAAAACTAGAGAAGCTAGCTTCTAGCCTTGATAAACTCCTCATAGGTAAGACTTCCCTCTTTTTTCATCCTCTCAAACTCTTTGGCATATTCTATAGAGACCGCTTCTTGCTCTAAAATGATGACATTTTCAGAGCTGACATTGTGTTTGACATCTCCTGTAAAATTAAAAGCACCTGCCCAAACGGTTTGATTGCCAAACAGACAAAAGGCATCGTTCAGCGTTTGCTTAGCTCCTTTAAATTTTGGTCCTTTAGGACACCATACATAGAAAGGAAGTTCCGACTTGGCAATTTTTTTGCTAGGGCCTCTCGACTTGATAGAAAACGGATCGACAAGGATCTCAACCGCAACACCCCGTCGATGCGCTGCGATTAGTGCCGAAGCAATCTTGCGATCCATGAGCGAATAGGTTGCTATCTTGATGCTCGATTTTTCAGCCTCAATACGAGCGATAAAATTGTCGATTAGTTGATCTGCTTGCGAAAAGCGGATCTCGTAGGATGTGATCGGTTCATGAACAGATCCGATGGCTGCAGAACACATCAAAAGGGATGCTAAAGACCCTATTATACCTTTCATCAATTTACCTTAAGTGAAAATCCTCTCTCGAGTATGATAAATTTAGATTCCCAAAAAGCGCTAGAAAAAAGAGTTTACGATGACACATCGACCGATTTATTATGACACAGAGACTACAGGTGTGCGATCAGACAAAGATCGCATCGTTGAAATCGCAGCATATGATCCGGTAGAAAATCGCACATTTTTACATCTGATCAATCCCGAAATGCCCATCCCTCCTGAAGCTACAGCTATCCATAAGATTTCTGACGAGATGGTAAAGGATGCTCCCACGTTCAAAGAGATCGCAGAAAAATTTGTCGCCTTCTGTCCTGTGAGATCCGTTCTCATCGCCCACAATAACGATGCGTTTGATAAGTTGTTTCTTCAAGCTGAATTTAAGCGCGCTGGAGTGTCATTTCCCAATTACAATTACATTGACACGTTGAAATGGGCGCGTAAATACCGTCCCGATTTACCTCGACATACACTGCAATCGCTGCGCGAGGTTTATGGTATTGCCGCCAATCAGGCCCACCGAGCGTTAGATGATGTCGTAGTGCTGCATCAAGTGTTCTCCCTCATGATCGATGACCTCTCTATCGAAGCAGCCCTTCACCTGTTATCGCGTCCTCAGGTCATGACTCGCATGCCTTTTGGTAAGCATCAGGGAAAGAATTTATCCGACCTTCCCAAACATTACGTGACGTGGCTTGCCTCTAGTGGTGCCTTCGATAAACCTGAGAATCATGAACTGCGCAACAACTTAGAGCGCTTGGGACTCCTGACGTCATCCATCTGACAAGTTGTGAAGATACAACTGCGTAGGATAATCCTGAGGGTATTTTTCATGGATCTCTTGGAATAATTGACGCGCTAGCTGTTTATCTTGTCTATGATAGGCTTCTTGCGCTTGAGTGAATAATCGACAGAGTTCAACTTGACTCGGTGTAGCCTGAACTTCTTTAGGACCTTCGTTCATAGCTACTAATTCGTAAATCTTGATTTTTTCTTTCTTCCCCTTCACAGCGTAAATATCTAAACAGCGCACTAAAAATCGAGAATTGAGTTGTTTATAAGTCGCTTCGGTAATGATGATTCCCGTTTTATAGACTTTATTCACCGGTTGCAAGTGAGCAGCTGTATTGACGGCGTCTCCCACCACTGTGTAATTGATTCTTTCATTGGTGCCTATATTACCTACAATCACCGTCCCTGTATTAATCGCCATCCGCGTAAAAAATTCCGGATAGCCTGCTTGTTTCTGTTTGGCATTAAATTGGGCGATGAATGCTTGAGTGAGCAAGGCAGTCATACAGGCTTTGGCTGCATGATCCGGTGTTTCTATAGGAGCTCCCCAGAACGCCATAATGCCATCTCCGACAAATTTATCTATGATCCCTTCATTGGCTAGAATGATCTTGGACAAACCGTCAAAGTATTCTGAGAGTAAAGGCATGACATATTCGGTGGGGTTGAGATCGCTAATTGTCGTGAACCCAGTGATATCCGTGAAAAGAATCGTGATTTCCTTTTTCTCTCCACCAAGAGAAATTTCCTCTCCTTTCAACAGCAGTTGCTTAACCACAGATCTAGGAACATATTTAGCAAAGGAGCGAATCGCTTTTCTCAAAGCTGCTATGGAGGCATCCATCAGCATGATTTCTTTAATATGTGAATGCACGCGCACTTCACTGGCAAGCTCCAGCCGAGAGATTTTATCAACCTCCTGTGCTAGAACTACAATCGGAGAAGAAATTTTCTTGGAGAAATAAAACACGAAAAGTCCAGAAACAAAGAGAATAGATAGGGTGATGATTAAAATTGTCATTTGGGTGTGTTGCAATGCACCAAAAAAATCGGAGTTTGGAACTACGACAGCAATTAGCCATTCGTTTCCTGTAATAAAGGGAACCGCATCAATGTGCGCTAAATACTTTGTTCCGAAGCTTTCAAAGTAAAAGCTTTTCTCGCCTGATGCGCGGTATTCTTGATAGGCATCAGATAAGGCATTTGCATGATAATTCAACTTATGTTCCTTATCGTCAATTTTAGGTGTAACAACGATTTTCCCCTCGCGATCCAGAATGTAAACTTCTCCTGATTTTCCGATTTTTTGCTCTGCAAGAAACCCGCTTAGCAAAACAAATGAAATATCCACTCCAAACACGCCAATAATTTCTTCATTTGCATCCAGAATGGGATAAGATACACTGACGCCTTTGTCTAAGGTATCGCGAAAGACATAAACATCTGTCCAATAAAGGCCTCGGGTATCAAGAGCCCCCTGGTACCAGGGGCGCAAACGGGGATCGTAATTCATTAGACTAAGTTCCTCATAGCAGATAGCAACTAAGTCCCTATTGCGATAATTGACAATTTCAGGAGCTGGCGATTTAGATCCATCAATGTAAATCATTGAATACAGAGCATTGGAGGGAAGGGGCTTATTCGGGTTCGTGTAGTAATGTGTTTGGGAAGACAGGGTGATATCGTTTGCACCTACATAAATTCCTTCTTTGGAACCTACATAAACATGTGAAAAATTAGGCTCACCATCGATGACATTTAATAGGTAAGAAGTGAGCACTGGATTATCAAAGGAGATTTCCTCACTTTGATTGATAAAAAAAGACGAGATTCTAGGCATTTGCTCGGCATCCACGATCATAGCAATGACCCTTTCTAAAACAACAGAACTCACACGTTCAATTTCAGCGATTGAAAACTCTTCGATTGCATCAGAACTCCTCAAGTAGCTAAATGAGATCACAAAAGCAAATGACAGTGTGAACAGAGCTAAAAAAAGGGTTAAGATGTTAACCCGGAGGGTGCGATAGGCGAAAACCTGATAAAGACGCGAAAATAAACGGCTGCTCACCTTTAGACTCCTTGAGGCAATTGCAAAACTCCACGCCACAGTAAAATCGCCCTTTTGAGCCATTTTGCCGCTTAAGCGCTGGCAAACTGACTCAAAATCATCGATTTTTCTGGGTCGGGGAGTTTTGCAACTGCCTCCTTTGAAAACCTGAATAAAGCAGATTACTCTTAAGGATTCAAGATGAGATTACATAGTTGAGACCATTGCATTTGAATTGATCGGCTGCTCGTGCGCTCACTTCCCAGCCCGACTTCGTCGTTTTGGCCGGGTCACTTCTCGCGTCAAGTCGCAGATTATTTTTAAACTGCTAAGCTGCTGATCAAGGTCATGAGGCCAAATAACTGGATG